>Ga0233430_1000836_pt1 | contig 50505 bp, 41 predicted proteins | sample SI_118_April2016_2_FD_179883 | JGI IMG/M metagenome (GOLD analysis project Ga0233430, IMG submission 179883) | Seawater microbial communities from Saanich Inlet, British Columbia, Canada - SI_118_April2016_150_MG | ecosystem: Environmental > Aquatic > Marine > Inlet | place: Canada: British... | reverse complement strand
AGAATTGCCGCCCATAAAAGTACATCATCCCCCGTCAGGAATAGTCTGCTCACAGCTTCAGCTGCGGGCTAGGATAGTGTCTTATTTTTTATGTCCATTTTTCCATTTTCACCTGAGGCGGAACAGTCACCTATAATCCGATTGCTGTCTGGAAATTTACAAGCAAAACCGTATGTAATTTAGCTATCAATGTTTTTTTGTTATCCTTCATCAAGGTTCTTCTGTCTCCTAAAGCGATTTATGCTCAAAAGCAGTAATTTTGATCTTGCAATATTGACATTTCGTATAAATAAACCTTTTTTTATATGCCGGTCTGCCACGTACCACAAACACTTTCCTGCATTTCGGACATTTTGTAGCAAACTTCCCACAGTTTTTACACTGCCTTAATACAGATTGAGCCATCTTGCGAGCGATAATCTCCTCATGCCAGAAGGTTTTATAGACATGGACTATAGCTCCTACTATCGTAAAAAAGCCAATAAGCCAAACAATTCCTTTGATTAGTTCAGTGAAGGTCGGTTCGGAATCCCCTTGTTTTCGAAGCTTTCCCTGACAAGACGAACATTTTGCAGTGGATGACCATTCTTCTATGTTGGCTACTTCTGTACTCTGTGGTACATTAAAAAGACTCTTTTTTGTGATCTTAATCACCCCAATAAAACCAATAACAATAATCACTAAACACAATATGGGTACAATGCAACACCACATTAATATTTCAAAAATATCCATAATTCTTCCTAGAAGCCAGCTTTATTGTGACTTGAATTGCATCTAAGTAACTGGCTAACTAGGTGATAGACGGCAAAAACTTCTGCCTAATACTGTGTATAGACATTGTACATTTTCATCAACGCTTATTCAATATGTCGCTCCAGTATTACGATGCGCATACTTTCTAACATCCAACTTGACTTCACCTCGCTTAATCGCTAGAATCAAATCGTTGATGACTTCACAAAAAAGGAAAAAAATGAACGACGAATCTGTTCCCAGTCCCGGCGGGCGTGATAGGCGCCCAACTCTAATCTTCTCCTAGGGCAGATTCCGCTTTTCTATCGCCTTGGGGGAATTCAAAGGTGATTCCATGATCATAAACACAGACGAACTCTTAACTGTGCTTCAAGACGCGCTTGAGCGCGACGATTTTGATTCTGCTATTCAAATGCTCGAGGCTTTGCGTGGCCCTGACCAGGCCGTGCTTTTTTCAGAACTGGACGACGACGAGCAACAAGAATTGCTGCCCAAACTTGAGCTCTCCGATTCCGCAGATATTCTCGAGGATATGGATGACCCCGAAACAGCGAAATTAGCTGCATCCCTGCCTACAGAGACAATTGCTCGTATTGTTGATGAGATGGAACCAGATAAAGCCGCCGACTTGCTCGGAGACTTAACAGAGCAGCAAAAAGAAGCTGTTTTGGCCCGTCTCAACGATGCCGATGAAGTCCGCCCGCTCCTGATCTATCCTGATGAGAGCGCAGGCGGTTTGATGAACTCGGAGTTTTTCGCCCTAGGCCCTCAGATGACGGCAAAAGAAGCTGTTGAAAGCCTAAGATATTGGAGCCCAGATGGAGACGAGATCTACTATCTCTTTGTTATCGACGAAGATAAAAAACTCTGCGGGGTTGTTAACTTGCGCGCCCTGATTTTAGCGGCGCCGACAACTCTCTTAGAAAATATTATGGATAGGGATGTGATATCCGTTAATGTCAGCGAAGATCAGGAAGAATGTGCTCGCATAATGGCGCATTACGATCTTGCAGCGATCCCTGTTGTGAGCGAAGAAAATATCATTATGGGCGTCATCACCCACGATGATATCGTCGATGTTCTCGAAGAAGAAGCCACCGAAGATGTTTATCGGCTGGCGAATATTTCAGATAGCGAGTTGAATCCCGATAGTTCCATAAAAGAGCAGCTCAAAGGTCGTCTTCCCTGGCTTTATCTCAATACGATAACGGCCCTCTTTGGCGCATGGGTGATCAGCAACTACGAATACGTCATTGCTCAAGCCGCTGTTTTGGCCTTATTCCAGTCGGTTGTTGCCGGGCAGGGAGGGAATACCGCTAGCCAAAATATCGCTATGGCCGTTCGCGCCCTCGCAACCGAGCGCGTTGGTGCCAGAGCGCAGCGTCGTATTATTATTCGTCAATTTTTTATGGGATTATTGCTGGGGATTGCGGTCGGCACTGTCGTTGCTTTGGGCGTTTATCTTTGGCGCGGAAATATCTATCTTAGTCTTGTTTTGGGCGTGGCACTTGTCGCCAATCTCAGTCTCGGCTCGATGATCGGAGTTTTGGTCCCCCTAGGCTTGGAGAAAATCGGTGTAGACCCCGCTCTCGCTTCCTCTGTGCTGGTCACTGCGGCCACAGATAGCATGGGCTTCTTTATCTTCCTAAGCTTGGCGGCCTATTTCTTAAAATATATTCAATAAAAGAAGAACCCCGCTCCTACAATTTCAGTTTGCGAAAACACGTCATTGCGAACGAAGTGAAGCAATCTCCCTCTCAGGGTGGAGATTGCTTACCCCTAACGGAGCACAGGTCGGCGATAAGGCAGCCTCGCAATGACAAAATTGTGCTTTTAGTTTACCAATATGTGCCTTCTGCAGTATTTATCTTCGCTGATTTGCCCACATATTTGTACATTGTCACATTGCTGAATGGCTCACCCAAAATCCCGTCGTGGATCGCCCAGGAACGGAGCCGGATGCTCTGCCGCGCATTGGCTTGTCGGAAGACCGAAGAATTATCCAGCTTATCAACAACTTCTCCCGATTCGCGCGTGAATTCATCTTGAATCCGCTGCATCAACTTTTTCCCGGACTGATAGGTGAACCCGTAACGCTCAAAGATGATCGCATTATGATAATAAAGCGGCTCGGCGAAATACATATCATGTCCGAGATCGGCAACAAAGCCTTCGAAGGCGTTCGTAGCGGCAGCAAATATACTTAGCCCACTCCGTATTTGACCCGGTGTCAAGCCAAAATTAAGAGCGTCCCTTTCCGCTTCGATATTGCGCTGAGATGTCCCGAATTTAGTTGCTTCTCCATTGGGCATCACGTCCACGTCAAAACGCGGCGAAGCGGGATTATTCAAAATATAAAGCAAAATATGAATTTGCCCGTTCATCGTATCTGCAAGATGTCCGTAAAAAATAGGGTCTCGAAAGCCGTATTCGTGATATAGAGACATCTCTACGCTCGTGCTGCCAGGTTTCGCTTTAAGATTGATGAGAGAGCGTCCCTGAATATCTGTAAGATAGGGCGTGATATTGAAGCGCTCAAGTAATTCGATGGGGATAACGCGCCTGTACATTTCTCGTTTTTCGTGCTCGGGCAGCAGATTGATGCCACCGATCGTGGATGCGCTCATAAATTACTCCCTGCATTGCATTTGTCTTTTCATATCACGCTCGGTTTCTTTTGTCTTGATGGCGTGGCGTTTGTCATGGAGTTTTTTGCCGCGCGCGAGTGCGATCTCGATTTTAGCGCGCCCGCCTTTGAGATAAACTTTGGTTGCGATAATAGTTAGCCCTTTTTTGCGAACAGAATCTCTTAGCTTACGAATTTCTCTTTTATGTAAAAGTAATTGTCTGGGGCGACGCGGCTCGTGATTATAACGATTAGCTTGAGTATAGGGTGCAATATAGGCTTCCATGAGCCAGGCTTCACGCTCATCTACACGGATATAGGCTTCTTTTATGCTTATTTGTCCCAAGCGAATCGACTTGATCTCGGAGCCTTTTAAGGAGATTCCGGCTTCAAATTCGTCCTGGAGAAAATATTCGAATTTCGCTTTACGATTGGTTGCGACGACTTTAATCTTCATATTGGGATTGTAACATGGGAGTGAAAAGTGTGATGTTTTTTGATAGGCTCTAAGTCTTCATGCGAGTATAATCTCCTTGCTATATAGTTCTTCATAAAGGAAGGTTTTTGGATGAAAGAAATTGCAGTTGCATTAGGCGGTGGTGGCGCAAGAGGGAACGTCCATATTGGTGTTTTAAGAGCACTGGAAGAAGCGGGTTATCGCATTGCTGCCATTGCCGGAACAAGCTTTGGCGGTTTGGTTGCTGCTTTTTATGCCGCAGGTTATTCACCTGATGAGATTGAAAATATCTTTGTTGCAGTAGACCAAAATAAACTCTATCAACTTGGTATACACAATAAACCCGCTGTGCTGGGATTAAGCAAAATAGAGCAGTGGCTTAATGAAATACTTGGCGAAAAGAGTTTTGAAGAGACACGAATTCCTTGCGCCGTGACCGCTGCAAATTTGCTTTGTAATTGTGAAGTGACGCTAAAAACTGGTGCGCTCAAAAAAGCAATTTTGGCTACAATTGCAGTGCCGGGCATTTTCCCTCCCTACCAGACGGATGAGCATTATCTTATTGATGGGGGTGTGCTAAATCCCGTTCCGGTTTCTTTGGCTCGTGAGCTGGCTCCGAAACTTCCTGTTGTTGCTGTTGCGTTGACTGCACCGCTTTCACCTACTTCGTCTTATCATTTGCCGGTCTCGGTCCCCTCCGTAATACCGGAAAGCATTATTAAGCGTATTACGCGCCTAAATGTCGCTCAGGCAATGAATGTTTTTTTGCAATCGGTAGATATGAGCAATAGAGCAATTACCGAATTACGTCTAAAAAATGAACCGCCAGATATTCTGATCCGCCCTGACGTGGAGGGGATCGGCTTGCTCGACCAAGTGGATGTACCAACCCTCGCCCGTTTAGGAGAGGAAGCTGCCAAAGCCATTTTGCCTGACTTGACGCGCGTAATGCGCCGCTCGCGAGGGCTTTTCAACATCTTGTTCGGAAGGAAATAATAATGACTCGAGATTTACGAAAATACGCTCAGCAAACCAGTGTTCGACTTGGCGCAGGTGCGCTTTTAGTCCTTTTTATTGTTGGTGACGGTCTAATTTACCTAATCTATGGGCAAGGGCCTGCGCTGATGGGGCTGATATGCCTCCTCGCCGGCGTTGCGCCCATTCTCATTATTGTGCTCTTCATGGCTTTGCTTGATTGGGCTGTCAAACGTGCAAATCGAGACTAATGCCACGATCCTTGATCGGTTCGGCTGGACATTTCGCGTTCGTCCTCTAAGCGAAGATGCCAGCCGAATATTGCTCCTTATACACGGCTGGACGGGCGACGAAAGCTCAATGTGGACCTTTACGCGCAATATCCCTTCGAGTTATGCTATTATTTCGCCGCGTGCCCCTTATTCTGCTCCAGCGGATAAGGGCGGATATTCCTGGCGAAAGATCAAGCCCGGCACCTGGGGATCGCCGACCCTCGAAGAGTTGCGTCTCGCTGCGACCGCCCTCGTTTCGCTCGTGGATAATTGGCAGGATTCCGTTAAAATGACATCTACCACTTTCGATATTGTTGGTTTTAGTCAAGGAGCAGCGTTAGCAACGACGATCGCCGCTCTTCACCCTTCTCGCGTAGATAAAGTTGCCGTTCTCTCTGGTTTCATCCCGCCCGGCGTAGATTCTCTTTTGCGCCCCGGCCTTTTAGATGATGCCCGCTTTTTCTGGGCACATGGCAAAGAAGATGAATTGGTTCCCATTGAGCGGGGGATGGAATCGATCAAATTACTGGAAGATGCCGGTGCAAAGGTTCATTTGTGCCTAGCAGATATTGGGCATAAGGTTAGCAAAGATTGTCGGCGTGCTCTGGATGCCTTTTTGAGTGAAAAGTAAAGCGTAAGAAAAAGCATGTTGCACTCGTCATCTATAGTGGACCTTTCTCACTTTTGGCTCATTACTTTATGGTATCCTTGCCACATTCGTTTATCGGTATAAGTTGAAGGTAATTTAAATGAAAAAATTTTCTCGACGAGACTTTCTTAAATTAACGGGAGCCAGCTTGGGGTCAATGGCGTTCCAGCGCTTTGAGGGGATCTATCCCTCTGGTAGGTTTGAATTCCCCCAAGGGGATAAGTTGGGACGGGTATCCGTCACCCCTTATTTTTATGCTACGGAGATGAAAGCTGCTCCCGATTTTAGTGCAGCGACAGTGGCAGCTCTACCCGAAGATACAGTTGTGGTCTGGATGCGTGAAGTGGTAGGGACGGCGCATTATAGCCAGAGCAAACGTTGGATTGAAACCCCCGAAGGCTTTATCTATTACCCACATTTACAGCCTGTTTATAACCATATCAATATCCCCATGGCGACTTTGCCCGAAGGCAAAGCTGGATTTTGGGCTGAAGTGACTGTACCTTATGTCGATTTACGCCCGTTGAGTAGCTCTGTCTCTTCGCCAAGTTTTAGTTATATTATGTCTTTGGGGCAATCACCGCGTTTGTATTACAGCCAGGTGGTGTGGATCGATGGTATCAAAGAAGAAGGCGGGAAGACTTTTTATCGTTTTAATGAAGATTTGGGTCATGGTTATGGTTACGGCGATATTTTCTGGGCAGATGCGACAGCTTTTCGCATGATCACTGAAGCAGAAGTTGCGCCGATCAGCCCAGATATAGACCCGGCTTTGAAGAAGATCGTTGCCGACGTGACCTATCAAACAATTTCGTGCTACGAAGGCGAGCGAGAAGTCTTTTTCTGCCGTATGTCTAGTGGGGCGGGTGATTTTAATACGCCCGTTGGTTCTTTATATACTTGGTGGAAGACTTTCTCCATTCATATGTCTGCGAATACGGCCTCGGACAGCGGCTACGATACAGCGGGTGTTTCCTGGCCTACTTTTATTAGCGGCGCAGGTGTTGCGATACATTCTGTTTTTTGGCATAGTGATTATGGCGTTCGGCGCTCACACGGTTGTATTAATGTAGAGCCTGATGCAGCAAAATGGATTTTTTGCTGGACATCCCCTCATGTTTCACTTGACCAGAGCGAGATAAAAATGACCTGGCCCGATGTGGGCACAGAAGTTAGTGTTGTTGAACGAAGTTTTTAATTTTCAATTTAGATTTGTTGTTTTTTACGAGGTACTAATATGGATTTAAGTAATATTACAATCGGCTTATCCTTTCTTGCTGGTTTGGCATCTTTTCTTTCTCCCTGCGTTTTTTCGCTTGTTCCCGCCTATGTCGGTTATCTGAGCGGACGTGCCGCTGGTGGTGAAGGCAACGCGAATAATAAATTTGTCACTTTTACACATGGTTTGGCATTTGTGCTTGGTTTTAGCATCGTCTTCATTCTTTTAGGCGTTGCCGCATCTGCCTTTGGTGGCTTGTTATATGATATTCGCGCTTGGTTGGCAAAAATTGGCGGGATCGTAGTCATCATTTTTGGCTTGCATATGATCGGCGTTTACCGCATTCCCTTCCTTGAGTATGATACGCGTGTGCAGGAACTTCCCGATCCTAAATGGGGTTATTTGTCTTCCGTATTACTAGGCGTTTTCTTCTCTGCTGGTTGGTCACCTTGTGTCGGGCCTGTTTTGGGTGCGATCCTTACACTTGCCATCAATGGCGGCGATGTAGGACAAGGAGCCACACTGCTCACAGCTTACTCTGCTGGTTTGGCAATCCCTTTTCTTATCGCAGCGCTGGGGATTGGCTGGGTCGGAGCAACCTTGCGTAAATACGGCAAAGCCATGCACTATGTTGAAATTGCAATGGGTATAATACTTGTTATTGTCGGCATCATGCTTTTCTCTGGCACTTTCGAATTACTTGCCCGTTACGGCACTTTTGTAGACTTTGGATTGTAGTATTTGATAATTTCCTGAAAGATGTACTAAGTCTTGACCAAAAAAAAACCTTTTTCGATCTGGATAGTAATTACCCTCAGCACAGTGATCTGTATGATCACTGTGCTTTCTTTGGGATTCGCGAAATTACTAAAGGATAGGCAGCCTGTATTTGTTGCGCCTTCACAATTTAGAGGTAGCCCCGCTCCTGATTTTAGCTTGCCCTCGTTAAATGGAGAGAATCTCAAACTTAGTGATCTGCGCGGTAAAGCCGTCCTCATCAACTTCTGGGCAATTTGGTGTGATCCCTGCAAAGAAGAGATGCCTCTTCTTGAATCTCTCTCTGAAGAATATGGTGAGGAACTGGCTGTTATCGCTATCAACGAAGGAGATTCGGTGGTAGAAGCTGAAAACTTTCTGGAAGAAGAAAATATAAAATTAATGGTCTTGCTCGATGAGGGTCGTGAGATTGGCGAAAAATACAAGATCGGGGGTTACCCAACCAGTATTTTTATTGATAAAGAAGGCATTATTCAAGCGATCTACCTTGGGGAACTATCCCAGAAACAGTTAAAAAGTAATCTGCGCCTTATAGGAATTAAATAAATGGTAAACATCACTCTCTATACACGAAAGAACTGCCATCTTTGCGATGATGTCAAAGCCGATCTCGCGGCTCTACAAGAGAAATATCCTCATCGTCTTGCTGAAATCGACATAGAAAGCGATTCTGCCCTTCTTGCAGCACATAAAGAGACGATCCCTGTTGTTGAAGTGGGGCCTTATGTTCTCAGAGCGCCTATTAGCAAGCAAGACCTTGCCATGACCATCGGCGCCGCAATTGATCGCCAGGACCAGCTTGAAAGAACAGGCGATGATCTTTACCGCAAGCGTACTCAACGTGGAAATACCTTCTCTGGCGCAGATAAATTTTCTTACTGGATTTCAAGACAATATATGCTTATTATTAGTCTTGCTCTTCTCTTTTATGTGGGGCTTCCTGTCCTTGCTCCTGTTCTGATGAAAGCGGGCACTACAACCCCCGCAAATATCATCTACAAAATATACAGCCCTCTCTGCCACCAATTCGGATTCCGCTCTTTTTTCCTTTTTGGGGAACAACCTTACTATCCCCTCACCGAGACGGGCATTGCAGGCGAAGGAACCGATCTTGTGGATTTTGAAACCGCATCAGGTATTCCTCATATCCATGAAGCCAACAGCCAAACTCGTTGGGATGCCCGCAATTATGTCGGAGATGAAAATGTCGGCTACAAGATGGCTCTTTGCGAGAGAGATATGGCTATTTACGGCGCAATGCTCCTTTTTTCCCTTGTCTTTTGGATAACGGGAAAGCGTCTCCCGCCTTTGCATTGGGCGCTTTGGCTGTTTCTTGGTCTTGGCCCTATCGGGCTAGATGGTTTTTCTCAGCTCATTAGTCAATTCGAAATCTCTATCTTCGACAGCCTTTTGCCCTATCGAGAAAGTACGCCGTTTTTGCGCACATTCACGGGCTTTCTCTTTGGTTTCTCAACTGCCTGGTTTGGCATTCCTTATGTCGAAGAGAGCATGCGCGAAACCCGGCAGATCTTCATTAAAAAACTCGCCATTATCAGCGCCAGGAAGTAATTCATGCCTTTCTTTGAAAACAAGGGAGTTCGTTATTTCCAATTTCAGAATTTTCCCGATTCGATAGTTCATGCAGTTTTCACTCGTCAGGGAGGTGTTAGTCCCGCTCCCTGGAATTCGCTCAATGTTGGCGGAAGTGTTGGGGATGCGTTCCCGAATGTGCGTGAGAATCGTATCCGGGCATTTACCGCGCTAAAACGTGATCCCGAATCCGTTTTTGACCTTTGGCAGGTTCACGGTACTCGGGCAGTTTTTGCCAGTGAACCTCGACGACCTAATTCTCACGAAGACAAAGGTGATCTGATCTTTACTGATAATCACAAAGTGACTCTTTTTATGCGCTTTGCCGATTGCACACCTTTGCTCTTTTCTGATGAAAGTCTTGGTGTTGTCGGCATTGCCCATGCTGGCTGGCAGGGAACAGTTCTGGGTGTTGCTACGGCCGCAATCAAGACGATGCAAGAGAAATATGGCTCAAAGCCAGAAAATATTAAGGCTTCTATCGGCCCTTCCATTGGTGTTGATCACTATGAAGTTGGAGATAATGTGATCGAGCAAGTCCGTGCAAGTTTTGGTAAAGATGCCGAATCTCTTCTCCCAAAAGTTGGTGAACGCAGACATTTTGATATGTTAGCAGCTAATTGTATTCAGCTTGAAAGAGCGGGCGTTATACAAATCGAAGCTGCAAATCTTTGCACTGCATGCCACCTCAAGGACTGGTATTCTCATCGTGCCGAAAAGGGGAAGACAGGACGTTTCGGGGCTATGATTGCATTAAAATAATCGTAGTGGTAAAAAGTAAGCGATACCTTTGTCATTGCGAGGTAGTTTTATCATCGAAGCAATCTCCAGGGTGGTAAGGGAGACTGCCGCGCTTCGTAAACTTCGCTCGCAGTGACATGCCCATCACTTACTACGCAACACCATCAAATAACCTCGAAAAGAATAAACTATGATAGATCAATCGCTGGTCAAGTCAATTCAGGAAAATTATCAAAAGACTTTGTCTCAAATAGCAGAGGCTGCTCATGCTGTAGGGCGTGAGCCAGAGTCTGTTAAATTAGTCGTTGTTACAAAAAAACAGCCGCTTTTTTTAATTCAGGCAGCTATCGCGGCAGGGGTGAAGATTTTTGGGGAAAATTACCCAGAAGAAGCTGTTAAGAAGATGCAATCTTTGGGAGAAAAAACTACGGTAGAATGGCATATGATCGGCCACGTACAGAGCCGAAAAGCATCTTTGGTGCCTGCAAATTTTGCTCTTTTGCACTCGCTTGACCGGTTGAAAACCGCTCGTCGCCTTAACCGTTTTTCAGCCGAGCTTGGCCGCAAACTTCCCGTTTTGTTGGAGTTCAATGTCGGCGGTGAAAGCAGTAAGCATGGCTGGAATGCCTCCGACGAATCTCGTTGGGAAGAACTCCTCCCGGATGTTGAAGAAATTCTTTTGTTGGAAAATCTTGATGTGCAAGGGCTAATGACAATGCCCCCCTTCTTTAGCGATGCTGAATTAGCCCGCCCATATTTTCGTCAGTTACGGCGGTTGCGGGATTATCTTAGAGGCCGGTATCCGCAAGTTAAATGGGAGCAACTTTCCATGGGAACGAGTGGCGATTTTCACATCGCAGTAGAAGAAGGGGCAACAATTGTCCGGGTGGGGCAGGCGATTGTAGGCTCACGTCCGGTTTAATTTTGGAGAAATAATGATTATTGTTTATTTGATCAGTTTAATTAATATTGCTACTCAACTTCTTATCCTATTGATAATTCTTTCTGCTGTGTTATCATATTTCATGTCCCCATATCACCCGGTGCGAGAGACTATTGATCGCATTGTTGAGCCAATGCTAAGTCCAATTCGACGCGTTGTGCCGCTGGTTGGGATGTTTGATCTTAGCCCTTTGGTTTTATATTTTTTGATCAGGGCATTGTCTTGGGCATTAATTAATTTTTTATCCGCATTACCGCATTAATTGAGGTGAATTTATGTCTTCTCGTAAGTACAAGCTGCATGACGGGCAGTCTGGCGCAGCATTGACGGTGCGCCTAACTGCAAAAGCAAGTCGAAATGCTGTCGCAGGCATTTTGGAAGATGGGACGATCAAGGTCCATGTGACTGCTGCTCCTGAAAAGGGACAAGATAATGTTGCGATGACAAAACTGATCGCAAAAGTTTTGGGTGTTCCCGATGGGGATGTAGCGATCGTTGCAGGAGAGACAGGGCGTGATAAATTGATTTCAATTCTGTCTTTAGATGCAGCTTCGGTAACAAAACGGCTTCGTGCGCATATTGGTTAGTTTTATAAAAAGACCGAGTATTTTTTTTGATACTCGGTCTTTTTTTGCTATAAGGGGGAAAATGCTTATTGCCCTGTACTATAAATGGATTCGTAAATGCGATAGGTTTCGTATATTGCTCGAATATAGTTCCTTGTTTCGGTAAAGCGGACACTTTCGAGGAAAAGATCAGGGTCGCCGCTAGCGAGTCTTTGCCACTCAATTGCGTTGCCGGGACCGCCGTTATAGGCGGCAAGGGTGGCGTAAAGATCGTTATCAAGTAATTCGCGGTTAGAGGCTAAGTACCAGGTTCCAAATCTGACGCTAACCATAGGGCGGTATAGATCTTCGGCAGTGTATTCGATCAGCCAATTATTTTGACTAGCGATATTTGCCCCCGTAGCGGGGATAACTTGCATTAAGCCGCGTGCGCCTGCGGCAGAGTGCACGAAGCCCTCAAAGAGGCTTTCCTGGCGCATGAGGCTATAGATAAAGATGGGGTGAAACTCATGCTTTTCTGCGGCAGGTTCAACAAGGTCGCTGTAATAAATTCCGTAACGGATGTGATTGAAATAGGCCGGTGCGTGGAGCGTTTCTGCGTGGTTTTTCATACCGGCAAGATCTAAAACCTGGCGCGCAGCAAAAATAGCAGGCCTGTATAAGCCTAGATCGAGCATGTAGTTTGCCAGCCTAAAACTATCAGCAGCATCTTTGCTTACGGTGGCGCGGAGGCTTTCAAATTCGAGGCGGGCTTCGTCGTAGAGACCCAACTCCCAGTATTCGCGTCCACGTTGCAGGCGGATATCTGATTCGAGTGCGCCCAAGCTGTCGAGATCGGTATCTGCGGGGAGGTTGAAGGTGATCCGGAGCCAGGAGGCCGCCTCAGCATGCTCTTTCGCAGGATCTGTATCGGGGTTATAGATGTTCGGTATAGAGAATGGTGCGGCGCCTATCAAAAGGTCACGAGCGCGTACGGAATAATAATCGCTTGAGTTGATAGATTGCGCTTGCTGCCAGGCATCCTGCGCGGCTTCCAACTCTCCCAGTTTTTCTTGAGCTTTACCGATCCATAAAAAGCTGCGGGCTTGCTCTTCTTTTTCGCCAACGAGCAAAAGTCCTCGCTGAAAGAATGTCAATGATTGCGCGTAGTCATTAAGGCGATAAGTCGTAACACCTGCTAAAAAGAGTGCTTCTGGGGCAAGATTGCTGCCCGGGTATTCATCCGAAAGGCGCAGCCAAAGTGTTATTGCCTCTTCTTCTTTTTCATTTCTTTCCATCAAGCAAGCGGCATTCATGAGCAGACGGGGGGCTTCTGAATGTGTTGGGGCGCTAGACACAAAAGTGAGCAAAGTCTCTTTGCCTGCCTGAAGCTGTTTGAGATCATGCCATTGGGTATATGACTTTTCTTCCCAAGCTTCTGACCAATAGCGATGTTCGGGGTAGTTCTCTATAAAATGTGTCCATGCAGCGACTTCATCGTCGTAACGCCCCATTGCGTAGAGGGTTTTGGCGCGATAGTAGGCCGCTGTTCCGTCGTTTTCAGGGGTTTCTGCGATATAGCGATCCAGAGCGACCAGTGCGACATCATATTGCTCTGCGGCATAGTCTGTTATCCCGCGGCTTAGATTATTAACGGGAATTCCAGCTTCTACCAGCTCAAGCAAGGCAAGATAAGAGTGATAGGCAAGGGGGTAATTTTCAACAGTGTGTAAATAACGTGTGTAACCCTCCTCTTCATCTGCAAGCATTAGATGGGCAAATCCTGAAAAATAATCCATTTGTGCTTTGATGAAATCATTATTGCTGCGTTGGGAGATGGAATCGTAATCAGCAAGAGCTCCGGCAAAATCGCCAAGCGCTGCTTTACTCGTAGCGATCTTGACTTCTAAGTTGATGCTATCGCTTAAGCTCGGCGCTATGAGTGCAGCTTGATAGGCGTTTAACGCGCTGGCATAATCGCCCATCTCTACGAAAATATCGCCACGTATTTCTTCAACATAGTTTTTCAGCAGATCTGGGCGTAGTTCCAAATAGGCAGCATAAGCTTCTGTCGCGGCTTGGTGGCGACCGATATTTCTGTTTGCTTTTCCCGCAAGAAAATGCGCATAGGCAAGAAAAGGAGAGTCTGGATACTCATTTTCCAGCTGTAAAGCAAAAGCAATTGCTTCGTGATCATGTTCGTCTTCGTAGTTGACGCGAACCAGACCCCAGAGGGCTGCTGCGCGGAGTTCGTCATCAGTTGAGGTATTAACAACAACTTGGAATTCTGCGCGGGCGAGGGTGTAATCGCCATTGGAGAGCGCTTTTTCACCGATACCGACTCGCGCGAGTGGAATTATTGTCGGGACGGGGGATGGGGTAATGGTAGGCGTTGGGGAAGGGGTGATGCTGGGAGAGGGTGTCATGCTGGGGGTCGCGGTCGGTCCCAAAATGGCGGCGGGGCTAAGGTTACAGGCGCTTAGCAAAGTAAGAAGCCATAATCCCAGAAGAAGTTTTTTGAAATTCATAGGGCTTCTTATAATGGGAAAAGGTGGGGTTGTCAAACTGAAAAGAGCGTTTGTTGGTTGAGTAGGCGATGTTTCTCGCCGTATCGAAACCAAGATTAGACAGGAAATCTTATTTTGTGGTTTCGATACGTTCCGAAAAAGCATTCAGAACTACTCAACCACCTTCAAAAAAATGCTTTTGTGCTAATGAATTTCTTTATCGCAGAAACAAAAAAGAAGCCATCTCAAAAGAGCGGCTTCTTTTACTTGTAGAGCGGTATAATTTAGCTGTGTGACTTGATATACTCGACTGCGCCACCGACGGTTGTGATCGACTGAGCATCTTCGTCCGAGATCTCGGCACCGAATTTGTCTTCAAAAGCCATGATCAGCTCGACCAAATCGAGAGAATCGGCTTCAAGCTCTTCACGGAAGCGGGCTTCGAGGGTGACTTTTTCTTCATCTGCGCCGAGCAAGTCGACAATAATATCTTTAATTTCGCTGAATGTGTCAGACATAACGTTCTCCTAAATAGTTGATTTTCGCTGGCAATTCTACCAGTATATTTCAGAATAAGGAACACAGCCCCATGAAAAAAGTTGCGCCGATCGATGAAAGAAAAGCTGACCATATTCGAATTAATTTGGATGAAGATGTCCGCTCTGGCATCACAACGGGATTGGAAAAGTACCGCTTCACTCATGAAGCTTTGCCAGAAATCTCGTTATCGGACGTGGATTTGAGCTTGACACTCTTCGGCAAAAAATTGCGTGCCCCGATCTTGATCTCCTCCATGACTGGCGGGACAGAGGAAGCCGGTGAAATTAACGCGAGACTCGCTGAAGCTGCCCAAGAAACCGGCATCGTGATGGGATTAGGCTCTCAACGTGCGGCTATTGAAAATCCCATCCAAACACCGACATTTAGTATTGCTCGTAAAATGGCGCCAGACGCCATGCTTTTTGCCAACCTCGGTGCAGTTCAACTGAACTACGGATACGGCATCGACGAATGTCGCCGCTCTGTAGACATGATCGAAGCCGATGCGCTTATTTTACATCTCAACCCGCTCCAGGAAGCCGTCCAGGCAGGCGGCGATACTAACTTTGCTGGCTTGGCAAAAAAGATCGAAGAAATCTGCAAAAAACTGGATGTACCCGTTATCGCCAAAGAAGTTGGTTGGGGTATTTCAGAAAGAACTGCCAAAATCTTGGCCGATTGCGGCGTGGATGCCATCGACGTAGCCGGTGCAGGCGGCACGAGCTGGTCACAAGTCGAAATGCATCGTGCCCCAGATGAATTCACGCGCGAATTAGCCGCAACCTTTGTCGATTGGGGTATCAACACCGCCGATTCCATTTTGAATGTCAAAAAAGTTGCTCCAGAAATGACTATCTTCGCCAGCGGTGGACTGAAAAATGGGCTGGATATTGCCAAATCCATTGCACTTGGCGCAACGCTGGGGGGGATGGCTGGGCAGTTTTTGAAGGATGCAATGGTTTCAACGGAGAAAGTTGTCGAAATGATTGAATTGACGAAGAAGCAGATTGAAGTAACGTTTTTCTCAAATGGTAATTTGAAACCGGATAAACCAAATTTACTAGAGGGAGATAACCCATGTCTTACCAAGAAGCCATAAAACGAATCAAAGAAGCTCGGGCAAAGAATGCAAGGCGACTAAACTTATCTGGCCTCCAACTGAAAAAAATACCACCTGAGATTAGACAACTTACTAGCCTAATATCGCTTTCACTTTCTAGCAATCTACTCAGTGTACTCCCTTCGGAAATAAGCCAACTTTCTTCTTTGACATCTCTCAATCTTTCTAGCAATAAATTCAGGGTACTGCCTACAGAGATTGGACAACTCGTAAACCTGCAAAAGCTTTGGGTTCATGACAACCAATTAAATATGCTACCTCCTGAGATTGGAAAGCTCACTAATCTAAAATGGCTTGATGTAAACAACAATAAATTGAGAGCGCTGCCACCTGAAATCAGGCAGCTTACCAATCTAAGCTCTCTGTACCTAAAAAGCAATGCAAATCTTCCTATTCCTCCAGAAATCCTTGAAAAAAACTACGATCCTGCTGCTATTTTATCTGCTTATGATGATGCACGCCGCCCTCTCCATGAAGCTAAAGCGATCTTGGTCGGGCAAGGAAGTGTGGGAAAAACATCCTTAGTGAAAAGAATTGTTGAAGATGATTTTAACGAGCAGGAAAGCAAAACAGAAGGTATCAAAATATCCAAATGGAAAGTGAAAGGTGAAGAGGATAATAAAATTTCCCTAAACATTTGGGACTTCGGCGGACAAGAAATCATGCACGCCACACACCAATTTTTCCTCACCAAACGTAGCCTTTATGTACTGGTTTTAGATAGCCGCATTTCTCAAGAAGAAAACCGCCTCGAATACTGGCTCAAGATCATTCAATCTTTTGGGGGTGATGCCCCTATTATTTTGGTTGGTAACAAAATTGACCAACAGCCACTTGACATTGATATAAGAGGCTTGCAGAAAAAATACCCTCAGATTAAAGCCATTCTTGAAACATCCTGTGCTGATGGAAGCGGCATTGAAGAATTACGCGCCAAAATTGCCAAAGAAATTGCCCAACTTCCCCATATCAACGATGAGCTCCCTGCAAAGTGGTTCAATATCAAAGACGCATTAGCCGAGCGTGACGATAATTATCTCCCCTACAACGATTATATAAAAATCTGCGAAGAGCATGATGTCAGCGACGAGACCAGCCAGCGTACCCTGATCGGTTTTCTGCACGATCTCGGCACCATGCTCCATTTTCAAGATGATCTTCGTCTCAGTGAGCTGGGCGTGCTTAATCCGCAATGGGTCACGAACGGCGTTTATAAAATTCTCAACTCGCACACCCTTTTTCACAATAAGGGCATTCTGCAACTCAAAGATCTCAGCGAAATTTTGCCAGCGGATGAATATCCCCGCAATCGGCATCCCTTCATTATCGATATGATGGAGAAATTTGAGCTTTGTTTTGGATTTGACGGAAAAGGAGGACGCTACCTGATCCCCGACTTGCTCCCCAAATCCGAACCGGATACTGGCGATTGGGCTGGGTCATTGCAATTCCAGTTCCATTACCCGGTGCTGCCCTCCAGCATCATCTCCCGCTTCATTGTGCGGATGAATCCCTTTATTAGCAAAAACACTGTCTGGCGTGCTGGCGTAGTGTTAAATCTCGAAGGCAGCCGCGCCCTCGTCAAAGCCGATATAGAAGATCGCTGCATTTATATCTCTGTCCAAAACGGAAATCCGCGTTTGGCGCTCTCGGCAATCCGCAACCAATTAAAATCTATCCATAAAACCATTTCAGGATTGGAAGCCAGCGAGAAAGTGCCTGTGCCTGGGCATCCCGAAGTCCCGCCACTGGATTATGAACATCTCGTTACGCTCGAAAATCTAGGCGAAGAAACCTATATCCCCGAAGGCTTAGGAGAGCGTATTAATGTGCGAGATTTGTTGAATGGTTTACAGGCAAATGCACCAGAAAACACAGAAATTTTTATCAGCTATTCACATAAAGACAAAGCCTTTGTTAAAAAGTTGGCTGGAAACCTGTCTAAAGATGGAAATAAAATCTGGTGGGATTTTGACGCACTCAAAGGCGGCGATGATTGGCAAAAAGAAATTGAAAAAGGCATCACAGAATCAAGAACTATTTTAGCTGTTCTTACGCCAGATGCGATGGAATCGGAATGGGTTGCTAACGAAATTGCCTATGCCCAAAATAAAGGCAAAAGAATTATCCCCTTACGCCTAAAATCTTGTGATATTCCTATTGGGCTTGTTCGCAAGCAATATGTGGATTTCACAGACAAAACGCATAAGGCAGCAACAGAAGAATTACTCGACATTCTTTAGTGCGCCCTTGTTCATCATCCTGTCCCCGCTTATACTCAACCTATGCAAACACACTGGCAAATCCAAGCCCCCCTTACAGCAGACGCAGACGAAGCTCTTGTTAAATTCCCGCCTGTTTTGCGGCAATTGCTCTTCAATCGTGGCTATGCTACCGATGCAGCTGCGCGCGCTTTTCTAAAAGCCGCCCCCGCTCATGATATGTCCCCCTGGAAGCTCAAGGATATGGAGATCGCCATTTCGCGCATTTTGCAGGCCATCGAGAGCAAAGAGAAAATCGTCATTTATGGAGATTACGATGTCGATGGAGTCACCTCCTCTGCGCTCCTCGTGCAGCTTCTACGCGCTTACGATGTCGATGTGGATGTTTATATCCCCAATCGCTTTTCTGAAGGCTACGGGCTAAATAAGGATGCCCTGGCGCAGCTAGCAAAGGATGATGTAAATCTCGTCATCACCGTCGATTGCGGAATCCGTTCATTGGATGAAGTCGAACACGCTCGTGGCCTTGGGCTTGATCTCATTGTGACAGACCACCACCATCCCGGAGAGATTCTGCCAAATGCGCTGGCAGTTGTTAATCCCAAACAGGATGGGGATATTTACCCCGAAAAAATGCTCGCTGGCGTTGGAATAGCTTATAAAATAGCCGAAGCTGTACTGGAAAAGAAGCCCACTAATAATCTCACCCCTGAGCACCTTCTTGATCTTGTTGCCTTAGGTACCGTTGCAGACCTTGCTCCGCTTGAAGGTGAAAATCACGCTCTTGTACGCAAAGGTCTACGTGCGATGAAAAACGCCCAACGACAGGGATTAGTTTCTCTTGCTGCAGTTTCCGGCGTTAATATCAAAGAAGTGAATGCCATGAATATTGGCTTTAGTCTGGGACCTCGTCTTAATGCGGCAGGGAGATTAGACTCCGCTTTAAGAGCCTACGAATTATTGGTAGAAAACGATTTTATGCGGACGGGCGAGATGGCCCAAGCATTGGAGATGCAAAATCAGGAACGGCAAAAGATCACACGAGAGATGCAAGAAGTTTCAGAAACCATTGCGCTCGCAACCGATAAAGATGCCCTACTGCTCTTTGCCGCTTCGCCAGATTTTAATCCCGGCGTGGTTGGCTTGGCAGCCTCCCGTTTGGCAGATCGACATTATCGCCCAGCCATTGTCGGGCATGTAGACGAAGAAACGACTGTTTGTTCCTGTCGCTCGATCTCGGAATTTCATATCACAGATGCGCTCGATCAATGCGCTGATCTGCTTGTTCGGCATGGCGGTCATGCAGCGGCGGCAGGATTTACGATCAGGAATGAAAATGTTGGGGAGTTCCTCAGGCGTATGAAGGAGATTGCAGCGGAAAAACTCGCGGGCGTGGACTTGCGTCCGGTGCTGGTAGCAGATATGGAACTTGCGCTCGAATCGCTCAGCTTCGAGATGCTTGAGCATCTTAATTATCTTGAGCCAACGGGTTATGGAAATCCGCGTCCTGTTTTTGTGTCCCGTAATTTGCGCGTAAAATCCTCACGTACAGTCGGGAAAGATCAAACGCATCTCAAGTTGACAGTCACAGATGGAAATGCGACACTGGATGCAATAGCCTTTAGGCTAGGGCATCTAAAAGCCGATTTGCCCCCAAAAATTGACCTGCTCTACACTTTTGAAGTGAACGAGTGGAATGGACGGAAAAGTCTGCAATTGAATGTGAAAGATATTAAATTTTAGGCACTGGTAAAAAAAAGTAATAACCTCGTCATTGCGAGGCAGCTTTTCGCCGAAGTAATCTCCAAGGCGGTGAGAGAGATTGCCACGCTTTGTAAACTCAGCTCGTAATGACATGCAATCACTTGTTATACAACCACTACCAAATTTTAAACAAAAAACGCTTCCATCAAGGAAGCGTTTTGAATTATCAGTGAGCATCTCCGACCGTATGCAGCAATGCCATATTGGGCGGTTTCATTGCGCCAACGGGGAAACCGCAAAGCAGTGCAACTTGTCCGCCTTCCTCTACGCCGCTTTTTAAAAGTGCCCTGTCTACGTGGGCAATCATTTCTTCGAGGGTGTTGGCAAAAGGCACAAGTTGCGGGTAAACGCCCCACAAAAAAGCCATTTTTTGATAAGTCATATCGATCGGTGTAAATGCCAATATTCGCTTGGCGGGACGGATTTTTGAGACTAGCCAGGCTGTGCTGCCTTGTGATGTAAAAACTGCCACAGCGGTTACATCTACATCGCTAGCAAGGGCGTAGGCTGCGCGCGACATTGAGGCTGCGTCGCTTTCGCCCAAGCCACGCACTCGGTCGATCTCCCGTTCCCATTCGCCGCTATGTGATTCGGCTTCGAGAATGATTCGAGCCATCATCTTGACTGATTCAACTGGATATTCTCCCGCTGCTGTTTCCGCTGAGAGCATCACGGCATCTGTGCCATCAAAAATGGCGTTTGCAATATCAGAAGCTTCAGCCCGTGTTGGCAGCGAAGAATGGATCATCGATTCAAGCATCTGCGTTGCCGTGATAACGATCTTTGCTTGTGCGCTTGCTTTGCGGATAATCATTTTCTGAAGGACGGGCACACGTTCGGGCGGCATCTCCACACCCAGGTCACCACGCGCGACCATTACGCCATCCACAACGCCGAGAATTTCGTCGAGATTGTCAATGGCCTCGGGGCGTTCGAGTTTCGCGATCAGCATCGGTGCAGGATACCCGTTTGAAAAACGTTCCATTTCCTCGCGAACTTCGATCACATCTTCTGCGGTGCGGACAAAGGAAAGGGCGACGGCATCTACGCTGTGAGAAACACCAAGCTGAAGATCTGCTTTGTCTTTGGATGTGTATCCCGAAAAGCGTAATCGCACGCCGGGAAGATTGATTCCCTTATGGGAGGTAAGTGCCCCGCCTACAAGAACCACCGCTTCCAAACTTCGCCCGTGGATATTTTCGACGCGTAATGAGAGACGCCCGTCATCAAGTAGTAGGCGGTCATCTTCATGGACAGTTTCAAATAGCTCAACAAAGTCGACAGGGATGACTTTATCGTTTGTTTGCGGCGGCTTATCTTCGGTCGCGTAAAAATGAACCTTTTCTCCCTCTGCAAGTTGCAGCGGGGCGTCAAGCTGCCCAATTCTAAGTTTGGGTCCTTGCAGGTCTTGTAAAATACCAACTGGATGCCCCAGCTTTTTTGCAACGAGTCGAATCTTTTTGATGCGCTTTGCATGCTCTTCGTGTGTGCCGTGTGAGAAGTTCAGGCGCGCAACATTCATCCCGGCAAGGATGAGTGCTTCGAGCACTTCCTCGCTATCGGATGCGGGTCCTATCGTTGCAACGATCTTGGCTTTACGTTTCATGTTTTTCCCTTGCGGTTGGTTATTATAGTCAGCGTTTTTCAAAGAATGGAGTCCAAGGTCTCCAGATCTTGGTGTAGGTTAAGCAAAATCCGGAGATTTTGGACTCCGCTCTTTTTTTGCATCAAAGAACTTTCAACTACTTCATAAGAACACGGTTTTTGCGTTAAGGGAACGAATTTGCCCGAGAGTGGGATTATGCGTTGCTCTTTTGCCCCTCGTTACTGGGATGTGTCCACGCCCTCAGCAAGCCTAAATCTGAGGGCGTGGCGGTGTATCTCATCCTAGAAATAATTTAGCTGATTTGCCTCTTTCTTCAGATCATCCCTGAAATCGGGATGCGCAATATTAATCAGCGCTTGCGCACGCTGGCGAATTGACTTTCCATATAAATCTGCCACACCGTGTTCGGTAACAACGAAACGAACATGATTTCGCGTGGTCACGACGCCCGCACCGTGTTTCAACATCCCGGTGATACGGCTAAAGCGTTTGCCACTGCGCGTGGTCGTGTCACTGGGGAGAGCGATGATCGGCACACCGCCCTTTGAGCGGGATGCGCCATAAATGAAATCCAATTGCCCGCCGACGCCGCTATAGAGTTTGGGACCAATACTGTCTGCGCAGATTTGTCCTGTCAGGTCGATTTCGATGGCCGAGTTGATCGCGACCATCTTCTCATTTTGGGCGATGACAAAGGGATCGTTGACATATTCTGTGCGGCGCATTTCGATGAGAGGGTTGTCGTCCACCCAATCATAGAGGCGTTTTGTGCCGATAACAAATCCCGACAAAATTTTCCCTTGATGCAGCGTTTTTTCTGCGTTGGTCAGCACGCCAGCTTCTACTAGGTCGATCACACCGTCAGAGAATAGCTCAGTGTGGACGCCTAGGTCTTTTTTGTCGTAAAGATACTTCAGCACTGCGTCGGGGACTGCACCAATACCCATTTGCATTGTCGCGCCATCGGGGATCATCTCGGCGATATAGGCTGCCATTTTTTCGATCTCGGGTGATGGTTTCCCATCTCCCATTGCCATTTCGGCTAATGGGTAATTTACTGGCACTATATAATCCAGTCGCCCAACGTGAATAAAGGCATCTCCCAATGTGCGGGGCATTTGCTCATTCACCTCAGCGATGATTATTTTCGCAGATTCTGCGGCTGTCTTTGTAAGGCCTACTTCTACGCCCAAACTACAAAAACCATGCTCATCGGGGAGTGAAACGTGGATCAGCGCGACATCTAAAGGCAACTGGCCGTTTTTGAAAAGCAGCGGAAATTCAGAGAGCAATACTGGCGTGAAATCCGCGCGCCCTTCGTGAACAGCCTGACGGATATTCCCGCTAATGAACATGGTATTTACGCGTAAATGCCCTTCCATTTCAGGTTCTACATAGGCGGGTGCGCCAACCGTTAGAGCTTGGCATATTTCTACATCTTCTACCTCTGGAGCTCTTTCTACCAATGCGTCGAGTAATTTATAAGGAACAGAGACGTTCCCAGTCAGAAAAAGGCGATTATGCGATTTAACAGCTTCTACAGCCTCGTTTGCGCTGACAATACGGTCTTTATAACGTGTTTTCCAATCCATGATAGTCTACTTTTATTTAATGCCTATTTGTTGCAGTCTTAAGGGCAGGGATATTCTCTACCGCATCTTCGATACCGCGATTGGCCAATTCAAGAATATAGGGTATTGATGCGTTAACAAAGGCGTGTGTTGCTGTTCGAGCAACAACGCCTGATAAGTTGGGTACACAGTAGTGGGTTACTTCCTCTTCAACATAAACGGGGTTATCGTGCGTTGTCGGGCGCGAAGTTTCAAAACAACCACCCTGGTCAATGCTCACATCCAAGATGACTGAGCGTGGCTTCATCACGCGCACCATTTCGCGCGTTACTAAAATGGGGCTGCGTTCGCCAGAAACGAGAATTGCCCCAATCGCAACGTCGGCATAAGCTGTTGCGCGACTGATATTATAGGGAGTCGAGACCATTGTCACAACGCCGCAGAGATATTCGGCGATGCGTTGCAAAGCGTCCATATCGTTATCAAGTACGGTCACGTGCGCGCCAAGTCCGAGAAATGCACGGGCGGCATAAGTTCCTACAACGCCGGCACCCAAAATGACCACTTCTGCCGGAGGAACACCAGGGATCATCCCCAGCAAGATACCACGTCCGCCCCATTTATTTTGCAAAAGACGCGCAGCAGTCTGTGCTACCATTGTCCCGCCAATTTGACTCAGAGGGCGCAAAACGGGGTGTGTTCCATCCTCTTTCTGAATTTCTTCATAAGCGATGGTGTAGATGTTTTTTTCTCTGAGAACTTTCAGTTTTTCTTCTCGCGCTGAGGCGAGATGCAAAAAGGCTGCAACAGCAGAGTTAGGGCGCAGCCACTCGATCTCATTATGCATGGGGCGTGCCATTTTAAGCAGCAGATCTGCGCGTCCAAAAACTTCTTCGGCTGAAAAAGCGATACTTGCCCCTGCCTTTTCATATTCGATATTTCTGAAACCCGCGCCTCTGCCTGCCTGATCTTCAACAAAGCAGGTGTGTCCACGTTCCGTAAGCATTTTGACTCCTGCCGGAGACAAGCCAACACGATACTCATTTGGACGGCGTTCTTTGGGGATGCCGATAATCATATTAACTCCTTTTCCTTTTCTGGAGGGATAAAAATCCGCTCCGCACATGCTTTAGGCTTGTTATCGTTTAACAACTATTTTCTTGAGGAAAAACATTTTTCCGAAACCTGAAAAATCATACGATAAACATCGCCTACAGTTTATTTTTTTGTCTTTCTGCTGTGAAGTTTAGCACAAATTACTTGCAAAATAGATATAAATTGATACTAAAAAATGAGTAAGAAATCATATCTTACTCATTTTTATGGATAAAGTTTACGCTTTTTCTTGCTCTAGCTGGGATGAAGACTAAGCCACACCTAAAAGTCTAGCTACAATAGCCTTTTGTGCGTGCAATCTATTATGTGCCTGCGGGAAGATGACAGAGTGTGGCCCATCGGCAACTTCGTCTGTCAATTCTTCATTGCGGTGTGCGGGTAAACAGTGCATGACGATGACATCCTTATCCGCTTTGGCGACCAGATCAGCATTGACCTGATAAGGCGGGAAAACCTTAAGGCGCTTCTCTGTCTCTGCTTCCTGCCCCATGCTTGTCCATGTATCGGTATAGATCGCCTGCGCCCCTTTTACGGCTTCGTGCGGATCGTTCAGTAGAGTAATAGATGACCCGGATTCGGCAGCAAGTTTACGTCCCAGTTCGATGGCATGAGCGGGCATATCGTAACCTTCGGGGTTCGCAATGGTGAAATTCGCACCCAGCTTCGCGGCAATATACATTAGCGAAGCTGCGACGTTATTCCCATCACCAACATAAGATACATTCACGCCTTTTAGAGAACCAAATTTTTCCTGAATGGTGAGTGCATCTGCCATAGCTTGGCAAGGATGGTTGAAATCGCTCAAACCGTTGATGACGGGGACGGAAGCATATTCACCTAACTCGGTGACATGTTCGTGTGCAAAAACACGCGCCATAATGACGTGAACATAGCCCGAAAGAACGCGTGCCACATCAGCGACGGATTCGCGTTTGCCTAAGCCGATCTCAGCAGGGGAGAGATAGAGCGCATCGCCACCGAGATGGCGCATGACCATATCGAAGGATACGCGTGTGCGAAGGCTGGGTTTCTGGAAGATCATCGCCATGACCTTGCCTTGTGCCAGCGGTGGATTGCCGCCTGCGAAATACTGTGCCTTCATTTTTACGGCGAGATCGAGCAAGTCCTGCAGTTCTTCAGAAGAGTAGTCTGAAATGGAGAGAAAGTCTTTCATTTTGAGATTCCTTTTTTTGTTATAGTTTTTTTCTTTTCAGTTCTTTGTCCAATTTTTGATAACCTTTTTGGGTGTTGTTTGTGAAGTCAATATAAGGCATTCCTGCTATTGCTAGTGTTGGGCTCATTTGTTTTGCTTTTAAAAGAAAAACAGGAGTATTAACCTCTTCGGAAAAGAAATATTCTTTTACTGTCCAAGGTGATTTTTTCCATGATTCTGAAAGCACACTTAGAGTGGTTGATGCTTCGATAATTACTCCCTCAAGCTCAAGAAAGAGTTGCTTGTGGTAATCTCGATCGCTTTCTTGGTAATCCCAAAATGCATACCCTCGGTTTTTAAGAAATTCTTTTAAAGGTTTAACAAAGTCGGTGTCTTCTTCCGCATAGCTAATAAATGCATAGCCTTTGGATTTTGTTTTGGGTTTTTGTATAATTTCTTTTGACCTTGGAGTATCTTGAAGAGCTTTTAGTAATGTACTCATGCCTTTCGAGAATGAACTACTAAAATCTATCCATTGAAGATCACGAATATTTTCTGGAATATCTTCGTAGTCAGTTTCTTCGAGCATAATAGGTAGCACCCTTTTGCCTTTTTGTGCAATAACACTAAATTCGCGTAAAGCCCAAACTGATTTTGCTGAATTTGGGCTTATAACAAAAATAAGGGTGGATGATTTCTCTAAGCTGTCTTCAATTCTGTTTTGCCAGTTTTCACCAGGGGATATCATTTCCACATCTATCCATGGCTTATATCCATTACGACGCAAAAGAAGAGCTAACTCTTTTGCAAAAGCGGCGTCGTGTCTTGAGTAGCTTATGAAAATATAATCTTCTGATTCCATCGTGTTATACCGTCTGTCTGAACTTTGTCCAGTAGCGTGCCATACCCGTTGCAGACATATGCAGGGGATTGGCGATTTCATAGGTTTTTAGGTCGTGTTCGCTGACACCGTTGACTTTGGCTTGCTCGTACATCCATGTTGTGAATTTTGCGCCCAGTTCATCAATGCTAGGTTCTGTAGGCATGATCTCTTCCAGCCATGCAGAAGTGGTCTCAACAGCTTTTAGCGCGCTGAGAAGGTGTTTCTCAGCATTATCGAATATGGAGAAGTGTGTAGGGGCAACATGCTTGAAGTTTTTTTCAAGCAAAAGCTCAATGCTGGCTTGCCACTTACCAAGATGTAGTTCTGGCGGTACAAGTGGTAAGCGTACATACTCACAGCTTGGCATTCGAACGCCACCTACATCGCCAGTGAAAACCAAATCGCCAAAGCTATAAGCGATATGATGTTCGGCATGACCGGGTGTGAAATAGGCAGTGAATTCCAGATCACCGATGGTGATTTTTTCGCCATCTTCAGGAATGTGGAGTTGATCTTCGGGAACGGCGAGAAAATCACCCCAGAGTGTATGCATTCTATCTTGATAAATGCGGGTTGCGCTGGCGATCAGTTTTGTAGGGTCGATCATATGCGGTGCGCCGCGCGGGTGAACGTAAACTTCTGCGCCTTGTTGAGCGAGCCAGCCGGCTGCGCCAGCATGGTCAAGATGAATATGAGTCAGTAAAACATGCGTGACATCGCTGACTTTCATCTTGTGCTCGGCAAGGCTGGCTTTTAGGCCTTCGATGGTAGAGCCGGGACCTGATTCAACGAGTACCGCACCGCCTGAGTAGGGGACCAGAAAGGCTGCGATAGCATCGTTTCGATTTTGAAAATTAAGGTCTAAAGTGTGAACGGCTTGCGCCATATAGCGTCTCCTAAAAATTAGATAATGCTGCCCCTAAATCGTCACCACAGCGCACGTGGCAGACGGGGATATTTATTTTCTTAAGGCTTTCTTCCAGAGGAATACTGCTTTCTGTTCCGCCGAAAGATTCCGCATTCAATAATACCACTGTGGGGCGTATGTTTCGGCGTAGGAGAATATCTATTGCGTGCATAATTTCAGGTCGCACTGAAGGGGTGATTAGCACCGCACTACTCCCTTGCATCAGTTGCCCGGCTTGAACCGTGACCAACTCTTCAAGAGGTATTTTCCCTTCACTTTGAATATAAGCCAGAGTTTCCAAAATCTTCTCTTCCTGACGGGTGCTGCGATCAGCAGGGATAACGATATTGCTTTGGCCAGATGTGATCAGCCCTACGGTACGACGTTCCTTGATGAAGTAATGGGTTAACGATGCTGCGCTTGTCACCGCGTATTCGATCGTAGACGGAGGCAAGCTGAATTTAGGTTTGTTGCCGAGCATCCAGTTATCCCAGTCATCTTCGAGAGTGGAATCCTGCTTGGAAAGTTGCACCGCGCTTTGGGCGTCTAAAAAGATCCAAACAGATGATTGTGGGTCCTGGTCGAATTCTTTGACCATCAATTTTTGACGACGAGCAGATGTTTGCCAATGGATGCGGCGAAGGGCATCGCCGGGCGCATACTCGCGGATACCTGCGGCGTGGGGCGTGATCCCCAGCGCTTTCTGCCGGACAACTTTTCCGCCTGGCAATAATCCCGGTGGGTTGGGAAAAGAGGATATGGGCACGATCATGGGCAAGACGACAAGCTGCGATTTTGCTGGAAAGCTTTTTTGACTTTGAAAAAGAGCCAAAGGGTCACGAGAAATAAAGGTGGTCGGCCCCAAAGAGAATGAGCCACGTTGTCTGAGCCAGGTTCGCGCGATATAAGAGCGTTTTTCCTTTTTTTTGATCCCGATCAAAAGGCGGGATCCTGCGGATGAAGGTAAATTGCTTTCGTTGTGCACTTCTACCCAGGGACAATACCAGGGGTTATTATTTGAGATTTCAAAATGCTCATCGTAAATATCGCCTACATTGTCACGTAACGAGCGAGTATGGCGATTTAGATCAAGTTTGATAATAGAGAGTTTTACCCAAAGCCAACTTGCCCCAATTAGAAAGGATGTCAAATAAAGCAAGCGAATATAGATAATGGCATTGGTAGCAAAGGCACCAAAAAAACTCAGAAGAAAGAGCAGAAAGATGAGAGTACGGCTTCTTTTCACTATTCTTTTACTTTTCTACGGCCTGAAAATCTCCCCCGGGGACAGAGATGTTATTTGCCAATTCTCTGACAATTTGGTCGGCGTTGAGCTCGCGCATCCGTGCGGCAGAGCCTAGGATAATGCGGTGTCCCAAAACAGGCACAGCGAGAGCTTTGATATCATCTGGCAAAACGTGGTCACGTCCACGCAATGCGGCACGCGCCTGTCCTGTGCGGAAAAGAGCAAGACTACCGCGTGGACTGGCGCCAAGATGTACGTCTGCGCTTTTTCGGGTTTGCATGGTGATCTCTACAATATAGCGTTTAACGGCATCAGAAACAAAAACTTCTTTGACCGTTTTGATTGCTTCAAGGATTTCTTCATTGCTAATAACAGATTTGAGCGTTTCGAGCGGATGTTGGCTTTTTTGGCTTTCAAGCATCTTGATCTCGTTCGAGATGCCGGGATAGCCTAATTGGAGATGAAGTAGAAAGCGATCTAGTTGCGCTTCGGGGAGTGGGAAAGTGCCTTCGTACTCGATCGGATTTTGGGTAGCAAGCACCATAAAGGGTTGCGGAAGTTGATGCGTAACCCCGTCTACTGTGATCTGATTTTCTTCCATCGCTTCGAGCAATGCGGCTTGGGTTTTGGGTGTGGCGCGATTGATCTCGTCAGCAAGAACGATTTGCCCCAAAAGTGGACCCGGTCTGAACTCAAATTTGCGCGTTTCCTGATTGTAAATAGAAACTCCCGTCACATCGCTAGGGAGCATATCTGGCGTAAACTGGATGCGGCTAAAAACAGAATCGACCGATTTGGCAAGACTGCGCGCGAGAACCGTTTTCCCGACGCCGGGCACATCTTCGATCAGGATATGCCCTTGTGAGAGAAGCCCAATTACCACTAGATCAAGGGCAGGGCGTTTACCAATAATTACTTTTTCAAGGTTGTCTGTAATGCGCTTTCCAAAATCCTGAATATCAATCATGAAGAATCCTTTTTACGAGTAAGTATTTACCTCCCTTGATTTTACGGGTTTTTATCTTATGGGGCAAGCTCTTTCTTGATTTTTCCCTTTTACTACAGTATTCTATACTCGTTCATTTTTTAATCTATGAGGCTTAAGCTATGACTGAAACCACTTCAAACGCATCCCCTCGCTGGAGTGTGATGACCAAACTTGTCGCGACATTGATTATCGTTGTTATTGTCGCCGCGCTGCTTATTCGCTTCAAGCAACTGATCGTCCCGCTAGCGATTGCCTTTATTTTGGCATATCTTTTTCAGCCGGTTGCTGCTCTTCTGGATCGGGTTCCACGTCTCTCGTGGCGTATGGCCGTTGGGCTTACCTATTTGACCCTTGTTCTGATCATTGCTTCTCTTTTTACATTGGGCGGAGTGGGGATAGGCTTGCAAATTGAGAGCCTGATTGATTTATTGCAAAATAGCTTGGATGAGTTACCGACAATGCTCAGCGATGCTGCAAATTGGATTACTGAGTATTCTGAGAATTCACCAATCCCCATAGATTTAAGCACTTTAAATTTAGAGAGCTTTAGCCAAGAAATGCTCTCATATATTCAACCTGCTTTGGGCAGTACAGGGCAAATGCTGGGCTCTGCTGCGATTGGAGCAGCCGGCTTCTTTGGCATGACCGCTTTTGTCATGCTCGTTTCCTATTTTATTTTGGCAGAAAGTGGTGGCTTGCGTGAGAATTTACTAAAGATTGAAATCCCTGGCTACGTAGATGATTTCAAAAGGCTTGGTCAAGAGCTTGGGCGTATCTGGAACGCCTTCTTGCGCGGGCAAATGATCGTTTTTACTCTTGCCTTTATTTTTTATCTTTTCGTTCTCAGCATTTTGGGCGTTCGCTATGCTATTGGCTTGGCATTATTAGCCGGTATTTCGAAATTCCTTCCCTATATCGGTCCCGCGATGGTCTGGGTTGCTCTTGCGCTAGTCAGCTACTTCCAGACTTTCAAGCTTTTTGGCATGGACCCTCTTGCTTATACCATTCTTGTTATTGTCGTTGCGCTTATTTTCGACCAATTTCTCGATGGCATTATCACGCCGCGAATTATGGCAGATGCGCTTAGTGTTCATCCAGCCGCTGTTTTGGTCTCAGCTTTGATCTTTGCCGACCTGATAGGGATTTTGGGAGTTATCATCGCCGCCCCCATGCTTGCCACCTTTGTCCTTTTTGGTCGCTATATTATGCGGAAGATGTTGGATCAAAACCCTTGGTATCAAAAAGATAAGGATAAAGCGCCAACACCCTCGCTAAATATCCTTGAGAAGCTGCGCTCTTTTTTCAAGAGGCTCCCGTTTAAGAAAAACTCCCCTCAGCTTGATTCAGATACCGTTAAATCTCCCCCCGAAGAAGAGTGAGTATCCCAAGAAACACAACCTCGGCGAGAGTGATCCGCTCTCGCCGCAAATCTATTGCCCTGGTTGTCCAGCCAAACGGTGAGCTGATCGTTCGAGCGCCAAAAGGAGCAACACGTAAACAAATTAACAGCCTGCTCGAAAAACACGCAGATTGGATCGCAAAAAAGCAACTGCAGGCCAAAGAGGCGCAGGCATTATTTGCGCCGCATCTCTTTCTGGAGGGGGAGAGCTTCCCTTTTTTGGGCGAAAATTATTCCCTTGAGTTTGTAGATTCAGAAAAGCCAAAGCTGGTTTTTACAGAGAAATTTCAACTTACCAAATCCGCGCAGGGAAAAGCAGAAGCGATTTTTGAGCAGTGGTATAAAAAACGGGCACGAGAGATATTTACCGCACGAGTGGAATATTACAGCCAAAAACATAGCTTCTCTTACCGGAAAGTAAAATTATCTTCTGCAAACAAACGCTGGGGGTCGTGTAGCGCAAAGGGAAATCTTAACCTGACGTGGCGATTAGTGATGACGCCTTTGGAGATCATAGACTATGTTATTGTTCACGAACTCTGTCATCTTCGCGAATTAAACCATTCCAAGAAATTCTGGGCGAATGTAGAAAGTATTTTGCCAGATTATAAGATCAGAAGAAAATGGTTAAAAGAAAACGGGAGTAATTTTCACTTCCCCTAGTTTTTTGTAGGCCACGTTTGTAACGTGACTCGCTTGGCGTTGTCACGTTCAAAGCGTGACTTACGGAGGTCTTTGCTTTCGCTGAGATAGACGTGCGTCCTAAAACGAAAGTTCCAGTAGAAAAAAACTGAATCAAAAAAGGCAATGAGAAATTTCTCATTGCCTTTTTTGATTTCATTTTATTAACAGATTACTGCTCGCTAATGGTTATGCTCTCGATCATATCCCCTTCAAAATCGGGGTTACGCTGAGGGTCGCGGCGGGTAATCGCATGGACAACATCCATGCCTTCGGTAACCTGCCCGAAGATCGTGTAGCCTCCATTAAGTTGCGGGGTCGCTCCGAAGGTAATGAAGAATTGACTTCCATTTGTATCGCGCCCGGCATTTGCCATGGCGACGACACCCTCTTTGTCAAAGGTTAAATCACTGTCTTCATTGACGAATTTATAGCCAGGACCGCCTCCGCCTGTTCCGCTTGGGTCACCGCCTTGTGCCATAAAGCCCTCAAGTACACGATGGAAGGTAATGCCATCGAAGAAGCCTTCGCGTGCCAAAAAGACAAAACTGTTTACCGTGATCGGTGATTTGTCAGCATGCAATTGGATGACGAATTCGCCGCCATTTTCCATTTTAACGGCAGCAAGATAAATCACGTTTGTGTCGATGCTCATCGGAGGGGCAGAATCGTATTCTTTTCCCTCTACGACAGGGGCGTTATTCACCGGGGGAGGGGCATCCGCTGGTTGAGAAGGTGGTGAGACCGTTTTATTCTGCGCTGATGTCGCGATCCAGATCACGGCGAGAATGACTGCGATGATGATTGCTGCGTTGATCGTATTTCTCTTCTTTGCTGCCTCTTGGGCTGCTTTTTTTCTTCGTTTCGTTGTTTTTCTTGAAGCCATATCTTCTCCTGATTTACTTTAGCGTATGTAGTAGATTTGATGCCAGATTATATCAGTTTACAAAAATTTTACATCTACGTGATAAGGGGATAATCTCTGCCTTGTAGAATAGCAGCAATAAAATAAAACAAAAAAGGAGATCGATATGTATAAGAAAATTCTTTTATTTGCTCTTGCTGCTGTTTTGAGCATTGCTGTTTTGCCTACCTCGAGCGTTTATGCATCTGACTTGATGGATGAGCCAACCCCGTCTGAAAGCCTGGAGCTATCTGGAGAACGTCTTGAAAAGGCTTGGGAGCGCGTTTTGAGAATTAATGAACGCGTAGGCAAAAAGTTTGAGCGCGCTGATGCGCTGGTTGAGAAAATCCAGACCCTGATTGACAAAGCGACTGCGGATGGAAAAGACACAACCGCTGTTCAGGCTGCTTTAGATGCTTTTGGTCTGGCTACTGAAGAAGCACGCCCTCTTTATGATGCTGCGCAGTCAATTATTGATGCACACGAGGGCTTTGGTACCGATGGTAAAGTAACGGACGCTGAGAAAGCTGCTGAGACCATCAAATCTCTAGGGGAAAGCTTACGTGGCATCAGGGATGTTACGGGAGAAAGCGGAAAAGCGCTTCGAGAGGCGATCAAGGCTTATCGAGAAGCAAATCCGCGCCTAAAAGATGTCGAAAAATAAGAAATAAGGGTTTTCTTTACCGGAAAATTCATAAATAAGCAATAATCCCTGCTGAAATTTCAGCAGGGATTATTGCTTTAATTGCAATTCGTTTGTTTTCGTGTAGTCATAAAAGGAGAGTGAAATGATAAAATCTATCAGTAGGTAGGTTACCATCAATGAGATCGTTTTGTAAAATAATGCCAAAGATTATTCTATGGACTTTTGGAGATAATTTGGAAATCATCTGATTTGTTTCAAGGCATGGCGTGTTCGCTTAGAAAACAGATACAAATGGGCTACATATTAGAACTTCTAATAAGTGATAATAGGGGGAACACTTAATTAAAATATAGGGATAGTTATGCGGACTTTACGTACTTTACTGGTTTCTCTAATCTTTGGGATGTTGCTTTTTCTTTTTACTTTCCCTGCTCTTGGGCAAGGGGAGTTGTTTACTGTCGCGATTAATGAAAACAGACCGTTAGCCTATTTTGATGATGACGGCGTTCCTGCTGGATTTTATGTTGATTTGCTCAACTATATCGCTGAAAAGGAAGGTTGGGCGCTTGAGTATGTCGAGTTCCCTAGAGCCGAAACCTTCGAACTCGTGGACAAAGGGGAGATTGATATCATCGCAACGATTGGCTATCATGAATTATTTATTGACCGATATGTTTTCACCGAAGAAAAAATACTCAATAATTGGGGCATCGTTTATGTGCAAATGGATTCAAGTATCGAATCGGTTTTAGATTTGGAGGGTAAATCAGTTGCAATCCTGGAAGCCAGTACGCATGGGGAGCATTTTAAAAAACTGATTGACGATTTTGGAATTGAGTGCAGCACTGTTGAAGTAGGTAGCTTTGCTGAAGTAGCAAGTTTGCTGGAAGAAGGGGAAGTGGATGCGGGGATATTGAATCGGATGATCGGACTATCTTTCGAGACTATCTATAAAATAGAAGGAACCACTATTGTTTTCAACCCAATAGACGTGCGTATTGCTACATCACAAACGACTCCTTCGTTTGTGATTGAAAGAATTGACGCGCATTTGGAGGAGCTAAAGAACGAGAGGAATTCTTATTACTATCAATCATTCTCTAGGTGGTTTGGGCTGTCAGCGCAAACTATTTTTCCACAATGGCTTACTTGGGTATTGATACTGGGGACTGTTTTCTTGTTCTTTTTAAGTGCTACATCTCTATTTCTTCGTTCGCAAGTCAGAACCAGAACAGCCGATTTGCTTACCCAGAACCAGGAATTGGAATCTGAAATAGAAGAACATCATAGAACACAAGAAACTCTACGGGAGAGCGAAGGGCGCTTCAAAAGCATTTTTGAAAATTCTACGATCGGTCTCTACCGGACTACTCCCGATGGACAAGTGCTCATGGGAAACCCAACGCTAGTACATATGCTGGGATATTCATCTTTTGAGGAGCTTGCTCAACGCGATTTGAGTAAAACAGAGTTCGGCCCTGAGTTCTCGCGTTCGACATTTCTTGAGAATATTGAAAGTGAAGGCAAGGTTAGTGGATTAGAGGCTGCTTGGTTAACGAAATCGGGCAAGAGACTTTTTGTTCGCGAAAGCGCGCAGGTTGTTCGGGATCGGGCTGGAAATACGCTGTATTACGAAGGAACAGTCGAAGATATCACTGAGCGCAAACGGGCAGAGGAGACGTTGCAGCAGCGTGCGCAAGAGATAACCGCACTAAACACTTTAAGTGCCAAAGTTAACCGCTCACTCTCTGTTGAGCAAGTTGCCTCGGCAGCTGTCAACGGAGTTCTCAGTGCAACAGCTGCCGACATCGTTTTTCTCCTGATGAAGGAAGGGGACGATCTAGTGCCAAAGGAGATCGCTTATTCTGAACAGGAAACAGAATTAGATGACCTAAGTATCGAGAAAATCACTTTATGTCTATGTGAGATGGCTATTCGCGAGGGAAGATCGGTATACTCCAAAAAACTTTCGGACGATATCCGCTGTAAAGCAGATGAATGCAAGCGAGCAGGTCTCCATTCTTCGGCGGCGTTGCCCCTTTTCCAAGGCAATGAAATCTTTGCTGTACTGGGTTTGGGCACAAATTCTGTTCTGGATTTCGAAGAGCAGGCCGAGTTTTTGGAAACTCTGGCTAGTGAAGTCGCTAATGGCATGAAAAATGCCCGCCTTTTTGCTGAAATTCAAATAGAGCTCTCTGAACGCAAGAAAATGGAGATAGCTCTGATAGAGAGCGAAGAGAAATTCCGAATATTGTTCGAAAATTCTCCTGTTGGTATAGGTGTGGCCGACCGTGAAGGCAAGTTGCTTTTGTATAATGAAGCCATTTTACAGCCTGGAGGGTATCGTAGAGAAGACGCTGAATTAATTGAGGGCATTTACGCACTATATAAGGATAAGGGTCAACGAGATGAGGTGCTGAGGCTTTTTCTTGAGCAAGGCTTCGTTAAAAACTTTGAAGTTCAATTTAAGCGAAAAGATGGTTCTGCTTATGATGCGGCTCTTTCTCTTGTCCCCGTTAACTTTGAAGGGAAACTTTGTGTCCAGGCTATTGTTGAAGACAGAACCGAGCGCAAGCGTGCGGATGACGCAAGAAAAGAAAGCCAACGTCGTTTATCGACATTGATGAGCAATTTACCGGGTATAGCTTACCGATGCAAAAATGACCGTGATTGGACAATGGAATTTATTAGTGATGGTTGCGAGTCTCTAACCGGATACAAACCTGAAGAGATTGTGATGAATACAAGGGTCTCTTATGGGCAGGTGATCCATCCGGATGATCGCGAGATGGTTTGGAGCGTGATCCAGGATGGTTTAAGGAAGCAGCCTAATTTCCAGATAAATTACCGCATCCTTACTGTGTGCGGCGATGAAAAATGGGTTTGGGAACAAGGGCAGGGTGTTTATGGGGAAAAGGGTGAGATCATAACTCTTGAAGGTTTTATATCTGATATCACCGAGCGAGTGCAGGCAGGTGAGCAGTTAAAATTACAGTCGCTTGCCCTTGAATCAGCCGCTAATGCTATCTTTATCACCGACGCCAAGGGAAGCATCCAATGGGTTAATTCAGCCTTTAGCTCATTGACTGGATATTCGTTCAGCGAAGTGTTAGGAAAGAATCCAAATATACTTCAGTCTGGGTACCATACTGAAGTATATTATAAAGAAATGTGGGAGAGAATTTCTGGTGGTGATATTTGGCGAGGGGAGATTATAAACAAGCGAAAAAATGGGGAGCTATATACCGAGGAGATGACAATTGCTCCGCTTATTTCGAGTGAAGGTGTGGTGAATAATTTTATAGCTATCAAACAGGACATTACAGAACGAGTAGAAAACGAACAGGCACTTGCAAAATATACAGGGCAATTAGAAACGCTTAATACTGTTACGGCAGCACTATCTACTTCGTTGGAATTGGATAGTGTTCTGGAGCTTATTCTCAATCAGATCAGACAAGTTATATCTCTCGATAGTGGAGCAATTTTCCTGGCAGAAGGTGAGTATTTACGCGTTGTTTTTGATACAGGTATCACCCCATCGGTAAAAGGACAAGTGTTCCGCTCTGGGAACGAACTTTTTGATGAGGTCAGGCGCACGGGAGAACCATTAGTTTTAAATAATGTCAGAGAAGACCCCCGCTTTAAGAATTGGGCTGATTTTCAGAATATAGAAAGCTGGATCGGCATCCCTTTGATTGTACGCGGTGAGTTGATTGGCGTTATGACTCTGGATAATGACAAACCCAATGCTTTCCAGCCAGAAGATATACCCTTGGTGAGTGCCTTTGGTAGTCAGTCTGCTCAAGCAATTGATAATGCTCGCCAGTTTCGTACATCTCAGCGCCGTTTGAGACGACTTGACGCATTGCATAAAATTGACGAGGCGATCTCCAACAGTCTGGATTTAAGAGTGACCTTGAGCGTATTGCTAGAGCAATTATTAGCGCAATTGAAAGTGGATGCTGCAGTTGTTTTACTTTACAAAAGTAATTTGCAGAGCTTGATTTTTGCGCAAGGGGAAGGCTTTAAAACAACCGCTCTTCAGCATACAAACCTGCAATTGGGGCAAGGGCGCGCCGGAAAAGTCGCCTTGGAACGGCAGGATATTTTTGTTTCCGACCTAAGTCAATCTGAAGTTGGGCTCCTAGACGCTCCTCGGTTCAAAGACGAAGGTTTTGTGGCCTATTATGGTGTTCCGTTAATCGCAAAGGGTTCATTGGTCGGCGTATTGGAAATACTTCACCGCTCTCCTTTAGAAATAGAGGGCGAATGGGTAGATTATCTTCATGCGCTAGCAGGGCAAGCTGCTATTGCCATTGATAATATTTCTTTGTTTAATAACTTGCAGAAATCTACTATGAGATTGCGGCAAGCTTATGATGCGACAATCGAAGGATGGGCACAAGCATTGGAGTTGCGCGATATGGAAACAGTAGGGCATAGCCGCCGCGTAGTAGACACAACCATAGCGGTGGCACAAAAACTGGGGATTAGCGGCGACGAACTTGGGCATATCCGTAGGGGAGCCTTGCTACATGATATCGGGAAAATGGGCGTGCCCGATTCTGTTCTTCAGAAAGCCGGCAAGCTGACTGATGATGAATGGGAAATTATGCGTTTGCATCCAATTCATGCATATCAGTGGCTTTCTTCAATTGAATATTTGCGCCCTGCTCTTGATATCCCTTATTGCCACCACGAGAAATGGGATGGTACGGGATATCCGCGTGGTTTGCAAGGCGAGCAAATTCCACTAGCGGCACGTGTTTTTGCCATTGTGGATGTTTGGGATGCGCTTTGTTCAGATCGCCCATATCGAAAAGCCTGGTCTCGCGCAAAGGTGATTGCGTATATTCAAGAGCAATCCGGCAAATACTTTGATCCGAAGGTTGTTGCGACCTTTTTAGAATATATTAAAGATCAGGAGCTGGATGAGCTCGGATAAAGATCAAAGTTTACGCTGCGAAGCAGGCTCGCAGCGTAAACTTTGATCTTGCGTGGGAAACCTTACCAAATATAGATTTTGGGGTAAAATAGAACGCACGTTCTTCTGTTTCTTATCTCTCACATAAAAAACCTATGGATTTCAAACTTCAAGCCCCTTTTATTCCTACCGGTGACCAACCCGAAGCCATTGCCCAGCTCGTGCAAGGGGTTCAAGACCAAAAGCGTCATCAAGTCCTGCTTGGCGCGACGGGCACGGGTAAAACTTTTGCAATCGCCTCCGTAATTCAAGAGTTGCAAATGCCTGCCCTTATCATGGCACACAATAAAACCCTTGCTGCGCAGCTTTATGCGGAGTTCAAGCAATTTTTCCCTGAAAATGCGGTCGAATATTTTGTTTCTTATTATGACTATTATCAGCCTGAAGCTTACGTTCCGCGCCGCGACCTTTTCATTGAAAAAGAAACTGATATCAATGAGGAGATAGAGCGCCTGCGCCTTGCAGCAACAACATCTCTCATGTCTCGCAAGGATGTCATTATCGTTGCCTCGGTTTCTTGTATATATGGATTAGGGAATCCTGAAGAATATACGCGTGGTGCCATCACGCTCCAAGTCGGGGAGTTGACTCGACGGAACGCTCTCATCCGCCGCTTGATCGATGGCCAATATCAGCGGAATGATCTCGAACTTCGTCCCGGTCGATTCCGCGTACGCGGCGACACACTCGAAATTATGCCTGCCTATGTAGATAAGCGTGGCTATCGCATCGCTTTCTTCGGCGACGAGGTTGAACGCATCATGGAGTTCGACGCTCTCACTGGCGAAATTCTCTCCGAGCTAGAAAGCATTGAGATTTTCCCTGCCAAACATTATCTGACTGATGAAGAAAAGCGTAAAAAATCAATCAGTGATATTGGTGTTGAGCTTGAAGAAAGAATAGAGTACTTCAAGAAAAACGAGAAATATCTCGAAGCCCAACGGATTGAGCAACGCACAAAATACGATCTGGAAATGCTTCGCGAAATTGGGCAATGCTCAGGTATCGAAAATTATTCCCGTCATTTTGACCAACGCGATTCTGGCACGCCCCCCTGGACTTTAATGGATTTTCTCCCCAGTGATTATCTCTTGATTATGGACGAGAGTCATATGACTGTTCCGCAGGTACGCGGCATGTATAAAGGTGACCGCTCGCGCAAAGAAACCCTCATCGAATATGGTTTCCGCCTTCCCTCTGCGTTGGATAACAGGCCTTTCAAGTTTGAAGAATTTGAAGCACATATGGGTTATACGGTCTACACATCTGCTACGCCGGGGCCTTATGAAATGCAGCACCAGGAAGCTGTCGTGGAGCAAATTATCCGCCCAACAGGCTTGATTGACCCACCTGTAGACGTGCGTCCCATAGAAGGGCAAATTGATGATTTAGTTAGTGAAATCTATCAACGCACAGAGATTGGGCAGCGTGTTCTTGTGACGACCTTGACGAAACGAATGTCAGAAGATCTTTCCGATTATTTGCTTGAACTAGGCGTTAAGGTGCAGTACCTACACTCAGAGATCGATACGCTGGAACGCGTCAGCATTTTACGTGATTTGCGTTTAGGCGTTTTTGATGTAGTCGTTGGTATCAATCTTTTGCGAGAGGGGCTAGATCTCCCCGAAGTTTCTCTTGTTGCCATTCTTGATGCAGACAAAGAAGGCTTCCTTCGTTCGGATACTGCCCTGATCCAAACCATTGGGCGCGCTGCACGACACGTGAACGGTAAGGTCATTATGTACGCTGATAAAATGACTAAATCGATGAAAAGAGCCATCGACGAGACGGATCGTCGTCGTGAGAAGCAAACTGCGCATAACCATAAACATAATATAGAACCTATCTCTATTATGAAATCTATAAGAGATATAACAGAACAATTCTCAGAGAAAGCAAGAGCAGTGGCCGAACCGAAAGCCGCCTACAATGTTGATGGGGCGACCATGCCAAAATCCGAATTGAAAAAGGTAATATCTCAAGTAGAGAAGGGGATGAAGGAAGCCGCGTCCAATTTAGAATTTGAAAAAGCAGCCATCCTCCGCGATCAACTGATGGAATTGCGCAAAACACTGGCAGAACAATCGAACTTGCCACCTTGGGAACGAGTCAAATTGATGGCGGGGGAAGGGGAGTAGGAGCAGAAAATGCGTAAAAAACTAAAATGGATAATCCCGCTGATATTGCTTATTGTAATCGCCGCCCTCTATTTGCGCCCAATACCGAGCCAACCTTTTGATGAGATATACGCAAACGTAAATACAGAAACCGTCGCCTCCTTGTTGGAGTTTCGAGAAGCGCACCCTGTACAGCAATTGGATGCGGATGGCGTGACTTGGGATTATGTTGAGATGGGGGAGGGGGAGGAAACAATCCTGTTTTTGCACGGCATGACTGGCGCATACGATATTTGGTGGAACCAGTTGAACGCTTTTGAAAAGGATTATCGTTTGATCTCGGTCACATATCCAGCGGTGGGAACTTTTGATGAAATGAGCGCAGGCGTTCTGGCGATTTTAGAAAAGGAAGATGTGGAGAAATTTAACGTTGTCGGCTCATCGCTGGGCGGCTATTTTGCCCAATATTTGCTGGTAACTTACCCCGAGCGAATTGAACGCGCCGTTTTTGCGAATACTTTCCCGCCGAACGATTTGATCGCGGAGAAGAATAAAAGCATCGGCGCGGCTTTGCCTTATCTGCCCGAATGGCTGATTATGGATGTGCTGAAAGGCAGCATTGTCGAGAACGTTTATCCAGCCGCTGGGCATTCTGAGATCGTTTTAGCCTATATGATGGAGCAATTGGGCGGTCGGATGAGCAAGGCGCAGGAAGTCGGGCGTTTTCGCTGTGTTGTTGAGCCTTTCGATGTTGCAGATGTGGATGCTCTCGGTATTCCCGTGCTTATCATCGAAGCGGATAATGATCCTCTTGTCGAGTTGGCGTTGCGCGAGCAACTCAAAGAAGCTTATCCAAACGTCCCTGTTGAAACGCTCCATGATGTTGGACATTTCTCTTATATAAATGAAGCTGAAACTTATACGGAAGTTTTGCGGGAATTCTTTGCTACGCCGTAATAGCATTACAAAAAAAAGAATGGCTGTCATTGCGAGGAGGAAGCTTTTCCGACGTGGCAATCCCCAAGAAAGTCAGGGAGATTGCTGTCGCGAAAAGATGCTCGCAATGACGAGACTCCTTGTGACTTTCTTTGCCACTGAATAATACTTGCGTATAAAGCAAACTTCCGAAGTATCCAAGACTTCGGAAGTTTTTCTTTTTACCTACCACTTGCAACTTTCTACTTGTTTTTCTTCGCCGCTTCTTTTTGCTTGCGTTTTTCTTCCTGTTTTCTACGCCGATTTTCTTCCATCTTTTCCTTCGCGCGCTGCTTCTCGATCCGCGCCCAGTTGTCGCGCAGGGTGACGGTGCGATTGAAGATTAAATTCTCGTCAGTTGTATCCGGATCGACGACAAAATAGCCGAGTCTTTCAAACTGGAATTTCTCGCCGGAACGTGCCTGTTTTAGGCTTGGTTCCATTTTGCAATTTTTCTTTGTCTCAAGCGAATCACCGTTAAGATAGTTAATAAAATCTTTGCCTTCTTCCTTACTCATCGGGTTGGGCACAGTGAAGAGCCGGTCATAGATTCGTACTTCGGCATCTATGGCTTCTTTGGCAGAAACCCAGTGGATCGTGCCGCGTACCTTGCGTCCGTCAGGAGCGTATCCGCCCTTGGTTTCGGGGTCATATTCGCAGTGGAGTTCAACGATTTCGCCAGCATCGTTTTTAACAACGTCCGTTGCCGTGACAAAGTATCCATAACGGAGGCGAACTTCTCGTTCAGGAGCGAGGCGGAAATATTTCTTGGGCGGGTCCTCCATGAAATCGCTGCGCTCTATATAGAGTTCACGCGAGAAGGGGATTTCTCGTGTCCCGGCAGATTCATCTTCGGGGTTATTAATCGCCTCGAACATCTCTACTTTATCTTCGGGATAATTGGTGATAACGACCTTCAGCGGATCAAGCACAGCCATCCGTCGATCAGCGCGGATATTCAAATCCTGGCGGATATGATGCTCAAGCAAACCAACATCGGCGGTGCTATTCTTTTTTGCGACACCCGTTGCCTCCACAAAAGCGCGGATGGCTTCCGGCGTATAGCCACGGCGACGATAGCCGGTCAGCGTGGGCATACGGGGGTCATCCCAGCCCTTAACATAGCCTTCTTTGACGAGACGCACAAGACGGCGCTTGCTCATGACGGTATAGGTCAGATTCAGGCGCGCAAACTCGATCTGGCGGGAGGGGAAAATATCGAGTTCGTTGATGAACCAATCGTAAAGCGGACGATGGCTTTCGTATTCAAGAGAGCAAAGGGAGTGGGTGATGCCCTCGATGGAATCGCTCTGCCCATGCGCAAAATCGTACATCGGGTAGATGCACCATTTATCGCCCGTGCGGTGATGGGGCGGGTTGTGCAGGATGCGATACATGATCGGGTCGCGCATATTGATATTGCCGGATGCCATATCAACTTTGGCACGCAACACGATAGAGCCATCGGGATACTCGCCATTTTTCATACGCTCGAAAAGATCGAGACTTTCTTCGATGGGGCGGTCGCGATAAGGAGAATTTGTGCCCGGCTCCTTCAGTGTCCCGCGATTTTCGCGGACTTCATCTGGAGTCTGCTCATCAATATAGGCTTTTCCATCTTTAATGAGTTGCAGCGCGTATTCGTAGAGTTCGTCAAAATAGTCGGAAGCGTAAAACTCGTTTTTCCACTGGTATCCCAGCCACTTAATATCCTCTTTGATCGCGTCTACATATTCCACATCTTCTTTGACGGGGTTCGTATCGTCAAAGCGCAGGTTACAGAAGCCGCCATTCTCTTCCGCGATGCTGAAATCAATGATAATGGCGCGTGCGTGACCGATATGCAAATAACCATTCGGCTCTGGCGGGAAGCGTGTGGCAATATGCTCAAAACGGCCGGATGCTAAATCTTCAGAAACAGCTTCGCGGATGAAATGTGAAGGGAGAGTCTTTTCTTCTGTCATGTGAGTTCCTTATCACGAATAACGCAAATAAATAAAGTCGCGAAGATCGTGTTTGTTTTTTTAGCGAATAAGCTCGCACCATTATAACAAAGATGTACGCGCTAGGCATATTTTGCTAGACGTTTTTAGGCACGCATGGTAAAATTTTGCCGCTGAAGTGGGGGCTCGTCTAATGGTAGGACAGCTGTCTCTGGAACAGTAAGTAGAGGTTCGAATCCTTTGCCCCCAGCAGAAAAAATCCCCTCGCTTGAGGGGATTTTTGTTTAAGCTATCAATACTAACCAAGGTCTTCCAAGCCTTCTTTTAGGGCATATAAAGCAGCTTGTGTTCGATTTTTCAGATTCAATTTACTCAAAATTATACTCACGTATGCTGAGATCGTTTGCTCTTGCACGCCCATTTTCTTCGCGATCATTTCATTGGACATGCCTTTCGCGATCAACTTCAGTGTTTCTAATTCGCGCTGTGTGAGAAGAGCATCAGCATTTTTAGTCGATGAAAGTTGAATGCCTTCACGAATCATTCGGAGCGTAATATGGGGAGGAATAAAAGCCCTTCCTTGAGAGACTTCTCGTATCGCTTCTGCTAATACTTCGGATTTTTCATCTTTCAACAGATAACCCAATGCCCCCCGCTTTATGGCTTTATAAATATTATCCGCACTTCCAAAGCTGGTCAGCACCAGAATGCCCGTTTTCGGAGCAATTTTAATGATTTTGGGGATTGTATCTAATCCTCCTTGCAATGGCATTATCAAATCTAGCAAAACTACATCTGGGGAAAACTCTCTCACCAAGCTAACCGTATCAATCCCATTTTGAGCTTGGCCAACGACCCTAATATCTTCTAAGAAGGAAAAGATAGCAATAAGCCCTTGGCGTATAACAGCCTGATCTTCTGCTATAAGAATACGAATGGGGTTACTCATACATAAGAACCTTTTCCTAAGAGATTCGGTTAAACAAAAACAAGCTTAGTCTTTTGCTACACCAAGCCTGTAAGCTATAAAAAAGTTGGTTGATAAACCTCAACTTTATGAATTGACTTTCCGTGGCTTGGCAGTCATATCTTCAAAAGATGTAGACCCATAGCTTTGCGTCCCTGCCTTTCGACAGGTTTGCCATTGTTGATACGTGTGATTTCTAATTATTATAAGACAAACTATACGGTTTGTTGTAGCTTTAAGGCTCGAGATAATAACATTTTTGAAAAGTGGACTATAATCGTCTCAATTAGCCTTGATATAGAGGATACCTATGGCAGAAAAAGAAACGATCTTCAAGAAAGAAGCAGTGCTAAAAGATTATCGCTTGGCGTATAAAAGCCGGCAAGCAAGTCTGATCGGTCGGCGCGAAGTTTTGAGTGGGCGAGCCAAATTTGGGATTTTTGGGGATGGAAAGGAAGTTGCCCAACTCGCCATAGCACATGCTTTCAAAAAAGGGGATTGGCGTTCTGGATATTACCGTGACCAAACCTGGATGCTAGGATTGGGCGTGCTCACTTTGGAGCAATTTTTTGCCCAACTCTACGCTCACGCCGACCTGGATTTTGAGCCTGCTACCGCTGGAAGGGCAATGAACGCCCATTTTGCATCTCGTTTCATCAACCTGGACGGCTCATGGAAAGATCAAACCCTACTCTATAATATCTCGGCAGATGTCTCTCCTACAGGCTCGCAGATGCCGCGATTGGTGGGATTGGCTTTCGCATCACGCCTATACCGCGAATCGGAATCCCTCAAGGGGATAAGCGGATTTTCTGATCAGGGCAATGAAGTTGCCTGGGGGACAATCGGGAACGCATCCACCGCTGAAGGGATGTTCTGGGAATCGGTGAATGCCATTGGTGTACTCAAGGCTCCCGCAGTAATTACGATCTATGATGATGGCTACGGTATCTCTGTCCCCAATAAGTTTCAGATGGTCAAGGAAAATATTGGCGAAATTATTAGCGGATTTGAACGAAAAACCGCAGCGACAGAGAAACGAGACGGCGGCTATGACATATACACAGTCCGTGCATGGGATTATCCCGCACTGCTCGATACATATTGGGCTGCGGCAAAGACTGCGCGTGAATTTCACATCCCCGCATTGGTGCATGTAACCGAAGTTACGCAGCCGCAGGGGCACTCTACATCTGGCAGCCATGAGCGCTATAAGAGCAAAGAGCGCTTAGATTGGGAAGCAGAATTTGACTGCAATATCAAAATGCGCGATTGGATGATAGAGAATAAAATCGCCACAGATGAAGAACTCACAGCAATAGAGAAGGCAGGTCGCAAAGAGGTGGAAAATATCCGTAAGAGATCGTGGGAGGCTTTCCAAAATCCGATCTTGGCTGAGCGTGAAGAGGTGCTGGAGATGCTCGTTGCTCTTCGGGAAGAAACTTCCGCTAAAGAAGAGATCAAGGCTATTCAAACTCAATTGCTCAATAAACCCATCGCTCAACGGCGGGACCAGCATATTGCCGTACACGCTGCTTTGCGGGCACTGCGGCATGATTCTGCTAGGGGCAGAGAAAAGCTGATTGCGTGGAAGCAAACCGAAAATCCACGTAACGAAGCGAGATTTTCATCCCATCTCTATAGCCAGACAGATCAATCCATCCTGAATGTGGAACCAGTTGCGCCGATCTATACGGAAAATTCCCCCAAAGTAAAGGCTTTTGACCTGTTGAATAATGCCTTTGATGCGATCTTTGCTCGCGATCCGCGCGTAATCGCTTTTGGTGAGGATGTGGGGATGCTCGGAGCGGTCAACCAAGGTTTTCATGACCTGCAAAATAAGTACGGGACATTGCGCGTGATGGATACGGGCATCCGTGAAGTGACGATTTTGGGGCAAGCAATTGGCATGGCGATGCGCGGCTTGCGCCCGATTGCTGAAATCCAGTATCTTGATTATTTGCTTTACACTTTGCAATTGATGTCGGACGACCTGGCAAGCCTGCTCTGGCGGACAAAGGGCGGGCAAAAAGCCCCCGTTATTATGCGTACACGCGGGCATCGCCTGGAAGGAATTTGGCACTCAGGCTCTCCGATGGCGGCAATTATCCATCTTGTGCGCGGGATGGCGGTGCTCGTGCCGCGAAACGCTGTTCAGGCCGCCGGATTTTATAACACCCTGCTCAAATCGGATGAACCGGGCATTATCGTTGAAGTGCTCAATGGCTATAGACTAAAAGAAAAGTTGCCAGATAATCTTGGCGATGTGACTGTGCCTGTAGGCACGCCAGAAATCTTGCGTGTAGGTGAAAATATCACCCTTGTTACTTATGGGGCAATGTGCCGCATCGCCCTTGAAGCTGCGAAAGAACTCGCTAAAACGGAGATCAGCGTTGAAGTGATTGATGTGCAATCTTTACTCCCCTTTGATCTTCACGGCATTATTCTCGAATCGCTCAAGAAAACAAACCGCATTATTTTTGCGGACGAAGATGTACCGGGCGGTACGACAGCCTATATGATGCAGGAAGTGATAGAGAAGCAGGGGGGCTACCATTGGCTCGATTCTCCCGCCGCAACGCTCTCTGCCAAGCCGCATCGCCCCGCCTTTGGCTCCGATGGCGATTATTGGTCGAAACCCAACGCTGAAACGCTCTATGACGCGATCTATGAGATCATGTCTGAAGCTAACCCCAAGAAATACCCGAAGTTTTACGAATAAAGAGGAAAGATGCCAACTAAAGTTCTTGTGCCCCTGCTCGGAGAAGCTGTTGAAGAAGTGACTCTCGTTACCTGGCTCAAAACCGAAGGTGATCCTGTCGAAGAATTTGAAGCTCTACTCGAAGTTGAAACAGATAAGGTTGTTACTGAAATTCCCAGCCCCAGCGAGGGTGTTTTGCTCAAGATTATCGAAAATGAAGAAGGAAAAGTCCTTAGCGTAGGAACGCTGCTAGCATGGGTTGGCGTAGAGAGCGAAGAGATTCCTGCTGGGGATGAAGAGCCGCGCACGCCCGTGGACGAGAAGCCTGCTCTCGCCAAACAAGCAGAATCTGCACCCCAAAAAGAAACTCCGTTAAACACCGTGCCTAAACACGATTCTGCCCTAGGATTCATTTCCCCCGTTGTCGCAAAAATCGCCGCTGAAAAGAATATTGACCTTCAGCAATTGGCAGGCACAGGGAGGGGAGGTCGCATCACAAAAGATGACCTTTTGGCCTATCTGGATAATCCCCAAAAAACAGTAAAAACAGGTAGTGAGAACATTATTCCGATGACCCCCGTCCGTCGCGCCATTGCTGAGCATATGGTACGCAGCAGACGCACATCGCCGCATGTCACCACGGTCATGGAAGTGGATTTCAGCGCCGTGATTGCGCATCGCAAAGCCAATAAAGAAGCCTTTGCACGAGATGGCGTTAAATTGACTTTCACCCCTTATTTTGTCGCCGCCACAACGACTGCTCTCAAATCTTTTCCGATCGCAAATGGCTCATGGAGCGATGAAGGCGTTATTCTCCACAAAGACATCAATATCGGAATGGCAACTTCACTAGGGGAAGAAGGATTAATCGTCCCCGTTATAAAAAATGCTGAGCGAATGTCCTTGCTCGGTCTGGCAGAAAAAGTTAACGATTTGGCAGAACGCGCTCGAGCCAATAAACTCAAACCAGATGAAGTGAGAGATGGGACTTTTACGATCACAAATCATGGGGTGAGCGGCTCTCTCTTTGCGATGCCGATCATTAATCAGCCCCAAACGGCTATTCTTGGTGTAGGAGCTATTCAAAAAAGAGTTGTAGTCGTGACAGATGAATCTGGCGCAGATATGATCGCCATCCGCCCGATGGTTTATCTGACACTGACTTTCGATCACCGCATCTTGGATGGCGCAATTGCAGATTATTTCCTTGCGAAGATTGTGGAGGGGTTAGGGGAGTGGTAGCCCCCCCCCCATACGAGGGCTTTTATACGTCTTTTATCAAAATAGCCCCTGCTTCTTCAGGGTCAAAACCTTCAGGCCAGATGGTTTTGGTGTCATATTTTGCTCCGCTGAAGTTGGCTCCAAGCTTAGATCCTGTGAAATCCGCACCATTGAGTAGAGCAAATTTGAGTTCGGTTTCAGCAAAGTTGGTTCCATTGAGTTTTGCGTTGGTGAGGTTCGCTCCAGTGAAATTAGATCTGAAAATCCAGGCTTCTGTAAAATCGGCTGAAGAGAGATTTGCTCCAGTCAGGTCGACATAATACACGTGCGCTTTAGAGAGATTAGCGGATCCGAGAGATGCATTTTTGAAGCGTGCGCCCTCTAACTCTGCCTCTATTAGTTTGGTATGATGGAGAACTGCGTTGGTAAAATTTGCAAAAGAGAGGTCTGCGTCAGTGAGATCAGTGCCACCATCAAGTTGAGCCCCGCTGAGTTGAGCGAATTTTAGAATTGCTTCACGCATATCAGCTCCTCCTAAAATTGCGTTGTTGAGCTTTGCTCTATCTAAATTTATCCGGTAGAGTTTAGCCTCTAAGAAATCAGAATCATCGAGATGAGCCTCGCGTAACTTTGCTCCTACAAGATAGGCATTTTGCAAGGAGAAATTCGTTTTTTCTCCCAATCTATTTAATCTTTTGATATTACCTACTATGCGGAATTTTGCTTCCTCAGCTTCCCACTCAAGATAATCTGATATTTCTTCTTTATATCGCTTTATGTCACGCTGTTTTTCACCTGCGCTGTTTAACCAAGCAAAAATGATGCCTAGTACTACAACATCAAAGATCATTCCGTGAGCTTCAACAAGAATACCTTCAAGAAAAGGTTCATCTTCATAAAGAGAAGATGATATTATGAATACAATTGGGATAACCACCAATGCAAGGAGGAAATAAGTTCGGACAGGCGATTCAAATAGTCTTCGGAAGCCAGTTCTTATCCTCCCTTTCACATTCTCTAATAGCGCATTAGCTTTGCTTTTGAATATTGCTGTTATCTTGTTCAACTTCTTGTTTATCACCCTTAATTTTGCGACAATTCTCCTTAGTATTCTGTCCAATGGCTCATATTTCCCAACCAAAATCTTCAACTGAGTGATAAGCTTCTTTTTTCTCGCCCTTCTTTTCCTCCTCATATCACTGAATCTCTTTTTCATTTCACCGCCTCCTTACAAAAAAGTCCCTCGCATGCGAGGGACTTCATCACTCTTCCAATCTTTATCCTTTCAATGCACCCCAACCAGCATACTCGGCCATATCACCAAGTTCAGCTTCGATACGGAGCAATTGGTTGTATTTCGCCACACGGTCAGAGCGAGCGGGCGCACCGGTTTTGATCTGGCCTGCATTCAGCGCAACGGCCAAATCTGCGATGGTGGCATCTTCTGTTTCACCGGAGCGATGTGAAGCTACGGCTGTCCAGCCAGCTTTGTGGCACATCTCGACGGCCTGGAAGGTTTCTGTCAGGGAGCCGATCTGATTGACCTTAACCAAAAGCGAATTGGCCGCTTTCTCGTCAATACCGCGCTGTACGCGTTCAGGATTAGTAACAAGCAGATCATCACCAACGATCTGGAGTTTGTGCCCCAATTGAGCGGTCATCATCTGGAAGCCTTTCCAGTCGTCTTCGGCGAGACCATCTTCGATGGAAACGATAGGATATTGCTCCACCCAACTTGCCCAAAATGCGACCATTTCTTCGCTGGTCAGTTTTTTGCCTTCTGTGCGCAAGTTATAAACGCCATCTTCGTAGAATTCAGAAGCGGCAGGATCAAGGGCGATACCAATATCTTCACCTGGTTTGAAACCAGCTTTTTCGATAGCTTCGAGAATGACTTCAACAGCTTCGGCGTTGGATTTTAGTGCGGGAGCGTAGCCACCTTCGTCACCGACCAAAGTTGCATAGCCGTGAGATTTCAATACAGTTTTCAGGACGTGATAAATTTCTGTTCCCCAGCGGAGACCTTCAGTGAATGAAGGTGCGCCCAAAGGCATGACCATAAATTCTTGGGCATCGGTAGATTGCCAACCGGTGTGTGCGCCACCGTTGAGAATATTCATCATCGGGGTAGGGAGGACGTGGGCATGGACCCCGCCCAAATAGCGATAGAGGGGCATATCCAGTGAATTGGCGGCAGCTTTCGCTACAGCAAGACTCACGCCCAATATCGCGTTCGCACCGAGGCGAGCTTTATTTGGGGAGCCATCCAAAGCCAAAAGGGTCAGGTCAATTTCGCGCTGTTCGCTTGCATCCCATCCAAAAAGAGCGTCTGCAATTTCTTCGTTCACGTTCGCTACAGCATTCAAAACACCTTTACCAAGATAGCGCTCTTTGTCGCCATCGCGCATTTCAAGGGCTTCATGTACACCCGTAGATGCGCCTGAAGGCACAATGGCGCGCCCGAGGGCACCATCGGCGAGTAAGACTTCGACCTCAACGGTCGGGTTGCCGCGTGAATCCAGAACTTCAAGGGCAGAAATATCAACAATCGTAGTATCCATTTTTATCTCCATGTGTTATATGGTTTAATTTGAGTTCTTAGGCATTTTGCCTAAACGACCCAAGTATACCCCTTTTGCGGGTCGAATAAAGTGCTTGTATTTACAGGGAGTGCCGAATATCGCGGTGTAACTGTGAGATAATGGGCATATGAATATATGTCCAAAATGCGGTGAGAAAACTCATCAAATCAAGAGTGGTTACAACCGTTCAGGTAGTCAACGCTACCAAT
>Ga0233430_1000831_pt1 | contig 50621 bp, 39 predicted proteins | sample SI_118_April2016_2_FD_179883 | JGI IMG/M metagenome (GOLD analysis project Ga0233430, IMG submission 179883) | Seawater microbial communities from Saanich Inlet, British Columbia, Canada - SI_118_April2016_150_MG | ecosystem: Environmental > Aquatic > Marine > Inlet | place: Canada: British... | reverse complement strand
CGACCAGAAAGAGACAGACCGGCGTGCCCTGACCCTCGACGATGGCGTTGGTCGCCAGAGTGGTGGAGAGGCCGACCAGATCGATGGCGGACGGCTCCGGGGCGCGGTCGCCCGCTTCGGTGAAGACCGCATCTATGGCACCGGTGATGCCGATGGAAAGGTCGTGGCGCGTGGTCAGGGATTTGGCTCCGGCCAGGATGGAGCCGGTGTCGTGATCCACCAGGACCGCGTCTGTGTAGGTACCTCCTGTGTCGATGCCCAGGGCAACCGGCATGTCTGCTCCTTCTTATGTAGGGGTCTCGGTTTTCTTGCGAAACGGATCGCGCTGAAAAATAATTATACGCATTCCTTGTAGACATCGGCAAAAGTCTGCGAGTCAGCGGGATAGCTGCGAAGAGCCAAGTTGTTTCGGGATGTGGACTTAGTCAATCCTCTGGCACATTAATTGTTGTTCATAACTATTAGTGAATCGGCAGTGGGTTTGCAAAACGTGTGCCTCGGAAAAACGGGCGTGCTGCGATGGTATATCGTATATTATAATGCGTTGTTTTCAATAGAGATGAAGATACAATAAAGGATGCAAGGATGGGGGTTGTGCAGAGAGGCGAGAGGGTTGGAAATACGGGGCAGAGCTGTCCCAACGGAATGAGTATAGAGACAAAAGTGCCCCAATCGGCTGCAGAGGAGAACGGCCCGACGGGGAGCGTGATCAATATCCAACGATTTTCGACCCACGACGGTCCGGGGGTGCGCACCACGGTTTTCCTCAAGGGGTGTACCAATGTCTGCGCCTGGTGCCACAACCCGGAGTCGATGCGCATGCAGCCGGAGCTGCAGCTCTATCCGGAGCGCTGCATCGGCTGCGGTCGCTGTATAGAGGTTTGCCCCGAGCACGCCCATCAGCTGGTGGAGGGGGAGAAGCAGTTCGACCGGGAGCGCTGTCGGGTGTGCGGCACCTGCGTGGAGGAGTGCTTTGCCGGTGGGCTGGTGATCGCCGGCAAGAGGATGGGCGTGGATGAGGTGATGAGCGAGATCCTGCAGGATGAGACCTACTACCGCCACTCCGAGGGAGGGGTCACCTTCTCGGGTGGGGAGCCGGTCGTGCAGCGAGAATTTTTGCTGGAGCTGCTGCGTCAATGCAAGGAGGCGGGGATACAGACGGCCATCGAGACGGCCGGCAACTACGCCTGGGAATGGCTGGAAGAGATGCTGCCGCACACCGATCTGGTCATGCACGACCTGAAGATTCTGGCACCCGAGTTACACGAGAAGTTCGTGGGGAACGACGGGGAGCGGATCAGGAGCAATTTCTTGAGACTGGCGGAGACGGGGAAACCACTCATCGTCAGGACGCCGGTGATCGGCGGGGTCAACGACACGGTTGAGGAGATCGGCGGCATCGCCCGTTTTATCGGTGGCATCGAGAGTTTGCTCTACTACGAACTCCTGCCCTATCATCCTCTGGGCGAGTCCAAACGGGAGAGTCTGGGACAGACTGCCGAGGATCGGTTCTACACGCCCGACAAGGAAAAGATGAGTGAACTGGCGGACGTCGCACGGGCGTTCGTCGGGGAAGTTCGTCCCTGATATTGGGAGATCGGGGATTAGCTACGAGAATTGAATCTGCAAGGATGATCAAAACTCTACTACAAGGAACGGCAAGATGACTGCGACGACCGCTCGAGAGTTGACTTTTCAGGCGCGCATCGACGCGCTGCGCGAGACCAAATCGGAGCACACCGAGGAGAAGATCCGTCGGCGGGGATTCTTCGATATCGACGATCACGGCTGGATTCCGTGGGACGAGCCGATTCCGTTCGAGAAGGTGTCGAACCACCCGAGCGGCGGCTGCTATGGGGCGAAGTGCATCGGCGAAAATTTCCGCAAGTGGCTGCAGGTCCATCCGGTGTATATCCATCCGATGAGCGCCCTGGCCGGGGCCTGGGTGCAGGTGGGAGTGCCCGGAGTGGGAGGCTGGCGACCGGAAGATCGACCGACGCATCTGTACGATTTGCACAAGAAGTACAACATTATCTCCACCGGCATCGGCGGTATGAACCACTTCGGGCCGGACATGCGCATCGGTCTGCAGCTGGGCTGGGGTGGACTGTTGGGAAAGATTCGCCACTATCGCGATCTCAATCGGCCGGAGGACAGCTCCTTCTACGACGGCGAAGAGGCACTGGTGCTGGGGGTGCAGGAATGGATTGGGAAGCACGTGGATCAGGCGAGGGAGATGGCGGCGGGGGAGGAGAATCCGGCGGTGCGGGAGAATCTTCTGCAGATCGCCGCTATGAACGAGTGGCTGATCGACAATCCGCCGCGCACGCTGCGCGAGGCGTGCCAGTTTTTGTCGTGGTTCCAGTCGATCGACCGGATGTGGGCGGCCGGCGGCGCCCTGGGGCAGATCGATGAACTGCTGCGTCCGTACTACGAAAACGATGTGGTGGAAGGAGTGATCGAGGGTGACGATGAGGTAGTCTGGTGCATCGCCAGTCTGTTCTACAACGACACACACTACTCGCAGATCGGCGGGCCGGACTCGATTACCGGCAAGGATGTGACCAGCCGCGTCTCCTTCCTGGTTCTCGAAGCGATGCACCAGCTGAAGATTCCGATCAATATTGCCGTGCGCCTGCACGACGACCTGGATCCGGAGCTGATGCGCAAGTCGATCGAGTATCTGTTCGCCGACGGCACCGGTGTCAGCTACGCCTGTTCCAAGGGGTTGGACGAGGGGTACGCGCGCAACGGGGTGCCGATCCAGATGGCGCGGATGCGCGCCAAGGTGGGGTGCAACTGGACGGCGCTGCCGGGGATTGAATACTGCCTGCAGGACGTGACGCGGATGTGTCTGGTGGCGCCGTTCACGCATGCTTTCGACGATGTGATGGCGGGGAAGGAAGAGCCGACCATGGACCTTCTGTGGGAGCGCTATCTGCACCACCTTTCGATCTGCATCGACACGATCAAACAGGGTTTCAACTGGCACATGGAGCACCATTCGAAGAATTCCCCGGAGATCGTGCTCAACCTGTTCATGCACGGGACGATCGAGCGGGGGCTGGATGTGGCCGAGGGCGGGGTCGATATCTATCGCCTGACCTGCGACGGGGTGGGATTGGCGACGGTGGCCGATTCGTTCGGCGCGATCGAGCAGCGGGTAGTGGACGAGGGGCGGCTGAGTTGGGAGGAACTGGCGCAGCACCTGGAGAACGACTACGAAGGGGCCGAGAATGTGCATCTGATGTTGAAGACGATCGCGCATTTCGGCTCGGGAAATTCGAAGGCGGACGGATGGGCCAAGAAGGTGGCCGCCGCGTATACCGATCTGATGCGGGGGACGCCCACGGCCAGCGGCTTCCCGGTTCTGCCCGGCCTCTTTTCGCACGGGATCGTGAACCAGTTGGGCAAGAACCTGCCGGCGACTCCGAACGGTCGCAAGAAGGGGGGCCCGATTTCGCACAGCGCCGATCCGGATCCGGGGTTCATGCCGGATGGGGGCGGGGCGCCCACGGCCAAGTCGAACGCGGTGGCCGGGGTGCAACCGGGCTGGGGCAACACCACGCCGCTGCAGATGGATATCGACAAGCAGCTGGCCACCGATATTGGCGGGATCGATGCGATATCGGCGCTGCTGAAGGGGCACAACGAGTTGGGGGGGACGCTGATCAACATCAATGTGATCTCCAAGGAGCAGATTCTGGAGGCGCACACCGATCCGTCGAAGCACCCGGAACTGGTGGTGCGGGTAACCGGGTACAGCGCATTTTTCAAGACGCTGTCGCCGGAGTATCGACAGCAGGTGGTGGATCGGCTGCTGGCCGAGGGATAGATCACTAGCAGAAAATTCGGAAGGGTTTGCCCTGCTTACGGCTGGATCGGAGGTGCCCTTTCGCTCATTCTCGCTTGCCATCCCTGGCAAGCTCCGAGGCAATCATCCCTGCGCCGCAATCCTGCGGCTCCGGGACGATTGAATCCGCTCTGAGGGCACCCCCGATCCAGCCTCCGGGACATCGAGTTTGTCTGGGGGTTCCCTTGCGGCAGATTTTGAGTATATAAGTTGGGAATGCAAAAGCGGAGAATTCTCGATTAGGAGCTAAAAAATGGCGAGGATACAGGCGGTGCGGCGGATTCAGTTCTGTTCGGGACATCGCGTCCTGGGGCACGAGGGGAAATGTGCTAATAACCACGGCCACAACTATTTAGCGTTCTTTCACGCAGAAGCGGACGATCTGGACGACGTCGGCCGGGTGATCGATTTCAGCGTGCTCAAGGAGAAGCTGGGTGGTTGGGTGGACGATAACTGGGACCACGGCTTCGTCTACTACGCCGAAGATGAAGAACTGGCCGGGCTCTACAGGGCGCAGCTGAAGAATCACAAGCACTTCGTTCTGCCCTACAATCCGACGGCGGAGAATATGGCGCGCTATCTGCTGGAGGTGGTCGGCCCCGAGCAGTTGAAGGGGACCGGCGTCCATCTGGTCAAGGTGGTGCTGTGGGAGACGGAGAACTGTTTTGCGGAGGTGACGCTGGACGGGTAGACGGAACGTTTTTGGGAGGAAAGAAGAGAGACCTGGCCCGCGATTTGGGCCGGGTCTTTTTTGTTAGCTTTGAAAACTCGGTTCAGGTTCCGTTCGAAGTCCGCTGCGTATCGACCGATCCACCTTCTTCCCCAATATACTGCAGTTCGTGAAGTCGTGAGTAGATGCCGCCCGTTTTCAGCAGTTCGTCGTGGGTGCCTTCTTCGCGGATCTCACCGTGGTGGATGACCAGGATTTTGTCGGCGCTGCGGATGGTGGAGAGGCGGTGGGCGATGACGATGGAGGTGCGGGCGTGCATCAGTCGACTGACCGCTTCCTGGATCCAGGTCTCGGTTTCGGTATCGACGCTGGAGGTCGCCTCGTCGAGGATGAGCAGATCCGGGTCAAAGGCGAGGGCGCGGGCGAAGGCGAGCAGCTGGCGCTGGCCGGCCGACAGGGAGGAGCCGCGCTCGTTGACCTCGTGGGTGAAGCGATCGGGGAGGCGGTCGATGAAGCGGTCGGCGTTGACGTCGCGGGCGGCCTGGGAGATGCGCTCGTCGGTGATGTCGGCGTTGCCCAGGCGGATGTTGGTGCGCACGTCGCCGGCAAAGAGGAAGACATCCTGTTGGACGATGCTGACGCGGCGGCGCAGCGATTCGACATTCCAGTCGGCGATGTCGATGCCGTCGATCAAGATCTGGCCCTTCTGGATCTCGTAGAATCGGCAGAGCAGGCTGATGATGGTGCTCTTGCCCGAGCCGGTGGCTCCCACCAGGGCGACGGACTGTCCCGGACGGACGTGCAGGGAGACATCGCGCAACACCCACTCTTCCCCTTCATAGGCGAACCAGACGTTGCGGAATTCGATCTCGCCGCCAATGCGGTCGGGACTCTGGTCACCTCCTTCCGGCTCCATCTCGGTGTCGAGGAGTTCGAAGATGCGCTCGGAAGAGGCCATGGCCATCTGCAGGATGGCGTAGCGCTCGGAGATGTCGAGGATCGGCCAGAAGAAGCGGGGGATGTACTGCAGCAGAGCGATGAGAACGCCCCACTGGATCCAACCCTCGATCGCCTGGCCGCCGCCGTACCACAGGACCAGGGCGACGGTGCCGGCGCCGATCCACTCCATGATCGGAAAGTAGAGGGAGTAGTAAAAGGTGCTCTCCAGATTGGCCTGCAGGTAACGCTCATTGTGTTCGTCGAAGCGCTCGCGGTTGCGACGCTCGCGGTTGAAGAGCTGGACGACCTCTATGCCGGAGAAGTTCTCCTGCAGGTAGGCGTTGAGCCGGGCCAGGCGGCTGCGGGCCCGGCGCATGGCGCGCATTGCGTATCTCTGCAGATAGAAGGTGACGACGAACATCGGCGGCAGGGCGACGCAGGTGATCAGGGCCAGGGTGGGATCCATCCAGAACATGTAGCCCATGATGGCGATCAGCGTGAAGATATCGCTGAAGACGGCGACCACCCCGTCGGTGAAGAGTTCGTTGAGGGCGTCGACGTCGTTGGTATTGCGGGTCATCAGCCGACCGATCGGAGTGCGGTCGAAGAAGCGCAGCGGCAGCCGCTGGAGGTGGGAGAAGATCTGCAGGCGGACGTCGTACATGGCCCACTGGCCGACCATGCGGGTGGCGAAGTTCTGGGCGTAGCCCAGGGCGAACTGCAGGGCGAGGAGGCCGACGAAGATCAGGGCGATTCGATCCAGTCCTTCGTAGTCGCCGGGGACAATATGGTCGTCGATGGCGATTTTGGTCAGGAGAGGGCCGGCCTGGCGGACGACGGAGCCGATCAGGATGAGCACGAAGGTGAACAGGACCCAGCGCCCGTACGGCTTGAGATAACCGAGCAGCCGGACCATCAGCCGGGCGTCGAACGGCTTTTCGACCACTTCTTCTTCGTGGAGGTCGTAGTCGGTCATCAGATTTCGCTCAGCTGCTGGGTGATCGACTGGCGGCGGTGCATATCGGCGTAGATGCCGTCGAGTTCTACCAGCTGCGCGTGATTGCCCTGCTCGGCGATGCGCCCTTCGTCGAGGACGATGATCTGGTCCGCCTCCCTGACGGTGGAGATGCGGTGGGCGATGAGAATGGTGGTGCGCTCGGCCATGACCTGGCGCAGCCCTCTGAGGATCTCCTCCTCGGTGTAGGTGTCGACGCTGGCCATGGCGTCGTCGAGAATGAGGATGCGCGGGTGGCGGATGACCGCCCGGGCCAGGGCGGCGCGCTGTTTCTGGCCGCCCGAGAGGGTAACGCCGCGCTCGCCGACCATCGTCTCCAGGCCGTCGGCGAGGGAATCGAGCTCGGATTTGAGCTGGGCGATTTCGACGGCGCTTTCCACCTGGCCCTCGTCTACGGACTCGACTCCCAGAGCGACGTTGTCGCGCACGGTGTCGGAGAAGAGGAAGCTGTCCTGGGGGACGAAGCCGATGGAGGAGCGCAGCGTCTGCAGGGGGAACTGTTCGATCGGCTCCCCGTCGATGAGCAGCTGGCCCGAGGTGGGCTGGATCAGTCGGGGAATCAGACGCGCCAGGGTGGTCTTGCCGGAGCCGACCCGGCCGACCACGGCCAGGGTGGAGCCGGCGGGCACGCGCAGGTTTATGTTGCGCAGCACGTCGTCGTCGCCGTAGGCGAAGGAGAGGTCGCGGAATTCGATGTCGCCGCGGATCGGCGCTTCTTTTCCGATATTGGCAGCGTCGTCGATTTCGGGATGCTCCTCCAGGATTTCGTCGATGCGCCGCATCGAGGCGAGGCCGCGCTGGTAGCGATCGACCATCCAGCCGAGGGTGATCATCGGAAAGATCAGCTTGGTCAGGTAGGCGTTGAAGGCTACGAACTGGCCCAGGGTGAGCTGGCCGTCGATGACCCGGTGGCCGCCCAGCCAGAGGATGATGCAGAGGGAGGCACCGCCCAGAAGAAAGGTGAGGGGGAAGAAGAGGGATTGGATGTGGATCAGGCGGCGGTTTTTGTCGACGTAGTCGCGGTTGAGGGTGCGGAAGTTGTCGATTTCGGGCTCGCGTTGCACGTATGCCTTGACCACGCGCACGCCGGCCAGATTTTCCTGGACGCGGGCGCTGATGGTGGAGAACGCCTCCTGGACGGCGCGGAAGCCGACGTGCACCTTGCCGGCGACCTGGCGCATTACAATGGAGAGAAGAGGCATCGGCAGCAGGGACCAGAGCGCCAGCTGCCAGTCGATGCTGCACATGACGGCCAGACTGAAGGCGAAGGCGAGCAGCGCTTCGAAGAGCATGCGAATGCCGAAGCCGAGAAACATGCGCACCGCCTGCACGTCGTTGGTAGCCCGTGCCATCAGATCGCCGACCCGGTTGCGATGGAAAAAGGAGAGGGAGAGGGTCAGCAGGTGGTAGAAGTAGACCTGGCGGATGTCGGTATCGACCATGCGCGAGGTGGAGTTGAGACACCAGCGCATGATCATCGACAGGAACATCTGGAGGAGGGCCAGACCGACGATGACGGCGGCGTAGAAGCCGACGTCGCCGGCGGCGCTGCCGGTGCGGGTAGTGAACGGTTCGACCAATCCCCGGGTGGCTTCGAAGCCGGCTTTGGCGATGTCCACCGCTTCCTGGAGAGCGAGGGGGACGGCGGCGGAGACGAGCTGGGCGATGGCCAGGAGGGCGAGCCCCAGACTGATGCGTTTCCAGTGGGGGCGCAGGTAGCGGCCGAACGGTTTGAACGGGTTGAAGATCATTTGGGCTTTGGCGTGAGGGGTTCGACAGACAGACGAAGATACTGGCTGCGGTCGGTCGCGTCCACAGGGAACGCGGAGTTTGGCGACGGGATATAGAATGTTTACCGTTGACACTGGTGGCTCAGGGGGGTATACACCCCGCTACCGGCTTCGCCGTCCTGTAGGTAAATTGTAGCTGCCTTCCAGGGCCTGATTCACTTTGCCAAGGAGATACGACGTGACGCAACGACTCTCTTGTTTTGAGCAGGTGCACGATGTAGTGGTGATTGGTGCCGGGTATGCCGGTTTCGCGGCGGCAGTGACCCTGGCCGATGCTGGCCACGACGTGCTGCTCACCTGTCACGACGGGGCGACTGTATGGGAGAGCGGACGAGCGTTTGCCTCCCGGGCGGGCGAGGACGGCTCCCGGCTCTGGCAGGAGTGGGTGGACGAACTGACGGAACGCGGCGCCATGGCAACAGGGCTGGTGGATGGCGCCTGCGCCGAGATCGTGGCCAGCCGCTGGCTGGTGGCTCGCAAGAAGAGCCTGAAGCCCCTGTATTACGCGCGCCCGGTCGCAGTAGAAACTACGGACGCCGGGCTGTGTGCCGTGGCCATGGCCACCAAATCCGGTCTGCGCCGCCTCTGTGCGCGGCGGTGGGTGGATGCCACCGAGACAGGAGAGCTTCTTCGTCTTCTCGTCCCCGAACTTCCCGCCGGCCGTCCATCAGAAAGCAGGGCTCTGCATCTGTTCTTCCAGGAGGCGGGTTTTGCCAGCGCGCCCGATCTGGACATCTCCTGGCAGGACGGCGACATCGGCGCATCCCTGCAGCCCACGGCCTGGCCCAATCAGCGACAGCTGACGCTGCAGTTGGGTGAGCAGGTGACAGATGCCCGCCCCCGCATCCCGGATCTGGTGTCTCGGCTACGCGAGCTGTTGCCGGAGAACCTGAACAAGGCGGTGATGACCCATTGCAGCGGCACGGCGGCGGCAGGGTACCGCGGTTGCGCTGCGAACGTCGTGGTTCCCGCGAATGTGGTGAATGCCGCCACACAGTATATCTCTCGGGATCTGGCCCTGCTGGCCGACCGCTTTGCCCTGGGGCTGGCCGCAGCTGAGGAAGCCGCAGCCGTGGCGGGCGTCGAACCCGAACTCGCTGGCCCTGTGCCGTCTGTTCGGTTCGTTGTCGATCGGCAGGCGGATCTGGTGGTGGCCGGTACGGGTACGGGAGGCGCCATTGCCGCCATTGCGGCGGCGGCTCAGGGTGCCGGGGTCATCTGCGTGGATCTCATGCCCTTTGCCGGTGGCCTGGGGTCGGGCGGCGGCATCAACGGGTACTGTCTGGGCGCAGAGGGGGGGCTGTTCGAGCAGATCGACCAGCGCTCCCGCGAGCTGTGCGCGCTGTTCGCCGCCGGGCGTCCGGCCGGTGGCTGGCATCACGAGGCCAAGAAGATGGCTCTGGCCGAACGGTTTGCCGATACCGGCGCGGAGTTCCACGGCGATACGCTCGTGTTCGACGTGGAAATAGTGGGGCGCCGACTTATGGCCATCCACGCTTCGACCCCTGTCGGCCCCATGCGGATCGAGGCCCAGGGGTTTATCGATGGGTCTGGCGATGCCGATCTCTGTCGCCGGGCGGGGGGAGAATACAAGGGCGGACGTCCGGGCGATGGAGCGGTGCTGAGTTTTTCCCAGGTGGCGGGTCAGCTCCTGGTAAAGTCCGGCACTATCGGCATGGGGAGCGTGAACTACGATGCCGGACACGTAGACCCCACCGATCCCGAGGATATTTCGCGGGGGCGTTTGCAGGGCATCGTCCAGTTTCTCCGGGACAGCTATGACGCGTGCTCTCGGTTTTACTACATGGCTCCGGTGATCGGCCTGAGACAGTCCGTGCACGTCTGCTCGGATCGGGACATCACGGTCGCTGACCTCATCCTGCACCGCCGCTTTCCGGATAGTATCGGGCCGACCTTTTCCTTCCTCGATACCCACGCCATGGACTTCGAGTTCGACGAAGACGAGGTCGGATTCTGGCTCTGGGTCTGCCGCAATTTCCGGGGTCGTGTCGGCTGCGATCTGCCCTACGGTATGCTGTTGCCCAGAAATCTGGACAACGTCTGGGTGGCTTGCCGCGCCGCCGGCATGAGCACGGCCGCAGCCTATGCTCTGCGCATGGAGCGAGACATTCAGCGCCTCGGAGAAGCAGCAGGAACAGCCGCAGCTCTGGCCGTGACTCAGGGAGACGGTTCTTCCCGCGCAATCGACGTCGCCCAACTGCAGGCCCGCCTGCGATCTACGGGCTCACTCTACGACGACGAACTCTTCGAATCCACTACCGTAGACGAAGGTCTGGCAGCCATTCGCAACGGCGAGCCGTGCGGAGCGTTGTGGCAGGTGTACGCCGCGCGCGAGCAGACCGAAACCGAGGTCGCTGCGCTGCTTCTGGACGAATCAGCTGAGACCAGTTGGCTGGCTGCCAGCATCCTGGCCATGTGGGGGGATGCTCGCGCCGAAGATCGCTTGATTGAAATGGTCGCCAATCGAGAGCAGGGACCGGAACCCACGGAAGATGCAGTGGGTGCATTCGGTCAGCGGATAGTGATCCCCAACTGGCTGAACGGTGTGGTTTTGCTGCGCTGCTGCGGCACGGCGCGATGTCTCCCGACTCTGGATTCGCTGGCCTCCGAATCAGGGCTCGTGCTCAACGTGCGCACGGCTCTCGCGCTGACTCTGGAGCGTCTGATCAGCTGTCGTGACGACATCCTGGCCCCGGACGCACTGCGCATCGCAGATCGATTGCTGGTCGACGATCCTCCGGATCGCATCTGCAAGCCATCGCGATCCATCGACCTCCTGCTCAGAGGCGAAGCACAGCTCAAGCTGCGCAACGACATCGGTTCGGATGTGCGCGAGGACCACGGGTGGCAACTGCATGTGGTCGTGGCCCGTATCCGCCATGCCCTGGGAGTGTCTGCGACGGATCTGTCTGAACGGTGGTTGGTCGATGAGTGCGCCTCCATCCGCAAGCCGTTCACTTCTCTGGGCGGGTAGGTGCAGGTCGCGGGGTCCGAACTCTACTGGAACACAGTCTCGCCCGTTTTGTAGCTCAAGATCAGACCTCGGTTATTTGTCTGGATCAGCCTGCAACGCAGGGGATGGGGACATACCGGTTCTGTGGAGCGCTACCTGGATGGACTCGCCGTGCCGGCAGGTGAACTCGAGTTCGGTCTGGTCATCGGTGGTCCGCACCACTCGACAGGTCGCCGACTCGGCGGCCAGCTCATATGTCCCCGCGAGCGTTATCCGGATGAGAGATTGAGGTTGAGCACTCGGATCGTCCAGCCGGTATTCACCAGGGAGTCGAGCAGGTGAGGCAGTCGCCTGCATGTGCAGGTCCGGATCCGCCAGGCTCATTTCGAGGAGGTTTTCGGTTGCCCGGGTCATGACGAAACAGGGGGCTGACACCGAGATCAGATCACCGTCGACGGGGCCCGCTGCGAAGAGAGCGTATCCGGTGGTGCCGGAGCGCTGGTCGCGGACAATGTGGCCCCGGCTGGAATGGGACAGGATTTCATACTCCGCCGTCGTCGCATCCCGCATGCGCGCTGCGAAGGCCTCCGCCTCCGCAGGTGTGGTTTGCACCAGGATAGCATATTCGTAGCGCCCATCAATCGGCATCACCCCGTGACTCAGCCACGCCGTGGCGAAGTCGCCGCACGTCTCTTTGACCTCGTGGCTGTGCTCTGAGATCTGCTCTGTTCGAGACAGGTGGAGCTGCTGGTTGCCGGGAAGATAGTAGGCGTTCTCATAGGGATCGCTCAGAACGAGCCCCTCCTCCGGTGTCTCCACCTGTGTTGCGTATGGAAAATCAGCGACAGGGTGTAACGCAGCGCTGAGGTGGATCGGCCGTCTGCGGTGCGGCAGGCTGCTCTGATACAGGGTGGTCTCTACCGGATAGGTCTCGTTGCTGGAGCGGATGTCGGAGCCCAGGCAGACGACCAGATTTTCAAAGCAGAAAGCGGTCTTGTGCGCATACAGGGCGTGGCCGAACTGGGTCTCGTTGAGGGTCATGCCGAAGACGCCATTGCGCTGGGCCAGGTGCGCTCCACCAACGAAGGTTTCTGGCGAGTAGGACATGGTGATGTCGATGGGAGGGCGTAGCTCGTCCAGGGACAGATGGAGCGCGGTAGTGCCGGGGATGCGATTCCAGTTCCATCCCTCTACCCGATAGCCGCTGGCGGCCTGTCCTTCGGCACTGTAGATCTCGATGGCGCCGTTGCTCTGGTTGCGGCCGAAGCGGTTCACGGGCGCGTAGATTTCGGAGGCCCACACGTATTTACCGTAGCCCTTCACGCTCAACATCCAGTTGTCGCGACGGTGGATGCTCAGATTGGCGTAGGGGAAGGTCCAGTGTCCCTCGGGAATTTCTTCGGCCGCAATGCCCTCTTCTGCAAAGCGCGCAGCTGCAACGGCATCGGCCTCAGGGCCGGCCAGGCGCAGATACGCGGATGCCAGGGTTGCGTCCACTTCCCGCGTTCCGTCCGGCGTGCCCGACAATGCCATGTTGAGATAGGCCCCAAGCAGATCGTATCGAGTGCGGAACGGATGCCGGCCCGAGATGCCATTGGGTATGTCGGATCCATTGGTGTAGATACGCTGAGCGAGAAGGGCCGACGCGTAGGCCCTGTAGGCTTCTGGAGAGAGGCGGAAGGGGGTTTGGGAGAGCCATCTCACCAGCTTTGTGCCCACCGCCAGGCCACCGACAGCGTAGGCGGGGTAGTGACCCCAGTGATGGAAGGTGGTCCCGTCCGGCTTGATGCCTGAGTCGTGGGTGTTGACGATGTTGGCGATGGAGGCGGAGAGATTCTGTGCGAGGGACCGCATCCAGTAGACTTGTTCGTCCACATTCTCGGCCATCAACACGGTGGTGAGAGCCCCCTGAACTCCGGTCCTGAGGTAATCCATGTTGATCCCCTGGTCCCTGGGTGGGGCCGGGCGCGCCGGCTGATACCACTCCATGGCCCGCGATACAGGGGTCAGCAGGTCGGACTGGGCCAGCAGATCGCGCATCAGGAAGTTCGCCAGGTAATACTCCCGCGCTGCGTACCCGAAGAGGAAGTTGGAGCCGTGTATGTGTCCCTCTGCCCAGCCCTGGTCGAGAAGGTGCGTGGACAGGTTGAGGAACATCTGGCCGAGGTTCGCGGTATGATCGGGTTTTTCAGTGGAGTGATAGGCAAAGGCCAGGTCGCGTAGCAGGACTCCGGCCGTGCGAATGTCGGTCTTCTTCCACTCGGGTATAAGGGCCAGGTGCTCGGGCGGCAGGGACTTGGGCTGAACGTGGCAGTTGGCGACAAAGCGGCCGGTGATGTGGTCGCCGTGCCGGGCAATTTCAAAGGCGTCGTAGCGCTCGCGCAGGGACCGGAGGGTCGAGTCTGTGACATTCTGGCGTCGCAGCCCGGCCCCGAATATCCGCGCGGTCAGTGCGGCGACAGCCTCCGTCTCTTCGGGTGTGGCCCGTGGGTAGAGTCCACCGGGCAGGGGGCCGCTCCAGTCCAACTCCGCCATGTCGGCACGAGGTTGGAGCTGGTTGCTCACGTCGGATCGGGCTCTGGTCTGGTAGTCGTTGGCCGGAAGGCGTTCATCGATCAACACAGACGGCGATATGGCGTCCAGGTAGAATCGGCCCGGTGATATATTGGAGGGGGCCACAAAGCGGAAGAAGGACATCTGCTCTCGGGGCTGGCCTTCCATATCGACGAAGCGCACCCAGGCGGTGCGCCAGCCGGTAAAGTTCAAGCCGAAGGAGAAACTGCAATACACTCCGTCCGGACCGCCAAACTCCACGGTCAGGGGTGTCGCGACAGGGTGTTCGTTGTATATGCGGAAGATGAAGGTGGGTCTGGCCGGGAAATCCCCCTCGGTCCCGGGCTGGGAGCCGACTGAACCATCGCGCACCTCGATGATCCGGTCGAATTGCAGGGTGCTGCCGGGTTGCCAGTCCCACTGCAATGACCTGTTGCCGATGAGGTGGCGGCGCTGGGACAGACTCACGGTCGATCCCATTCCCGGGATCAGGTCTGATGGCAGGGATTGCTCAAAAGATATGAGGCCAGGATTCATCTGGGACACTGTATTATCGGCGGGGTTCGCGATAGCTACTGAAGTGAGGGCCAGAGCGAAAAAACCGGCGATGATGGAGAGACGGGGGCGGATCCAGGCGGAGAGAGCTGCTAAATTTTCGTGTAGTGCTTCCATCGCGACTTTCCGGGATTTTTTTCGGAGTGAGCGGGCGTCCATTTCAGAAGTTAATCTGTTCGGAGAATTTATCCCAGTGCGGCCTGGTTGGAAGCGCTATAGTTTCGCCAGTTTCCGGACGTCAGGATAATTAACTTTTCTATTTTATGTAACCTTATTGATATTGCCCGGTCCAGATGCTGCCCTCTGGCTGCCCTCAAATTTCGCTCTTCTTCAGGGGATTTCACCGAGTCCGGTTTTCTGGACTGAAGCCAGAAAAATTCCAGCTTTCCGGACAATTCAACGCCCAAAGCGGGCTGGAGGCGGTATTCTGTCCGGAAAGTTGGACAGGTGGTTTTGGTTTGAATCCGGATTTCAATCTGTAGAGAGATTCGTAATTCAATTATTTATAATTATTTACGAAGATATTTTGATGACCTGGAATGCTTTTTGGCACGGGCTTTGCGTAATCTATAGTTGAATTGATAGCGGAGACCTGCTTATCATCTGTAGAGAAATGGACTGGTAGAAAAAGGATATGAGGTTTTCTGTTTTGGAGATGAGAGATAGAATGTTCGCCGCCCGCTTTGGACTTCTGATCGGCCTGCTGGCGCTGGCCGCCTGTCACGATGCGCCGAGGAAAAATCCGTTCGATCCGGAGTTGACGCCCGGGGTCGAACTCTCCGTAGCTCTTGATGACATAGCGGGAACGGTTCGACTGACGTGGACGCCGTACGAGGGGGAGATGCCCTTTGCGGAATATCGAGTCCTGCGCAACGAGACGGAGCGCACGCGGGTGGAGACGCTGGCGGTCGTCGACGAGGCGAATATTACGAGCTTCGTCGATACCTCTCTGGTGCCCAATACGGCGTATGATTTTCGGGTTTTGGTGGTCAACAGCAGCGGATACGAAACCTCATCTGAGGGGGTTGCCGTTGAGGGGTATGAAGTGCGACCGGTATCGCTGCTCAGCTGGAAGGTCGATTCGCAGCAAGGGGCGGTGGAACTGGCCTGGAGTCGGTATCGGAGCGGCCGGTTTGAAGGGTATCGGATAGAGCGCCGTCGCGCCGACGAGGCCGATTTTTCGATCATCGCGCAGGTTTCGGCCGTGGGAGATACCATCTATCGGGACGGAGATCTGGAGGCGAGTCTGGGCTACTTCTATCGGATTGGGGTCGCAGCCGGGGGGATCGCTCTGGAGAGCAACGTCAGCGACCGGATGAGCTTCGGGCTGCAAAATGTTCAGATAGAAGAAGTCCTTCTGGACGAGTCGACCGGTGTGGTGTACCTGTTCTGGACGGAGTATTCCGGCCCCCATTTTCAGGGGTATCGGGTGGAGCGTCGCCGCGCGGATGAGATCGACTTTGCGACTGTTGGTCGTGTGGAAAATATGGAGGAGGTGGGATTCACCGACGGTGATCTGGAGCCGGATGTTTCCTATGCTTATCGGATTGTGCTGGAGGCGGGTGATCGGGAATTGGTAAGCAATATCGTCGGTCCGGTGCGCTACTCTCTGAGCGGAGCAGAACTGTTGCCGGTGGAGATCGATCCGCAGGCGGGTGTGGTCGGACTGCGCTGGAGTCGATACGCGGGGCCCCATTTTCAGATGTACCAGGTGCGCAGACGAGAAGTGGGAACGGTTGAGGAGGTGGTGTTGGGAGAAGGCACGTCTTTGGCGGATACCAGTTTTGTGGATAGGGATGCTCTGGCGAATGTGACCTATGTCTACACGGTGGGAGTACTGGCGGCTGATCGGGAGATCGTCAGCAACAGCCGGGAGAGTCGGCTGGTTTTGCCGCCGGTGCGGATTTTGACCGCGGAGTTCAGTTCGGTTACGGCTACGGCCACCATTGAGTGGTCTGCCTATACGGGACCCCGGTTTCGCGCGTATCAGATCATTCGCAGAACAGAAGGTGCGCTTCCCGAGATGGTAGCGGAGATTGCGGATCGCGCAGTCACCTCGTTGGTGGACGACGGTCTGAATGGGAACACCCAGTATTTCTACAAGGTCGTGGTGTTGACCGAAAGGGATGAGGAGGTAGAGAGCGGGGAAGAGAGTGGGATCTTCCACGAATGGCTGGCCAGCTGGCCGCTGGAAGTGGAGGACGGGGAGTTCGTGCGGCTCTACGAAGAGCCGGATGATCGGATTTTGGCTCTGATATCCGGCCCTCATCAGATACGGCGCTTGCTCTTCGATGTGCAGGGAACGCTACTCGACGAACAGGTGGTGATGCGTTTCGTCAAGCCAATCCAACCCCAGACCGTAGCCAGCATTCGAGCGGAGGATGGTCGACGCCTTCTCAGCCTGGAGTTGGAGGGAAGACTGTTGATTCTGGAACTCGAGGAGAATGGGCTTCCAGTATTCGACAGGATTTCCCTGGGAGAATTTCCGCAGCCCTTTGGGGAGTTTGAAAAAATCGTGTCGGGAGAGATCGGTCTGGTCCTCACTTCGCCCGGTGAAGCCAGCTTTGACAATGTAACTGTTTCTATTGGGGAGCAGGTAGTTCTCAAAGAGGATTTTACCACCGGGAAACCAGATGGTTGGAATATCTGGACAAATGCGGCTCGTTTTGATAATGGGAGTGTAATATTCAAAACAACGAACTCCTTTTCCGCACATTACCCAGTCTTTGGGGTAAAACGGGATTCGTCGTGGCAGGACTTCCGCCTGGAGGCCGATGTCGTCAGTCACGGCGCTTCAGCAGGTATCCGAATAGGTTCTCCCTCTATTCGCCGATTCTCCCGTTTTGCTCTCACTCTCGATCCCCAAACACAGCAGGTCGTTCTTCTCTGGGATTTCTCTCCGACCCGAGATTCGGGAGCCCAGGCTCGGATAGATACGTTTGAGGTTCCTTTGCAGATCCATGAAGGGATTCCATATCGCCTGAGCCTGGAGATGGTAGACGGACAGTTGGAAGCCTGGGTGCGGAGTCCTGTGGTGGTCTGGAGTGGTATTCAAAGTGAGAATCTCAGCAGCAGGAGCAGTCTGGTCACTGTGGGAGATATATTCGTATTCACGGTAGGAGAGCTTCCTTATGAAATCAGCCCGGACGGGACTGTACATAAAAAAGGACCTGAATTTGAGGCGCCTGTAAGTGAGGTTCGCGTCTGGGATGATAGCCAGTTGAATCAGTGGATAGGGGTCTGCCTGCCCCAGCTCAGCCATATCCGCTTCGGCACGACGGGTGTAGGGAGCAGGGGCCGGCTGCAGTGGTCGCCATTCGATCACTATGCCGGTCTTGGTGTGGGTTCCGGTCCAGGTGAGCTTCTTCTGCCCATTTCTTTCGATGTCGGGCACAACCAATACATAATCGTGCTGGATGCGGGCAACAGCCGCCTGCAGATTTTCGACGCTGCTGGACAGTATCTCACGCAGTGGGGGCGCAAGGGGGAGGACGATGGCGAGTTCAACTTCGGCAAGGGGTTCTGGGATGAGGATCTCGCCGGCAGTGTGCTGGTGGATAGACATGGCTATATTTATGTGGCAGAACCGCACGGGAAACGGATTCAGAAATTCTCTCCGTGAGACATAGATTTTTTTTCGGGAGCAATGAAGGATGAATGGGACAACGGTTGCTATCTTCGCCGTATTTATTTCTTTTGCAGAGCTGACTGTGGTCGGCGGACAGCAGGCCGATGAGGCGCTCGAACTGTTCGAGCTTCCCAAATTTACTCAGCCGCCTGAACTCGACGGGATCAGGGGCGCAGGTGAGTGGGCCAATGCGCTGATGCTGGAGTGCTCTGCCTCTCAAGTAGAGCGGGATAGAGCCGAGTATGGTATCATGCCCAACAAAAAATTCAGCCCCATCAGTGCAAATCAACTGAGCAAAAGCAGTGGGGAGGATGCCAATGTAGCGGGGACGGACGCCGATGTTTCTGCGCTCATCTGGCACGCTTGGGATGATGAAGGACTGTACTACATCGCAGAGGTGCGGGATAATGTGCGAGATGTGGAAGAGGCGATAGGACAACCTCAAAATTGGTGGGAGCGCGACGGTTTGTCTCTCTACGTCGACCTGCTTGACTCCAACGACCGGAACGACGCATCCACAGTATCCGATAATTTTACGTCTATGAACATCATTCACTTTACGGCTGCTCCGCAGCATTCGAGTCCGGAGACTATTACATGGGAAGTGATGATTGAGGGAGAACGAACCCGAGTACAAGATCCCGAGCTCATAGATGGATTCACCTACGGCTTTCGCGATGCGTTGGATGAGTTTGGGGGAGAAGCCGATTATACGATCGAAGGCAAATTCCCCTGGGAGACGCTGATGCGATTCCAACTTCCAACTAGGCCAGGAGTCGGGACGGAGATGGGTTTCTCCTGGATCCTCGTCGATCCGGATGGGGGCCAAACGGGTTTCGAAGGGCAATTACAATGCTGGGGGCTTGCAGAGAATCCGGCTGGTTATTCGACGTGGATTTTTTCCGACAAACCGGCCGGTCCTCCTGGCGATACTGCCGTCTCAGAGGATGCGTGGGGACGGATCAAGTTGACGTTTATGGACTGAAGAAGGATGGTGAGAAAGAAGCCCCGCCGGAAATGCACTCCGGCGGGGCTTCTTCGTGTTGTGGCTACAGGTGCATCCAGTAGTTGAACTTGACCAGGAAGATATTGGTCCCATCGTCGACAAAGGTGCGGGCCACGTCGCGCGCCGGGCGGAAGTCGGCCAGCTCGGATTCGTCGTCGCGGAACTGGGACCAGACCAGGTAGAGGGTGCTGCCCGGGCGATACTCCCAGCGGAAGACCAGATTGCTCTGCAGGGAGCGGTTGCGGAAGTCCGGGCTGTCCTCCGGTCCGATGTGGGAGGCGAACTGGTATCCCCCCGGAGCGGTCAGTTCCTTGAAGTCGCCGTAGGCGCCGGTGGTGACGAACGGCTGCAGGTAGAACTCCAGACTCAGGTCCCGGTTGAAGAGGACGTTGATGCGGGTGGTCAGGTCCAGGGTTTTGCCGCGCAGCTGGCCGTATACGAACTGGTCGTCGGTGCCGTCGCTGTCGGCGTCGAAGTTTTCGATCCACTGGGCGTCGTCCAGATTCCACTGGTAGCGGGGGCGCAGGCTGATCTCGACGTTTTGGCGCGGGCGGACGGTGATGCCGCCCGAGACTTCGCGGCGCCAGCTGCCGGCTGCATCCCGCTCCCACTCGTATTCGGCCCAGCCGCTGACCATGCGGCTGTCGCTGGTTTCGATCTCGAATTCGAAGCCGTCGTGTGCGGGCACGGCGATGAGGGGGCCGCCGCGGGTGTCGAGGTCGTCCTGGGCGCGCCAGAAGTGGTAATAGTTGAGGTGGGCCCACCAGTAGTTGGCCAGCTCGTGGTGGGTGTTGAATTCGAAGCCGTCCTCCAGGGTCACCTCGTCGAAATTCCACAATCCCCAGCGGTTGAAGTTGTAGTAGCTGCGGCGCAGGAGCGCCCAGGGCTCCTCCTTGCGCAGCTGGATCCACAGCCAGCCGTTGTAGTAGTCGTTGCGCCACTGGAAGCCCAGGTCGTTGACCTGGAAGTCGCGGGAGAACGCCTCCCACCAGATGTCGCCGCGCAGCCAGCCGCTGGTCTTGCTGAGCACGGCCATGTTGCCAAAGCCGCTCTTGCGCTCGTCGTCGACGGTCGCCCGGCTGCCGGCCAGGTGGCCCCAGAAGCTGTAGCCGTTGTCGTGCCACTTCATGTTCCAGTCGACGCCGGCGGAATAGGCGTCTGCGGCGCCGTCGCGGCTGAGGGCGGTGGCCATCAGGCCGATCTGCGAGCTGCCCTCGAAAAAGTCCTGCTTGACGCGGCCGACCAGGAAATTGGAGAGCGGCTCGGTGAGGAAGTTGCGGTACTGGTGGATCTCCTCGCCGTCGCGCCGGGTGTAGATGCTGTCGATGCGGGCGTACTCGTTGGAGGTGACCGCGTTGAGCAGGCCGAAGGAGGTCTGGCTGGCGGTCTTGCCGGTCAGTTTGAGGGCGCCCAGAATGGTGGTGTTGTCCTCCTGGTTTACGGTCTCGTGGCCGTCGGGAACCGAATGGAAGCCGGGACGGCGGCCGACGCGGCGGGAGTAGAACAGGTTGATGGGGGTCTGGAAGTACTGGCTCCCTTCGACGAAGAACGGTCGCCGCTCGTCCTGAAAGGTCTCGAAGACGCTCAGATTCAGCTGGGCCGGGTCGGCCTCCACCTGGCCGAAGTCCGGATTGACCGTGGCGTTGAGGGAGATGCCGGAGGTAATGCCGTAGCGCAGGTCGAGCCCCAGGTTGCCGAACAGCTCGCGGCTGCCGACAGAGCCGTCGGGGGCAAAGGTGGAGCGGCCGACCGAGTAGGGCAAAAACTCCAGGGATCGGCGCGGGGAGATCTGCTCGATTCCCTCCAGGTGGGCAAAGCGGGAGATCCAGCCGTTTTCCTTGCGGGGGACCATGACCCAGTTGACCTGCTCCTTCTTGCGGCTGATGTAGCGGGTCACGTTGACGCCCCAGGTGTACTCGTCGGCCGGGCTGAAGCGGAGGATGTGGTAGGGGATCCTGAACTCCACGCTCCAGCCGTCGGCGTGGATGGCGTGGGCGGACTCCCATACTCCGTTCCAGGTGTCGTCCGACCAGTCGTCGTTGAAGGTGCGGCCGTCCTTGATGGAGCCGCCGGCGTTTACCTCGAACCAGCTGCCGCTTTGATGGTCGTGATGGGTGTCGAGGGCGATCTGGACCCAGTCGGCCTCGGTCCACTGGTCGCGGCGGACCAGGCGGGAGACGATTTTATCCGGCTCGCGATCGTAGGCGACGATGGCGACGTAGAGGGCTGCGTCGTCGTAGGCGAACTGCACGGTGGTGCGCTCGGAGGCGGGATCACCCTCTTTGGGCTCGCGCTGGGTAAAGCCGGTGAAGAGGGGTGCCTCCTGCCAGATGCCGTCGTCGAGCAGGCCGTCTATGTGGGGGATCTCTCCCTGGATGCGAATGGCTGTCGTGGTGCGCTCGGGGGCGTGGTGCGCCTGGAGCGGACCGGCGCAGAGGAGAGCGCCGGTCAGCACGAGGAACCAGTCGATCCAGCGCATCATTGTCTTGATGTGATACTCGCTGTTTTTCATCTGTTGAGTTGGGCCTTTTTTTATGACGTAAGAAGATTGTTGGCGATCGTTTGGTATTTTTCCGAACGGTGTGGCTTGCGTCGGTTCTATACGAGCCAGCTGAGCACGGGTACGGCCAGAATGATGAGGATCGCGGAGAGGCCGGCGACTGCGTACATCAGCAACTGGTTGGTGATTTCGCGTCTCATTTTTGCTCGAATTCCTTTTTCGATTGAATTCTACATTCCCAATGGAACGGTTCTCTGCCTGGCATAGCATGGAATCTATTTGTTCCGTTCCATTAGCTCTCTTGGATTCAATAATCGTTTCGGTTTTGAGTCCATCCGGTATACACGTGAACGGCTACGGCGTTCATATGCGGCGCGGTGCGTTTTTTGTAGCTCTATTCATAGTCATCCTCTCCCTTCTGTGACGAATCTCAGTCTCTTGCTGTTTGGCATCGCGCAAAAAAAGAAGGCCACGACGCTGCTCGCGCCGTGGCCTGTCACATGGGGCCATCCGATGGGGGATGGTCGCTGCGGATGTCGATTTCCGTCAGCTAGCCTCCTCCCGGGCGCGATAGATCTTTGTACAGGGGCACATCGCAGAGACGATCGGGCATACGGGCAGCCCTGCAATCCGGACACAGGCTCCGCCGGGCGGCCAGAAAGCGGCCGCCTACGGCGAAGAGATCGCCGGAATTTTGCGTATGTCTCAGAATCTCCTGAATCATCGGCACATCATCCTTCGTAGTGCGCACTTCAACAGTTTGCTTATCAACGATAAAACGAGAGCGGCTGAACAGTGTCAAGAGAAAATTCGCCTTCTGTGAAGAAAAAAAAGTTTATCCAGAAACGGCGTAGGTAAACTCTCCGCATTTGGCTCTCTAACGGATGAGAATCGGCATGCCCATAAGCGGCCAGATGAGCCACACGAACAGGCCGAGAACGACCATGAGAAGGAGACTGGCCGGCAGACCGGCCGTGAAGAATTCGCGGGTGGAGAACATCTTGCTGTTGTAGGCGATGGCGTTGGGTGCCGCCCCGACGAGCAGCAGGAAGGGCATGCCCGCGACGACCAGACAGGAGTAGAGCACGACTTCGGAGGCGACGTTGACGTACTCGGCCATCTTCAGAGCCACGGGTAGCACGATGGCGATGGCCGCCACGTTCATGATCAGATTGGTCATGACGAGGACGAAGAGGGCGATGCCCATGATGAACACGAACCACGGGGCGGTCTCGAACATTCCCAGCCACGACACCGCCAGCCACTGGGCGGCACCGGTTTGCCACAGGCAGAAGCCGATGCTCATGGCGCCGCCGAACAGCAGAATGATATTCCAGGAGGTGCCCTCCAGGTCGTCCAACGAGACGACCTTCAGCAAAAAGAAGATGACGGTGGCCAGGAGGATGATGGCGCTCTTGTTCAGGAATGCGAGGGATGGGAAAAAGGAGCGGAGGCCCAGCAGGACGATCACCGTAAAGACGACGACCACGGCGATGATCTCATCCCGGGTTATCGGACCGAGGCTGGCGTACAGCCTTTCGGCGCGGTCGCGCAGGCCGGGAATCGTCTTCTGCTCGGGCCGATACCAGATCATGATGAAAACCCACAGGAGTAGGGTCATGACCACGCCCACGGGGAACATGTAGTAGGAGAGCTCGAAAAAGCTGATCGTCTTTCCGGTGATTTCCCGGAAAAACCCGAGGGCGACCGCACCGCGGGCCGCGCCCAGAAGGGTGATGATGCTGCCGGCTCCGGCGACGAAGGCCATTCCTATAAAAAGGCCCTTCCCGAACTGGGTTGGTTGTCCGTCATCTCTGTAGAGGGCGTAGATGGCGAGGAACAGCGGGTAGACGGTCGCGGCTACCGCGGTATGGGCCATTATCAGCGTCAGAGCGGAGGTCATCACAAAGCACCCCAGATAGATCATGCTGGTGCGCTCGCCCACCACGGACAGCATTTTGTACGCCAGGCGTCGAGTGATGCCGGTTTTGGTGAAAACCATGCCGATCGTCAGGGAGCCGAAAATGAACCAGACCGACGGGTCCATGAAGTCGGTGAAGGCGACACGGGCGTCGCGCATCAGCAGCAGGGCCTGGACGGCGCCGATGGTGATGGCCGTGACCCCGATGGGGATTACCTCGGTCATCCACCAGGTGGCGGCCAGGAAGAACAGCGCCAGGGCGGCCTTGCCCTCGTAGCTCAGGGCGAAACTCTGGCCCTCGGGATCTACCGCAGGATCCCAGGGGGGAGACTGCCAGACGAGAAGGAAGAGTCCGATTCCGAGAAAGATGAAGAAAATCCTCTTCCAGTCGATTTTTTCCTTCGAGGGGTCGTCGCCGCTGGCGAGAGCTCCAGTCAGGTCTGGTGCAGAGTCATCTTTGGGCATTGTATTCATGGACGGTTATCTCGTGAATTCTCGGTGGACGATATTTTACTGAATCAGAGGACGAGTTCCGCGAGTTCGTGGAATACGTCGACCGTGCGAATGACGCCAACCACTTTGCGCTCTTCCACGACGGGAAGAATTATCAGATCGTTTTGGATCATTTCGTAAACCGCATTCGCGACGAGTTCGTCGGAATCGATGGTCCATTTTATGGAGCGCATCACATCGGTGACCGGTCGGTTGACCTGTTCCCGAAATCCTTCCACCCATCTGCTGGGCCACAGCTCGGCCAGATGGGGATCTACCTCTATATCGAAAAATTTGAGGCGCTGTTGCAGGGACTGACCTTGCAGGATTGGGGGTTCCAGTCCCCGCATGAGATCGCGGCGCCGGATCGTTCCGGCAATCGAGCCGTCGAGATCAAAGAGCAAGAGAACCCGAGGCAGTGTTTTGCTACCCCGGAAATCGATCTCGACTCGCATCATCTTGATCGCCTCGAGCATGGAGGACCAGACCGGTAGATGCGGGTAATCGCCGAGTGGGATCATGATCTCGCCGACTCGGCGCATCTCCATTGCGTTTTCGTCGTTTCTTTGCGTCATGGATATCACCACCCCTTCTTGCGCAGAATATCGCTTATTTTCTCCTCAATGCGCTTTTCGGTGAGCCGTATTTTGTTGGTGGCCGCCTCCTCGATCTTCTCTACGACCAGTTCGATATCCGCCGGTTTTTCCAGCAGATCCAACGCTCCGAGCCGCATGACCTCCGTGGCCTTTTTCACCGTAGCCTGGCCAGTGAGCAGAATCACCTGGGAGTCCGGGTTGAGCTCCCGCAGCCGTTTGAGTGTATCGATGCCGTCCATACCCGGCATGGCCAAATCGAGAAGGATGGCATCAAAGGACTTCTCCTGGACCTTTTCCACCGCCATTCCACCCGTCTGGGCAACAGACACTTCGAGTCCTCGCGTCTTGAGACGCGCGGCCAGTGTCTCGAGGAATTCTATTTCGTCGTCGACCAACAGGACTTTGCTACTACTCATGATCTTCTCCTCGGATATCACGAGATGTCATCGTTGTCATTCGAGAGCAACTCCATCTGGGAGCGGAACCAGAGAGTGTGGAAGAGTTACTTCCAGGCGGACGGGCTGACCGGTTTGGATTATCGCCTCGACACTCCCCTGCATTGCCGCCACCAGCACCGTCAGGAAATCGCGTTTGGATTCCAGTTCCCCGGGTGATTCCAACGCCGAGGAGCAGGCGAAAATCAGACGCGCGCCGTCGTCCTGCGATTCAACACCGATCTGGATAACATCCCCCTGTCTGGATGCATCGAGGGCGATATCGATGCCGCGAAAAATAAGGTGTTGCACATCAAACGCACCCGCTTCGATTCCGGGAGATGTTGCGGGGAGGCTGGTCTCGAGCTCGACTTGACGCAACTTCCCGAATCGCCGGCAAAGAATTGCCATCGCCTCGACGGTTTCGTTGAGCCGCACGGTGGTCTGTTTTTCATCGGCCGTGTGGGCAAACCGATTGAGTTGCACGACATACTCGTGGCCGCGTTCAACCTGTGTCGCAATGCGTTTTGTCGTACCCCTCAACTCCTCCATATCGAGCTGAGTGCCGTTCTCGGCTGCGTGGAAGAAATCATCGAGTAAGCCGGATAACTCGTTGATTATCGCAAAGACGTTGTTGATTTCGTGCGATAGACTGGCGGTAATGGCACCAAAAACCCCCAACCCTTTCTCGCGCAGGAGCTGTTCTCTGGCATCATCCATCGCTTTTTGTCCCGTCCTCCGATGCTGCGCGAATAGTGCCGATCAGAGCGTCGATATTCACCGGTTTCATCATGTATTCGAAGGCGCCGAGCCGCATCCCTTCTTGCACATCCTCTGGTGAGCCGTGGCCGGTGAGCAGCACCACCTGCATGCCGGGCCACTTTTCTCTGGCCTTGCTGAGAACTTCCAGCCCGCTCAAACCCGGCATCTTCATGTCCAGCAAAACGACATCGAAAGGTTTTTTATTTAGAAGCTCCATGGCATCGTGTCCGCTGGTCACGCCCTCTGCAGCGAATCCCCGCAGCCGCAGTCGCTCAACCACAGCGTCCACAAACTGGCCCTCGTCGTCGACAATAAGAACGGGAATGGGATCCATTGCGAACTCCTACGCGTTTTTCCAACGAAGGGGCAGAATGACTATGAAACAGGTGCCTTCGCCCGGTTTACTGGTTACCCTGGTCTTGCCGCCCAGTTTTTGCACGATTCCATAGGTGATGGAAAGCCCCAACCCGGTACCACCCTCTTTCTTAGTGGTAAAAAACGGCTCGAAGAGGTGCTTCAGATCGTCTTCCTCGATGCCTATGCCATTGTCACAAACGCTGATCGCTACATTGTCCGGGTCCGCACTTGCTATCGAGATTCTTATAGACCCTCCGTCCTCTACCGCAGCAAAGGCGTTGTTTACGATGTTCAAAAACACCTGCTGGAGCTGGCCTCGATCGCTTTCGATGGTCGGAACGCCTTCTTCGATATGGAATGTCACCTGGAGACTGCGATAGGCGGCCTCTTTTTCGAGGAAGCCCAATACTCCCTTGATGAGTCTCCCCAGATCGATTTCCTCTCTCTGGATATCCACATGCTTGGCAAAACCGAGCAGACGGTGCGTTATGGCTCCGCAGCGTTCGACCGATTCGAGCACGGCATCCACCAGATCGATCATCCTCTCTTTCGGCGGCAGCTCGTCGGAGAGAGAAAGCAGGTCTTTATGGAGGCCTGCCTTCTGATCGATAATAGCCAGTGGATTGTTGATTTCGTGAGCTACTCCGGAGGCCAGTCGGCCAATGGCCGCCATTTTGTTGGTGTATTCCATATTGTGATTCAGGGCCGCACGTTTCAAATCCGCCTGGCGAGTTCGATTGACCATGTATCTCGAACCACCAAAAACGACCGCCAGGATGAGGATTATGCTGATTGCCAAAAACAGGGCGAGGTCACGTCGCAAGGACAGCCAACCTACTTGCAACGATTCCGGCCGGCGCAAAAGCATCAATACGAAAGGGGAGCGCTCAATAAAAGCGTAGCCAATGATGAGGGGAGTGCCCTCTTCATCCTGGATCTCCAACACTTCTGCGCGAGTAGATACCGGGGGCACTATTAAAGGACAAGGTTCCAGCGCCCTGCCATAAAATCGAGACGGAGTCTGAAGTATTCCCTCCCGGTTGATGAGAAACGCATCATTGGAGGGGGTCATGGCCAGCGCCCTTATTTGGCGCACGATTTTTTCGGTGTCGATAGTCGCACGCAACACAAAGCTGGCAGCCGTATGCGTGTCAAAACTGACGGCAATGGCGAAGTGGGGCAACCCCCCGAACAGATCGCTGATAAAGACACCGCGCAAACCCACCTCGTGGAACCAATCCTGTTCCCTGTAGTCCCTGCCCTGGAGATCGTAGGGGCCGGCGTAGCTCACCTGCATGCCCGTGCTGTCGATCAAACCGAGATCGATGAATCCACCAAAGGCCCGCTTCATTCTGGCCAGGAGTATTTTGAGCTTTTGTGGATCCTGCAGGTCTTCGGGTGATTCTGTTTGGATAACTAAAGAAAGGGCCGAAATGCGTTCTGAGAGGAAGGCCTCCAGCGATAGCTTGGCGTTGGAAATAAAACGGGTGGTGGGACGAAGCGACTCGACATGGAACGCATCCTGGTATTGGTAGTAGTTCACAACGGTCATGACGACTAACGGGAGTATGGCTACCAGAGATACCGAAAAAACGGAAGAATAAAGCAATCGGCGGTAGTACTTGTCCGATACCAATGGTTCAGTCGGTGCACTTCCATCGGCGTTGGGTTCTGGGGCTGATGCCATCTGTCGTTTGCCCATCGTTTGGTCAAGTCCCTCTTATCATCCCCCTTCATAATAGTAAAATCTCGGTCACTGGCTCAAGTCTTTTCAGTCCCCGTATCTGGCGGTTACCGGCAGCAAATCCAGGTATCTTCGGGAATATTGTTTCCGCGACCGGATCTTTTCTCCGGAAAATCTGGCTCAGGAGCACGAAGCAGTCAATCCGCAGTGGCGAGATCCGCCAGGTCGCCCTCGATGGCAATGGCGCGAACCGGACTGCCGTCGCCGCCGTCGATTTTGAGGGGTAGAGCGATGAAGGTGACCTGTTTTTGCGTCAATTCGTCGAGGTTGGTCAGGCCTTCTACTATGGTCACGCCTCCCTCGAGCAGGATGCGGTGGATGGAGACGAGTTCCTCCCGGTCGTTGACGTCGGCTACCGAGGGGGGTTCGACGCCGATCAGGGCGACCTGGCGTTCGACCAGCCATTGGGCGAGTTCCAGGCCGACGCGGGGGAGTTCGTCGCGGTAGGCAGGCGCGTCGACGTGCCGGGACCAGCCGGTTTTGAGCAGCAGGCGGTCGCCCGGGCGGATTTTGGCGGCCAGCGGCCCCAGGTCGTCGACTGTGATCAGGGCGCGCGGCGGGACGTCGCCGAGATCGGCGACCCAGGCCGGACCGACGCACTGATGCAGATCGAGGTCGTCGATGGTGCCGCCCCCGTCGACAAAGTGGAGCGGGGCGTCCATGTGGGTGGCGGCGTGGGAGTAGAGGTGCAGGGTGCGGGTGTTGTAGCCGTCTTTAACGATGGTGGTGCGGGGCTCGAAGTCGACGCCGCGCATGCCGGCGCGCATGGTTAGGGTCAGGTCGACGATGCGCATGTCAGGCCTCCATTCCGGTGATTTCGCTCATTTTGGCGAAAAAGACTTCTTCGCGTATGGAGAGGGTCGTCTGTCCCATGGTCGGGCTCCTGTGGATGTGGGAAGGTAATTTGCACAGAGAGTGTGAGGTGAGCAAGGAGGAGAGGAGTGGATGGGAGTGAGAGATCTGGGGAATGACACGGGAACTGGACGAATGAGCAGTGTACAGAACGAAAAACGGGGATGCCGGATTCAACCGGCATCCCCGTCGTTTTCGGTGGAATCAGCTCTACGCCTGCGCGGCGCGGTCTTCCAGACGCATCTGCATGGGCAGACAGATGCCGTAGCCCAGGACGAGCCCGTAGAGGATGGTCAGGATGGAGATGGCCATGCCCGGGCCGACCGCCGCCATATCGTCGAGGTTTTTGAGCATGATGATCCAGCCCATCATGGTGCCGATGATGCCGGAAGCGACGGCGTAGCTCTTGGCCTGGGCCCAACCGCGAGCGGCAGTCTGCAAGTTTTCGCGGGTGGCGTCGGCGGAGAATGAGGCGCTGAACATATTGGGGATGCCGACTCCGGCGAAGATCAGGGCACCGATGGTGAACCCGAAGATGATGAGCACCGAGGGGATGTCGAAGAAGGGGAGCAGATCGCCGGCGGCAATGGCGAGAAAAGTGAGGAGAAGGACGAGTCCGATGACGCGCATGATACACCTCTTTTGTGGGGGTTGAGAGCGCCTGACAGAACTCCTCGCTGGGAGCACACGACCGGTCGGGTCGCGGTGTCAGGGACCCGGAGCGGGACCGCGGGTGCGGGCCAGGCTTTCCCGGCAGCGCACCAGGCGGCGGTCGATCCGATGGTGGAGTGAGGAATCGATTGTTTTTGTGGTCAGCGCTCGGTCGTAGAAGGCGATAGCGCCTTCGAGATTGCCTTCCTGGTGCTCGGCGATGAGGCCGGCCTGATAGAGTTCGTGCGGATCGGGGTTGCGAGATTGTCGGCTGTTTTCCACCATTTCCTCCACATGTTCGAGCAGGCCGGTGACGCCCAGGGCGTAGCGCAGGGAGCGTATCTGCTGGCTAATCCCCTCGAGGATCGGATCCTGGGGCGGGGATTGAGCAAGAGAAGGATCGGTCTCATCACTGTCCGCATAGCGAGGGCGCAGGGGGAAGCCGATGATGTCGATACCGCCCATCAGCCGTCCGGAGGAGGTGAGGCGTTCGTCCGTGGTCACGCCGAACTGGTCGCCGAGAGTCTGGAAGGGCAGGCGCGGCGGAAGTGGGGATTCCAGAGTGGGATCTTCGCCGAGAATGGACAACCGTTCCCGGGCGCGGAACGCCAGAGCCGAACTGGTCCGGCCGACGCGGTACTGCTGCAGAACCTCCCGGTAGTGGATAGCGGCCTTTTCCCGATCTCCCTCGGCCTTTTCGGCGGCGAGACCGGCGGCGTAGGTTTCGGTTGCAGACTGTGCCTCCAGCCGCAGTGGCAGGACCGAGAGGATGATACAAGAGAGCAGGAGGAGTTTCATTTCACCGTTCCACAGGTTGTTTTCGCTGGTTTCAAGATAAGGGAGTGGGAATTCCCGGTTGTCACGAGAACGTCACGGTGGTGTAAGAAGATGGTAAAGATGCGGGAGATCAGTCGCTCTTTTCGAGTGCGAAGCGGTAGCCGACGCCGTGGACGGTGAGGATGTAGCGGGGTGCGGAGGGGTCCGGCTCCAGGGCGGCGCGGAGTTCGGCGATGTGATTATCGACGGTGCGGGTGGTGGGATAGACGTCGTAGCCCCAGACTTCACCCAGGATCTCGCTGCGCGAGACGGCGCGCCCCTGGCTCTGCCAGAGCAGTTTGAGGACGCCGTACGCCTTGGGAGAGAGATGCACGGGCTGGTCGTCGACGCGGGTCTCGAAGCGAGAGAAGTCGATGTGGGCGTGGCCGTTGGCGAATTCGAGCAGGTCTGGCGATGTGGATGTCTCTTCGACGGGCTGTGCCCGGCGGAGGACCGCCTTGACGCGGGCGAGTAGTTCGCGGACGCCCACCGGTTTGGTGACGTAGTCGTCGGCGCCGAGTTCGAAGCCGGTGATCTTGTCGACCTCTTCGCTTCTGGCGGTGAGCATGATGACCGGGGTGGTCAGCCCCTGCTCGCGCATCTGGCGGCAGATGTCGTAGCCGTTCAGGCCGCCGGGGAGCATGATGTCGAGGAGGATCAGGTCGGCCCGGTCGGAGAGGGCCAGCTCCAGACCGGTGGGGCCGTCTGCGGCGGCCAGGACTTCGTAACCCTCGAATATCAGATTGTCGACGATGATGCGGGAGATCGCCTTTTCATCTTCGACGACCAGAATGGTGGTCATACTCGGGTCTCCGTCTGTGGCAGGGCGAGTGAGAAGATGCTGCCGCCGTCCGGGTGGGGGCGATACGCTGCGCTGCCGCCGTGGGCCTGGGCGATGCCTCTGACCAGGGTCAGGCCCAAACCGGTGCCGGTGGCGGTCTCTCCGGCGTTGGCGGCGCGCTGGAATTTTTCGAAGATGCGGTCGGCGTCCTCGGGCGGCACGCCGATGCCGCGGTCGGCGACTTCGACGATTTGGCGATCGTCGTCGGCGCTCACGGATAGGCGGATTTCGCGGCGCTCGCCGGCGTATTTGACGGCGTTGCTCATCAGGTTGGCCAGAGCAGTGGCCACGGCTTCGCCGTCGGCGCGCACGGAGGGAAGGCCGGGTTCGACGTCGATTTTCAGGGTGAAGTCGCGCTCTTCCAGCAGAGGGGCGAACTCCTCTGCGGTCTGCCGGATCAGCGCTCCCAGGTCGACATCGGAAAAATCGTAGGTTTTGCGGCCGCTCTCCATGCGCGAGAAGTCGAGCACGTTGCCGACCATGCGGGACAGCCGCTGGCTCTCGTACATGATGGTTTCGAGGTAGTCGCGCAGCTGCTCCTGGCCACGGTAGCGTCCCAGAAGAAGGGTTTCGGCGTACATGCGGATCGAGGTGAGGGGAGTGCGCAGCTCGTGGGAGACGTTGGCGACGAACTCGGAGCGCAGGCGGGCGGTCTGGATCTGGATGGTGGCGTCGCGGAGAAGCAGGTAGGCGCCGCCGGCGATGACGCCGGCCAGCAGGAGGATGCCGGTCATGATGAAGAGGTTGCGATTGCGGTAGTTGCGCAGCACAAACGCCTCGTTGTTGGCAAAGATCCCCAGGCTCAGCCGGTAGATCGACTGGCTGGCGGGAACGACCTGGCGGGGGCCGCTGCGGTGGCGTAGCTCGAAGCGAGCGGTGTAGTCGACGTCGAAAAGGGTCGCTCCGAATCCCCTGTTTTGCAGCTCCAGACCGGCCGGGGAACGCTGTAGATCAGCTCCGAGGGCCTCCAGGTCGAAGCGGACGACGATCGTGCCGTTCGGACTGGATTCCAGGCGGACGAGGAAGCTCTCTCCAGCCGGGTCGAGGCCGGAGAAACTGCCCAGGCGACCGAGACCGGCGGCGGCCAGGTCGGCGTAGATGTCGATAAGATCGACCAGGCGACCGAGACGGGTGAGGCGATCGCGCAGGGGGTTGCCTCGAGCATTGCCCAGCATATACAGCTCTTCGACCCGCAGTGCGAACTGGTCGATGATATACCGGGAGCCGGGGAAGAGGGAGTATTCGCCGGCGAGGGTTTGCCGGGTCCATTCTTCGAGCAGTGATGTGGCGGACTCGGGAGGGAGATGGCGCACCAGGCGCAGGTAGCTGAGGGTGAGGGGATGGGCCCCGTCGGCGTCGAAGACGAGGGGATAGTCGCGGAGCTGTTCGTGGTGCTGGATCGCCGCTTCGGGCCGGTCCAAAGCGAGGGCGATGCGTCCCAGGCCGTTCAAGGCTTCGACGGTTTCGCGTTGGCTCTGGGACAGGTTCAGGGCTTTTTCACAGGCGGTGCGAGCGCCGATCGGGTCGCCCGCTACGAATTCGAGCTCTTCGGCCTGTCGCAGGAGGCGGGCAAAGGGGGCGGAGCGCTCGACCAGATTCAGCGGGAGGTAGCGGGGATAGAGAAAGCGGCCTTCCGGGTCGAGGGTGAGGATACTCTCAACCTGGGGAATATCCAGATCCTGCGGCTGAGGAGCCTCGCCAATATTGGCCGATAGCTCAGCCAGACGCCGATCCAGGCTCTGCTGGAGCTGGGGAATGAGCAGATTGAGCTCCGCCAGGGCGCTGCGCTGCTCGTCGCGGAAAGCGCGGATACTCAGATAGGTCAGAATGGAAGCGGGAAGCAGGATCAGGAGGACGAAAAGGGCGGTCCATTTGAGGTCGATTCTGAACATGGCGAGCAGCGGCGAAAAGGAGGAGAGTGGCGATTCATAAAAGATAGGAATTCTAAACCGGGATATGTCACGATTTTGTCACGGATCGGCAAACTGCAGGGGGATCATGCGGAGATTCGCAGGGATGACGATTCCCGTTTGACAGGGGTTCTATAATTGTAGATAATTATCCGTACTCGCAGCACGGAAGTTTTTACATAATTTTTTCATTTACCCAAGGAGGATGTTGCACAATGCCTGCCCCGATCGCCCTTCAACTCTACACGGTCAGGGAACAGCTGGCCAAGAACTTCAGAGATGTGGTCACCCGCATTGCCGAGATGGGGTACGTGGGAGTGGAACCTGCGGGTTTTCCGGGAATTGAGCCCGACGAAGCCAGCGATCTCTTCGCCGATCTGGGCCTGGAGGTCTGCAGCATGCACACCCAGCTACCGGTCGGAAAGCAGAAAAACGAGGTGATCGAAGTGGCCAAGGAGCTGGAAGTGACGCGCATTATTTCCAGCACGGGACGCGACAACTTTGCGAGCATGGATGAGGTCAAAAAGCTATGCGACCGGTGGAATCAGGCCAGTGCGATCGCCGCGGAAAACGATCTGGAACTGGGGTTGCACAACCACTGGTGGGAGTTCACCGAGGTGGAGGGACGCAGCGGTTTTGATCTGCTGATCGAAAATTTGGACCCGGCCGTATTCTTCCAGGTGGATACCTACTGGGTGAACACCGGTGGAGGGGATTCGGTGGAAGTGCTCGAAAAGCTGGAAGATCGCGCTCCCCTGGTGCATATCAAGGACGGTCCGTGCGACCCGCAGGCCGACATGCAGGCGATTGGCGAGGGAAAGATGGATTTCCCACCGATCGTCGAAGCTTCAAAAGGGACGGCCGAGTGGTTGATCGTGGAGTTGGATCGCTGCGCCACGGATATGATAGAAGCGGTCGAGAAGAGCTATAGCTATCTGGTCGGCGAAGAATTGGCACGTGGCGCTAAATAGGAACGGCGCCAGCCGACGCTGGTAGATGATCGCTGTTTTTCTCGGGTGAGGAAAGAGAGAAGAGGAGAAAGGAGAAGAGGATGGCGAAAAAGGCATTGATGGTCTGGGGTGGCTGGGACGGTCACGAGCCGAAGCAGTGCGTGGACGTCTTTGCGCCGATCCTGGAGGAAGAGGGTTTCGAGGTCACCATCTCCGATACGATGGATTCCTATTTGGACGAGGAGATGATGAAGGGGCTCAGCCTGGTGGTGCCGTGCTGGACGATGGGCACCATTGAGGGTGAGCAGCAAAAGGGACTGTTGGAGGCGGTGAAGAGCGGCGTGGGGATCGCCGGCTGGCACGGGGGGATGGGAGACGCTTTCCGCAACAATACCGAGTATCAGTTCATGGTCGGCGGACAGTGGGTGGCCCATCCGGACGGGATTATCGACTACACGGTGAACATCGTCGATCACGACGACCCGATCACCGCGGGGTTGAGCGATTTCCAGATGCACTCCGAGCAGTACTACCTGCACGTCGATCCAAATAACGAGGTGCTGGTGACGACGACGCTCGAGGGGCGGGAGAGCGCTCCCTGGATCAACGGCACGGTGATGCCGGTAGTGTGGAAGCGGATGTGGGGTGAGGGAAAGGTGTTCTACTCCTCCCTGGGGCACGTGGCCGTGGATTTCGACGTGCCCGAGGCGAAGGAGATCCAGCGTCGCGGCATGCTCTGGGCGGCGCGTTGAGCAAGAGCCGGGTGAGGGGTGAATCTCCTCACCCGGTTATTTTTTGGCGAGGAGAATGGAATGAGCGTTACAGCTGCGCTCAAAAAGGTGCAGGCGGCCCGGATCCCTGCGGCGCCCGAACTGCCGTCTCCATGGAAATCCAGGAAAAAGCGGGCGCGCACCCGGCATCTCCTGTGGATAGCCGGATTGGTGGCGGGTGTCGGTCTGGCGGTCGCCCTGATCTGGGGATTTTTGTTCAGGGAGGACTGAGAGGGGGAATCTCTGTGAGAGTTCTGTGCAGGGAGGTAAGAGAGGGGAATTGATGGCGCGAAAGAAGGTATTGATCACCGGTGCGGCCGGCCGCATAGGGCAGGCGCTGCGTCGGGGGCTGAAGGATCGGTACGACCTGCGGTTGCAATACCACCGGACGGTGCTTCCCGCCGAGGAGGGGGAAGAGGTCTTCGTGGCCAGCGTTGCCGATCTGGAGAAGATGGAAGAGGTGGTGGCGGGAGTGGACGCCATCGTCCATATGGCCGGCGATCCCCGCGTCAGCGCCCCGTGGGAAGCGGTGCTGGAGGCAAATATTCAGGGGACCTACTGCGTGTACGAAGCGGCCAAGCGGCAGGGGGTGAAACGGGTCGTCTTTGCCAGCACCAACCACGTCACCGGTTTCTACGAGAAGGACGGGATCTACACCACCCCGGATATGCCGGAACGGCCGGACAGCTTCTACGGCGCCAGCAAGGCGTTCGGCGAGGATCTGGGTCGCTACTACGTCGATGCCTGCGACATGGCTGTTTTTTGTCTGCGGATCGGCTCGTTCCAGCCGGATGAGTCGGTCGAGAACCGCAAGGGAGACCGGATTCTGTCGACCTGGATGAGCCACCGGGACTGCGTGCAACTGGTGTGGCGCTGTATCGAAGCGGAGGGCGTGAACTACGGAATTTTCTACGGCATTTCGGGCAACAAGCGAGCCTATTGGGACATTCAGAACGCCCGCGATCTGGTGGGATACGAACCGGAGGACGACGCCGAGCGCTACGCCTAGAGCGTCGACTGTTGCTTTGCGGATGGGAGAGGGGCCGGTCGCTGCAGCGATCGGCTCTAATTTTTTATACAGAGGGTTTGGGCAGAGAGCGATTGAGTTGGAGTCCCAGGTCTTTCAGGCGTTTCACTTTTTCGGCGCCCAGGAAGATCAGGGGGAAGGCGGTCTTGTTGTGCCACAGCGGTTCGTCCAGGTCGATCCATTGCCGGCAGCTCTCGCCGTCGGGAGTGCCGGGGATGGGGGAAAATTCCGAGAGCATGACGCGGATGCCCAGGGAATGGGCAAAGTGCATGGAGGTTTCGACATCCTGGGCGGCGGCGTGCGGATGGCCGAGGAGCAGATAGGCGGTGATCTCTCCGGGGTCGGCGCCGGCATCCAGCAGGTGGCGGACGGCGTTTTCCAATTCGGCGGGATAGACCTTGCCTCCGGTCTGCTTTTGCCAGCGGTCGACCCGGCTCTCGAAGCCGAGGTAGAAGGTGCGGAAGCCGGCGCGCACCATCTGCCGGGCGACTTCGGGGGAGATGAAACGGGCGTTGAGGGCGTTGGGGGTGTGGAGAAAGACGCCGGTCTGGCGCTCGGTAACCGCTTCGAGGAAGGGGAGGAAGAGTTGCTCCGCCCGGAAGAGCAGGGCGTCGTCGTAAAAGGCGATGTGACGAACCCCCAGTCGACAGAGGTGGTCGTATTCGGCCAGTCCGCGTTCCAGGTCGCCCGAAAAGCGGGGATAGACCTGGGGGACCGAGCAGTAGGTGCAGCGGAAGGGGCAGCCTTCGGTGAGTTTGACGACGCCGGTTTCCAACTGGGGATAGCCATCCCAGAAGGGGAGTTGATCCGGAGGAGAGGCGGCGTCCGGGATTTCGAGGAAATCCCAGAGGGGATGGAGGTCGAGCCCCGCGACGATCAGGTCGGCCCCCAGGCTCCGGGCGTGCTCCGGACAGAGGGTGGCGTAGACTCCGCCCAGGGCGATCCGGGCGTGGGGGGCGACGGCGCGGATATCGGCGATGGCCTCCCGAACACCGGGGTACCAGTAGGTCATGACGGTCTGGATCAAGACGGCGTCGAAGGGGGCGCGCCGGCGGAGGAATTCCCTGAAGAGGGGGCGGGGCAGGCCGAAGCGACGGTATATGCGGGGAATATTATCGAGAGGGGTGGGTATGGGCAGCTCTTCGGCGCGAAAGGCGCCGCGCCCCCAGCGGTCGGTGCGCAGGGAAGGAGAATCGGCTGTCATGGCCGGATGCAGGCGGTCGAGATAGTCGAAGAGGTGGAGGTCTGCCCGCTGCCGAAGGTGGCCGGCGACGCGCAGCAGGCCGTACGGTTTGAGCCAGTAGTCGTAGGCTGTGAAGTCGTGGATGGGCGGGTTGACCAGGAGGATTTTGGGGCGCATGAAATCAAGTATATCCTCGAGGTGGAAAAATGACAAGGGAGGTGCCGGAAGCGTTAGAAAAAAATGGACTTGAGGAAGTCCACCCGAATTTCGTTTATTGTTCTAACTATCCGCTGTTCCCATTCAATAGATGAGTGAACCCATGGCTCCTTCCGAAACTGCGAATACCGACGCTGCGTTTACACAGGATTGCGGTATGATCATCCAGCAGGATGGCAAACCACAGCAGGTGCTGGCGAAGTTTCTCAATTTGATGCTGAACTACCAGTTCGGCCTTTCAGTTTTGGCGAACCAGGAGCTGAACAAGGCGGCCATGCAGGTGTTGACCAAGGGGCAGCACATTCGCTGCACCTTTGCCATTCAGAATCAGGTGATCGACCATCGGCAGACGGGGGAGGCGCTCAGCAGGCGGGGGGCGATTCCGCTGTTCATGGTCCTACCGCAGAAGATGTTGGAGCGCCAGCACCAGGTCTGCGATGGCTTGAACAACGTCTACTTTTGCGCCTGGGAGACGGCGTTTACGCACACCGAGGCGGCGCTGCAGCAGACGGTCGCCGGCGCTATGGATGAGAGCGGTATCGGCAATTTGTTCGACGATATCGACAATATTCCCTACGCCGAACTGCAGCAGCGGGTGGAGCAGCGGCTGCGCAACCTCAATACACTACCCACGCTGCCGGAGATCGTCATGCGCATCATGCGCCTGGTCAACGATCCCAAAACCACGACCGACCAGTTGGAGCAGTTGCTGTGCCGCGATCCGTCGATCGTCATGAAACTGCTGCAGGTGATCAAGTCGCCAATTTTCATGGCGGTGGGCCGCAAGGCCAGCTGGACGCTGACCGACATCATCGTGCGCCTGGGGCTGAAGAAGGTGGGGGCGATCGCCCAACAGATCAAGATGATCAATAGCCTGGTGAAGCCGGAGGAGAGCGAATTCGACATGCGCCGCTTCTGGGAGCATTCGGTGGGCTGCGCGATCGTCGCCGATCGGCTCTACGTGAAGAAGATGCTCCAGTTCGGTGGAACCATTGAGTTCAACGACTACTGGATCGGGGCGCTGCTGCACGATATCGGTAAACTGGTGCTCGGGTTCTTTTTTTGGGACTGGTTCGACAGGGTCGCCTCGCAGATGGAAAATGCGGGGTATCAATTTCGCAAGGTGGAAGCGCAACTGGGGGATGTGGCCAACCACGAGCGGGTCGGGCAACTGCTGATGGTCAATGCCGATATGGGCGAGTCGCTGGCCTCGGCGGTCGGCAATCACCACTCGATCGGCGAAGGACCCTCGCCGCTGGTATGTCTGATCCACATGGCCGACAACCTCTGTAAGGACCTGGGTTTGGGATACATGGAGGAAGAGAAGGGATTGTACGACGAGCGGGTGCTGGAGGCGCTGGGCATCCAGGAGAGCGACCTGGACGCCGTTCGCGAGACGCTGGCCGAGGATGCCGTCGAAGAGGTGCGGAATATGGTCGATCAGTGCCTCTGAGAAAACACTCCTATCAAAAAAACAATAAGTGTCTCACAGGTCTCGAAACGTCACGAATATTGTATCTTCAGTTCAGCCGTGCATCGTGAAGTTCTATGGCCTGAGTTACGGCATCTCTTATCAGTGACAGATGTAACGGCTTCTGCATGTGGAAATCGAATGCCGACAATCTGGGATCTTCTTCTGCAAGAACCCAGCCGGTAATCAATACCGTGCTCACGGTCGGGTCTTTCTTCCTCACTTCTGCCGCTACCTGGTCGCCCGAAACCCCAGGCAATCCCAGGTCGATCAGAATGACATCATATTGTCCTGCTGCAAACTGTTCCAGGGCCTGTCGGCCATTCATTATTACCTCTACTTCATGGTCTTTTGAGAGTATTTGAGACAGCACTCTATGGACCATTTCGTCATCTTCGACGATCAGCAATTTCCTGCGAGAGGCTCTCTGATTCTCGCCCTCCTCATCTTCTCTCTCCGGCGTGTCCTGCCATGGCAGAAGACGGATGGTAAGAGTGGTACCTTTTCCCGGAGCACTCTCTACTTCGATAGCTCCTCCCCAATTCGTCACCATGCCGTGGATCGATGATAATCCCAAGCCAACATCGACTGTCTGCTTGGTGGTAGAGAAAGGTTCAAAGGCTCGCTGGCGCATCTCTTCATCCATCCCAATGCCCGTATCCGCAACACTGAGATACATCTCGTCTCCATCCATTCGAGTACGCAGCATTATGGTACCTCCTGCGGGCATCGCATCCACGGCATTGAAGAGCAGGTTGAGGAGGATGTTTAACACTCCAGAGCGAGTGCCTTTGATAGGGGATATTTCTTCCAGCTCAGTCGTGATTTCAATGGCGATCCCTTGTGCTTCGGCTTCGTCTTTCCAGCGTGGGCTTGTGGTCTGGATTGCTTCTTCTATTACCGCGTTGAGATCTACTCGCTCAATTTCCTCCTCTGTGCCGCGAACGGACTCATTCAGTCTCTTTATTATATCCTGAGCTTTTAGCACCGAGGCAGCGATCTGATCGGCCGATTCTCGAATGTCCGGATCCTCCGTGGATCTTTGGATGAGCTGCGCCGGAAGCGAGACCCCGGTCAGAGTATTGTTCAGGTTATGACTGACTCCTGCAGCCAACTCACCCACGGCACGCAGCCGCTGTGTGCGAATCAATTCCTGCTCCATCTGCTTGCGCTGGGTAATGTCTTCAACAACCCCCATCAAGTAACTGAGAGTACCGGAGGGCTCATATACGGCTGATGCAGTGAGATTTATCCACACGAAGGAGCCATCCTTGTGGATGTATCGCTTCTCCATCGAACATGTTGCAAGCTTACCCATCAGGATCTGTCTTACATGTGTTTCCTCGATTTCCAGATCATCCGGATGAGTAATTTCGCGAAAAGTGCGGGAAAGCAGTTCCTCTTGCGTGTACCCGATAAGGTCACAAAAGCGCTGATTGAGCAAGATAAAACGTCCATCCGATGCCGCATGAGCGATCCCAACAGCTGCCTGTTCAAACGTGCTGCGGAAGCGTTGTTCGCTCTCTTCCAAATGCCTGAGTAAGGGATTGGTGGTTCGGATGAACATTACCGTTCCAAGGGCGACGATCAGAAGGCCAGATAACGCGGCGATCGAACCCGCTGTCATAAACGGAGCTCGGATTTCTGCCAGGTCGATTTTGGCGACGATCCCCCAATCCAGCTCTGCTATCGGCTCATAGGCGGCTAACACTACTTCTCCTCTGTAATCGAGTCCAACCACCGTTCCCGATTGATCCGAAAGGGATCGTCGCATGGGCTCAGCCAACTCGCCATCGAAGGGAACCGGTTTTGGCAACTCCCGATCATCGTGACGGTGGCTGAGCAGAAAAACCATGTGATGTCCCTCGCGATGGGCCAGGGTAAACTCTCCCGTCTCTCCAAAGCCGATATAGCGCTCGTGTGCATCGCGGATTTGGCTCAGAGTAGCCTCTTTCGCTCCTCCGGGATAGTCCCGGCTGTGGACTGCGTCGAACCGGGCGATCCCCTCCAGAAGACGTGCCTGGCTCTGGGCGATTTCAACCAATCGCAATTCTGTTTCTTCGAAGGCGGTCTGATAGAGCACGGTTACCGCGATTCCGCCCACCATCAAAGCTGCGACAGTCATGATCAGAATCAGCAACAGGACTCTTTTGCTTTCGCTCAACTTTTTATTTTTCCTTGAAAAAATCTTCGGCAGCGCGGCTATTTTGAGGTGATCGACTCAAGATACTGCATTGAGATAGGGAGATCAAATTAGATCAACTATGCAGGAGGGCCAGAAAGACCGCCTGTTTTGATAGGTGAAACAGGCGGCCGTAGATTCTCCATTATGGAATAGGGGAGAGTCCGAGTCGGCGGGTGAAGCTCCGGCGGTCACGGGATAAACCGATGACCCAATCTTGACCATGAACACTGGTCATTGCATACTAAAGGATACCAATAGAGGTTAGGGCCATGGGCAGCCTAAAGTATGGAGGATCAATGAGATATGTTGTTTCACAAGGACTTACGAGAGCTACTCGAAACTCAATGCCTCTGAACATTCGCCTTCGGAGATGCGCATCTCCCTGTGGATTCTCTTACCCCTGTCATTTGCTTTTTCCGAAGATATGATCTCTCCGGCGCAGATGGTCGCGAGTGCGGTGTTGGGAGCCTTTATCGGCTACTTCACCAACGCGGTGGCCATTAAATCCCTGTTTCGCCCTCTCAGGCCTCGCTGGTACAGTCTGGGCTGGCAGGGGGTTATTCCCCGAAATAGGAACAAGCTGGCCGACAATATCTCCCGGGTGGTTGGAAGGGATCTGCTCAATCCGGATTATCTGGCAGCGCAGATCCAGCGGCCTGCGCTGCAGGAGAATCTGCAGTCGTTTATCGGAGCCAGGCTGGAGCAGGTGCTGGGGCTGAGTCTGGCCGATCTGTTTGCCCGTCTGCCTGCCGGCTGGCAGGAAGATGGGTTGGAGGACTGGGTGCGGCGCGCGCTCGAAGGGCTGGTCGACTGGAGCGAAGGGGAGCAGGCGCTGGAGATCAAGAATCGCCTGCTGGAAGGGCTGGAGGAGCACCTGCGGGAACTGGAGTTAGAATCGCTGTTGAAGCCGGCGCAGGCCGAAGCGTTGGTCGGCGAGCTGGGTAAGGTGCTGGCCCGCGAAGAGACCCGCGAGCAGCTGACCCGGATGCTGCGCGAGCAGTTGGAAAGCTATCTGAGCGCGGACACGCCGCTGGAGGAGATCGTGCCGGCGGAGCTGCGCGGGATGCTGCACGACAAACTGCGGGGCGAGGTGCCGGCGGTGATGCGGCGGTTGGCCTCCTGGCTGGCCGCGCCGGAGAACGTCGAGCATGTGAGCAGGCGGGTGCTGGCCGCATTGGAGGGTTACGTCGAAAGGGAGGGCTCGATGATGGGCGGCCTGGGCCTGATGTGGTTCGGGGATCAGATCCGCGATGCCATCGTGGATCGCATCCCCCAGGTAGCCTACGATTATTTGCACAGCGTGGAGACCAGGCACAAGATCGAAGGCCAGCTGGTCGGCGTCATCAACGGTTTTTTGCGACGGCCGCTCAGCGAGGTGACCGGGCAGCATCGGGAGGCGCTGGTGGAGAAAATCGGCGCTGTCGCGGCCAACTGGATCACCAGCGAGGAGATGCAGGAGCGGCTGGGGCGGTTTCTGCTGGACGAGTACCGGCAGCGGGCGGATCGGCAGCTGGGTGAACTGTTGCCGGAGCGTTTTTGGGGAGAGGCCCGGGCCCGTCTGCTGGGAGTGATGCGGCTGCCGAGGGAATCGGTGGCGGGATGGAGCAGGCCGTTGAGCGACTGGCTGCGGGAGAAGGCGCGGCAGAGCCGGACGGAGCTGCGCCAGTGGGCGGGGTTGTCGGCGGGGGACGAGGATGGATTGAGCGGATTTGTGCGGGAGCGGGCGACGGAGATGCTGCGCACCGAGGTGCCGCTGCTGGTCGATCAGCTGGATATTGAACGGATCGTGCACGACAAGATCATGGATTTCGATCTGCTGAAGGTGGAGCGGATGATCAAGGACATCATCAGCGAGCAGCTGCGCTACATCAATCTGCTGGGTGGCGTGCTGGGTGGGTTGGTCGGGTTGATGTTGCCGTTTTTGAACGCCTATTTGCGCACGGTTGGTTTCTGAGATTGAAGGAGTGGATCTGGTAGTTGTCTCAGGCGGACATCCCTACGTGGAGCCAATAGGGTCGCCTGAGGATGCGTCTGTGCTGCGCCAGGGCTGAGTGGCCTACGGCCACCTGATGGGGAGGGTGACGGAGTGCGCAAGCGCTGTGGACATAGGGCTCCAGTATTGACTCCACTCCGGGACATCCGCCTGAGCCAGAATGGCCTCCTTTTTTATTGGAGGAGGAGAAGGCGGTGGCTTAAAGACTGATTTTTGGATTTCAGCCGGTAGAAGTAGACACCGCTGCTCAGGGAGCGGCCGCTGGCATCGCGACCGTCCCATTGTAGAGTGTGAGTGCCCGAGGGATACTGACTCCGGGTGAGGGTGAGGAGGCGCTGACCCGCCAGGTTGTAGATTCCCAGATCTATGTTTTCGATTCTTGCCAGTTCGAAGCGAATGTTGGTTTGCCCGTTGAAGGGGTTGGGGAAATTGGGGAGGAGGCGAATATTCGAAGGTAACGGCTGGGCATTTGTCGTGAGAACGGCGGTAGACTCCTTTTCTATCTTTCCCGCGTACTGGACTTTGAGGGCTATGCCCGGCCAGAGCACTTCTATGCCGTGGTGGATGGTGCGGGCGTAGGTGAAGAACTCGTTGGTGCCGGAGTGGATGAGATGGAGGGGGAGGTCGATCTCATCGTAGCTGTAGGTGTGGGAGCCACCCACTTTGTCGACGACGGTGGAGTCGTTGAGGCCAATGGCATCGGCGTGGCCGCCGCTCCAGGTGGTGAGGATCATCCGGGCGGCGGTAGCCTGGTTGAGGTCGTGGGCGACGAAGACTTTACAACGGTGGCGTTTGTCTGCTCGGGTCTGCCAACTGCCGGGGACGTCGAACGGTTTGTAGAGCTTGACGGAGCGGTCGGTCCGCTCGAGGTGGAGGTCGCCGATCGCCTCGGTCATGTAGTAGGTGCCATCGGTGTTTTTGACCCGGGCCATGATCTGTATCGGCTCGTCCTGGTCGGGGACCCACGCGGTGTTCCAGGTGATGGCGTAGGGGGGCTCGGACGCGCTGCCGAGATGGCGTTTGATTTTTCCGTAGCGGTAGTTGTAGTGCCACTGGCGGTAGATGCCGTTGCCCTCGTAATCGTAGTCTTCGTACAGGCCGATGAAGTCGACCTGCTCTATGTCGTCGTCTCCTTCCAGGATGATGTGGAGAGAATCGGCGAAGGTGGTGCCGGGGGTGGGGGAGGCAATGTGGCCGGTGGCGTGGGGGCTGGAGGTTTCGTAGTAGATGCGGAAGGTGGCGGCGTAGACGCCCCACTGGCCCCAGCCGAAGTCGAAGCAGATCTGGCGACCGCAGGTGAATTCGAAGCTGTTCTCCCCTGCGGTCAACTGGTCGAGGGGGAGGGGGACCGAGGGGTAGGTGAAATACTGGTAACACTCCGGGAATTCGCGGCTGCCTCCAGCGTCGCCGGGGATACCCTCGGGTTCGGGGATGTCGATCCAGGCGTTGTCGTTGAGGCGGAGGCGCTTGGCGCTGGTGCCGGCGTGGCCGCCCCACTGCTCGATGTAGAGTTCGGCGCGCACGGCGCCTTCGAGGTTTTCGAGGGTAACGCTGTTGACCGGGTTGGGCAGGAATTCGGCGGCACCCGCATGGGAGGCGTCGGGGTCGGTGACCCGCTGCCAGTTGCCGGCGTTGACGTAGGGGCCTTTCCAGACGTGCTCGCGGAAGACGTCGTTCGGTTTGGGAGAGGCGTTGGCTATTGAGACCGTGGTCATAATCGTCAGGATGGCGATAAGTGGATACATGAGGCGCTCGAGTTGCGGCAAATTGAAAAAAGGTATCGATGAGTTCGATGCTTTGTTCGGGTCGATGAACTGGAGAGGAAGGATCGAATCGTATACGAGGATCCGGCCGGTTCTCGATGGCGATCTGGATCATACTTCATACGCGGTCCAGGTACCCAGGCAGCCGTGGCCGCGGCGGACGTGGAAGAGACTCTGGGCCGGCTCGGCGATGTAGCCGCAGACCGAGTGGGAGCCTCCCTCCCCGTGGCGGCAGATACCGCCGGGATCGCCGTCGTGGTCGGCGAGGATCTGTTTGAGGGATTCGACGTCCAGTTCGCCCCAGCGCGCTTCGACCAGGGATCGCAGCCGCTCCAGGCGGCGGATGGAGTCCGGGCGCGGGTCGGGGTCGTACTGGGCGAAGGCCGAAGTTAGATAGTGATTGGTGTGCAGGCGGCGGTCCGGATGGTCGTCTTCATAGAGGGCGATGCCGTCGGAGCGAATTTCGACGTCGGCGATCTTTCCCTCGCCGTCGCAGAACGCCATGTTGGCGGGTGAGCAGGTGCGGTGTGTCTCGAGGATGCGCAGACAGTCGGCGAGGTTGCGCTGTTCGAGGAGGACGCGTTTGAGTGGGTAGTGGGGCAAAGCGAGATGCCAGGGGCAGCCGCCCACGGCGTTGGCAAAGTGGGCGACGCCGTGCTGGTTCATGCCCATGTAACCGAGCTGGCCGGCAAAGGTGAAGGTGATGGCGCGAGGACGGCCGTCGTCCGGTTTGACGTGGAGGAGGATGCCGACGTCGGAAAATTCCGGCGGCAGATCCTGGTTCTGGCCGGCCAGGGGGACGCCGGCACGGGTGGCCGAGCCGGTGAAGGCGAAGGCGGTGCAGCCCTCGGCGAAGGCTGTGCCGCCTTCGTTTAGAGGGGCGCGGGCGGCCTCGCCCCGGACCTGGCAGATCATCGCCTCGGCAAAACTGATGCCGGCCCCTTCGGCCAGGCCGCGCACTTCTTCTACAAAGAGGGGACTGAGCGATTCCATGGCGGGCTGGAAGGCGAGGGCGCGTCGGCCGAGTTCGCCGCGATCCTTGCCAGTGGATTTTTCGATCCACAGCAGGTATTTGTGGATCAGCGGGGTGGCCTGTGCGCCGTGCTGAAAGCCCATTTCGCGGGAACTGCCGGAGACTTCGACGAGGGGGAAGCTATGCATTTTTCTCCGTCCTGGTGCCGGATGGCTGGATGCGAGCGGAATTCTACGTTTGAGCCGACTGTTCGGAGGCCCTTCTGATATAGGAGATGGCGAGCGGGGGCGCAAGTTGGCGCATTTTGACAGGCGAGGCGGAATGCGATATTTTGCCGGCCGAGTACGGGATACGAATTTCAACGATGCGAGGTGACGATGGAGGCGCTGAATATTTGCATGGTCGGGTACGGTGGGATCGCGGTTTTCCACGCGGCGGCGCTGCGTCAGATTGAAGGGGTGCAGCTGCACACGGTGGTCGGCAGGCGGCCGGAGCCGACGGCCGCTTTTGCGAGGGAATGGGATTTTTCGGTCGGTACGACCGACTACGGAGCGGCGCTGGCCGATCCGGAGGTGGATGCGGTGGTACTCACCGCTCCCAGTGAGTTGCACTACGAGATGACGGCGGCGGCGCTGCGAGCGGGCAAACACGTGCTGGTGGAGATTCCGCTGGCGATGTCGGCACAGGGGGGACGGGAGCTGGCGACGCTGGCGCTGGAGGTGGATCGGCGGGTGATGGTCGCCCACACGCGGCGCTTTCAGGAAGGTGGCCGATTTGTGCGGGATTTCCTGACCTCGGGGAAGGCGGGGAAGGTGCATCAGCACCACAGCTATTCGTTCTGGCTGCGGCACGAAAACGTGGGGTGGACCGGATATCAGCGGAGTTGGGTTGACGACGTGCTGTTCCACCACGGTTGCCATGCGGTGGATTTCTCGCTGTTTTGTCTGGACGAGGAGGTGCGCCGGGTGCGGGGAGAGCTGGCACCGCTGGATGGAAAGACGGGCACTTCCCTCGATTTCAGCATGCTGCTGCGCTACGAGAGCGAGGCGATTGCCACTATCAGCTTGTCTTACAATGCGACTCCGGGAGCTTCGGGCCAGCTGTTCATCTGTGAGGGGGGGACACTGGAGGTGGGAGGGGCGCAGGTCCGTTTTGGGGGGGAGGTGGTATTCGAAGGGGCGGGGGGTGGGCTGAAGGAGGGGGTCCTGGAGCAGAATCGGGAGTTTGTCGCGGCGGTGCGCCAGGGGCGAAAGCCGGCCTGTGACGCCGGGGATGCCGTCAGGTCGCTGGAGCTGTTACAGGAGGTGTACGATCAGATGGTGGAGCTGGATGGGGAGGAGCGGTATCGCCGCCCGTGGGGGCTGTAGCGTCAAAAAAAAACGGACCCGAGTACCGTGTACTCGGGTCCTGCAAAAAAAGGGACGTCGATCAAAGTCGCGCAGCACCTACCCATCTTCGCATTGCGCCCCGGAGTTCTACGCCCATCCACCCTTCCCATCTGTCTGCGCTCGTCGGACCAACGTCCCAAAACCGATAGAGTTTCTAAGACGTGTTTTTCAAAGTCATCTTTTTATTCGCAAGTTGTGTGCCATCGGGTGCAGATGACGATTTTTTTATATAACTTGTTGTCAAATAATCAAATAGACAGAGACTTTGCGTTCTGGATAATTTCCATTCGTGAATAGTGTAGAGAGGAGAGAGGGAAAAGTGGGACAGCGCGATTCAGCAAAGGGACAGAACTGTCCCATGAAAGTCTCCAAAGTCGTTCGATAACAAACTTTCCCCGAGGGATAGGCACGTCGCTCCGATGCATGGAGTGCGACAGTTTCGAAAAAAAAGAAATAGGAGGATGTAATGGTGGAGATGCGCGTAGCGGCCTGTCAGATCCTGACCTTTCCCGAGCCGGCGGCCAGTGCCGACAAGGTGATCGCCTGGATGCAGGAGGCGGTTCGGGACGGAGTGGAGGTGGTCGCCTTTCCCGAGGCCTGTCTGTGCGGGTATGTCTGCGATCCGGAATACTGGGAGAAGGCGGATCCGGAGGCGTTTCGGACGGCGGAGGAGCGGGTGGTGGCCGCCGCCGCCCAGCTGCAGCTTGGGGTGGTGCTGGGCACGGTGCACTGGGAAGAGGAGGTCCTGTTCAACAGTCTGCTGGTGATCGATCGAGATGGCAGGGTGCGCGGACGCTACGCCAAGACCCATCTGGCGGAAAACTGGCCGGCACCGGGGCGGCGACTGCCGGCCTTCGGGCTGGGGGGAGCGCTCTCCTGTTTCATCATCTGTCACGATGTGCGCTACCCGGAGTTGGTGCGGTTGCCGGCGCTGGTCGGGGCCCGGATCTGCTATTTTTGCAGCAATGAAAGTGGCCTGCTGCAGGAGAACAAGCTGTCGGCGTACCGAGCGATGCCGATCGCCCGGGCGACCGAGAATGGGATCTTTCTGGTGATGGCGAACGCGCCGGGTAATCCGTGCGATCTGCAGTCGCCGTCGCAGTCGCACGGCAACAGCAAGATCGTGCATCCGGACGGCAGTGTGCTGGTCGAGGCGGGGTATTTCGAGGAACGGCTGGTGACGGCGACGATCGATCTGGACGCGGCGACCGGGAGCATCGCCAAACGCTCTGCGGAGGACGACACCGTGCTGCGCGATTGGATGGCGCAGGGAAGGATGCTGGTGGAGGTGGAGGAGTGAGGTGAGAGGTCAGTCTTCGCGGCCGACCGCGCGGGCTCGTTCGAGCATTTGCTGGGCGCGTGCCTCCTCCCCCTTGGCCTTGTAGAGACGATGCAGAAGGCGGTAGCTGGCGATCATCTTGGCCTCGTCCTTCTGTCCCTGGGCGTACTGCAGGGACTCGCTGAGCATTCTTTCGGCATAGGCGAGGTTACCGCGCTCCAGGGCGCGTTCTCCCGCCTCGCTAAACTCATTCCAGTGCCTGTCTTCGGAGGCGGCATCGAACCACCAGAGGAGCAGGCCGAGGAGGGCGACCCCGCCGACCAGGAAGAGCGGCCGGATTATGCTGTTTTGCTTGCGGCGGGCCATAATTGCCTCGCGATTTGGAGGATGGAACTCCCTCTCCGCTCGACGCGTATTCCTATGAAGTGCGGAGGTGGGGGATCGCACCTTCGCGCGGGAGGCCGAGAGTCAACGAGATCCTCTATAAAGATATCACATATCAGGAGATTTCGCCCGATTCGTAGCCGGGACAGGCCGGCATGGGCAGACGGGGGTAGCGGGAGAAGGCGGGATTGGTGGACGCCCGGCGGCAGAGGTGAAAGGTCGAGCCGCGGCCCGAGCGCACGAGGCGGACGTGGCGGCAGGAGGCGCAGAGGCCGGGGTCGGGGGCGTCTGGAGAGGATGGGCGCTCGGCTACCAGTTGAGCTCCCCTGCGTAGCGCACCTTCTTTTTTCCGGAGGTGATTTTGCCGATGACATAGCTGTCGCAGTTCCGGTCGGCCAGGTGGGTGCGGATGGCATCGACGGCGGTGGGCGCTACCACCAGGGCCATGCCCACCCCCATATTGAAGGTGCGCAGCATGTCGGCGTCGGCCACATCGATATCGACGCCTGTCTGTCGGTAGGACAGTCCTTTTGCCACGCGGATTCTCCTAATTTGTCAGCCAGTCCTGCAGGGCGGGGAGATCGGCGAAGATCCCCTGAGGGCGGTACGGATGGAAGACGTCCGGGGGGGTGACGCCGGTGAGCACCGCCGCGAACGGGGTGCCGGCGCGACGCGCGGTTTCGGCGTCGGTAGCGCTGTCGCCGATGTAGAGAACAGTGGTCGGAGAGACATCGAAGCGCTCTACCGCGGCGAGCAGACCGCCCGGATCGGGCTTGTGGACGGGGACATCCTCACCGCCGACGATGAGGTCGAAGAGGTCGAGGAGGTTGTCGCGGCCGAGGATAGCCTGGATGCGGTGGCGGTATTTGGTGGAGACGATGCCCAGGCTGGCTCCGTCCCGGCTGAGGGCGTCGAGAGTATCGGCCACTTCGGGAAAGACGACGGTGCCGTCGACCATGACTCGGTCGGCCCTCTCGATAAAATGCCGGGAAAAGTCGTCGGCCAGTTTGTCGTGCCCATTGCCGGCCAGCTGGCGGAGGGTTTCGGGCAGGGAGAGGCCGATGGTGCTGCGTATTTCCGCCGGTAGAGCGGGGGGCAGGTCGAGCCGATTCAGGGCGTAGCGGACGCAGTCGATGACGCCGGCCGAAGAATCGGCCAGGGTGTAGTCGAAGTCGAAGAGCAGATGGTCGAAGCGCATGGCGGCGGAGATGGAGGTCCGAGGGTGAACTGCTCCACGAAGATATTCAAGAACGGCGATTGCGACAAGCAGAAGGGTTGACAGGGGGCGGAGATATGGAGATCATGGCTGCGGCCACAAGGCTGTGGGGTGATGGGTTCGGCCGCACCACGATGAGTATTCTGGCAAAATAAATTGTGACAGAATTGCGATCGAGATCTCAACGCAAATTCAGATGTTGACGCAAATACCAAGTGCCGGAATTGTTCTCGATAGACGACGAGGGAGATGAGATATGCAACTGGCAGGTAAGAAGGCGCTGGTCACCGGGGGACGGCGCAACATCGGCCGGGGGATCGCCCAGGCGCTGGCAGAGGAGGGATGCGATGTGGGGATCAACGACGTCGAAAGGGATGGGGATGCCGAAGAGACACTGCGGCTGATCCGGGATCGGGGGAGGGAAGCGGAATTTTTCCGGGCGGATGTAGCGAAGGTGGATCAGGTCGACGGCATGATGGGAGCGTTCGTGGAGCGTTTTGGGCGGATCGATATTCTGGTCAATAACGCATACTGGACCGAGCATCACCCCTTTCTGGATATCCCCGAAGAGGCGTGGGAGCGGACGATGGAGGTATCGCTCAAGGGATATTTCCTCTGCGCCCAGCGCGCCGCTCGGAGGATGGTCGAGAGGGGAGAGGGTGGCTGTATCGTCAATATTTCGTCGGTGCACGCCCACCGGGTGTGGCCGGCCGATACCTGCTACGGAGTGGCAAAGGCGGGGATCATCCGCATGACGCAGACGATGGCGGTGGATCTGGGGGAGCATGGGATTCGCTGCAACGCCATTTTGCCGGGGTACATGGACACGGATCATCCGTTCGGGGAGGAGCCGCCGACGTGGGGCAGCATGCCGGAGAGGCTGCACAAATTCATTCCGAGCCGGAGATACGGGACGCCGGAGGATATCGGTCGGGCGACGGTCTTTCTGTGTTCGGAGGCGGGG
>Ga0233430_1000827_pt1 | contig 50931 bp, 62 predicted proteins | sample SI_118_April2016_2_FD_179883 | JGI IMG/M metagenome (GOLD analysis project Ga0233430, IMG submission 179883) | Seawater microbial communities from Saanich Inlet, British Columbia, Canada - SI_118_April2016_150_MG | ecosystem: Environmental > Aquatic > Marine > Inlet | place: Canada: British... | reverse complement strand
AACAGAGTCCAATCCGGAGCAACTGAAACATGGTTACTCGGTGGATCACAAAACATGATTGTAGATTTGGTATTTGACGAACCAGGAGTTTATGCTCTTGTAAACCATGACTATGCAGCAATTTACACTGGCGGTATTGGTCTATTTGTTGCAGGTGACCCATTCAACTTAAACCCAGTTTTCGTTGATGCTGAAGTCATTCCTGAACCAGTAGCATCATATGCATATGTCCTAGGTAATCCTAGTGACGCTGTCCCACCAATGGGAGCAAACAGTATTGCACACCCAGCAGTAAACATACATGGTTCATACACTGATGATGTCGTTTCTGAATTGAAAGCAGAAGGTGCAATTCCTCTATGGGAAGTCATTCCTGTAGTAGCTGAAATGATCTTAGGCTAATCAATCTTCATTTTTTCATTTTTTCATTTTTTTGTTTTTTTAATGAATTATATTCTGCGCATTTTTTAATCAATACATGAGTTTTGAAGATTCAGTTTTGATTTGTGATGAAGTTGATCCAATTTTAAATAAAATTTTAGAAGATAATGGTTTGAAAGTTTCTTACGAACCAACCATTACTCCTGAAGAAATTTTAGAAAAAATTTCTAATTTCAATATTGTAATTGTTAGAAGTAGAACTACTATAACTAAAGAGATTATTGAAAGGGCCGATAATTGTAAAATAATTGCACGAGTTGGTGTGGGATTAGATAACGTTGATCAAGATGCAGCAAAAACAAAAAACATTCGTGTAATTAATGCCGTAGAAGGTGCAATGAATGCAGTAGCTGAATTAGTTTTAGGTTTGATGTTATCTTTAGCAAGACAAACTGCTAGAGGTGATAGAGCAATAAGAAATGAACAATGGCTCAAAAAGGAACTAAAGGGAACTGAACTACGAGGAAAGTATCTTGGAATTATTGGATTAGGAAATATTGGTAAGAGACTTGGTAGACTTGCTCATGCACTTAACATGAATATAATTGGATATGATGTAGTTCCAATTGATGAAGAATTTTCAAAAGAAGTAGGATTAATGAAAGCAGACTTGAATACTCTTTTACAAAGTTCTGATTATATTTCCATACATGTACCGTTATTGGATTCAACATACCATCTTTTAGATGCACAAAAAATGTCCACAATGAAAAATACTGCAAAAATCATCAACACTTCAAGAGGAGGTGTAGTTGATGAAGATGCATTGTATGATGCAATAAAATCTGGAACCTTGGGTGGTGCAGCTTTGGATGTATTTGAAAAAGAACCTGCAATTGGAACAAAACTTGCAGAATTAGATAATGTCATTTTGACTCCTCACATTGGTGCTCAAACAAAAGAGGCTCAATCTTTAGCTGCAAATGTAATAGCTGAAAAAATTATTCAGATACTTCGCGGTGTCATTTAGATTTAGAAGAACAACTGCGCCTAATTTTTAGAAAAAATCAAAAAAATTGACACATACGTGATTAATTATCGTCTCTTTGTTTTTAACACCCTTTTTGAGGAAATCTAGCATGTCAGACAAGTCCGTATTGGAGAATATTCAAAACAAAAAACAAAATCATTCTCCAAATGTTGGCACTTTGTTGAAAATTTCATTAGGCTTGGTTTTCTTAACTCTTATTTCATCTGCTTTTGTATATGCTGAAACTTTTTCTGTTGATGTTGAAGGAACATCCTTTGATATTGATTATACTGCAACTGGACTGACCATTTCTAATACTGAATTAGATTTGGATTTTATATCTATGATAATTTCGGTTGATGTAACTGATTCTCCTGGAATTTTAGATATAACGCTGGATAGATCTTTTTTTGATTCTACTTTTAATGGTGATGATGATGACTTTATCATTTTAGTTGACGGTGATGAGCCAAAATTTACTGAAACTCAAACGACTTTACAAAGTAGAACTCTAAATATTGAATTACCTTTTGGAACTGAAGAAGTAGAAATTATTGGCTCTTCTTTTAATAATTTAGTTATCGAACCAACAGTTGAACCAACAGTTGAACCAACAGTTGAACCAACAGTTGAACCAACAGTTGAACCAACAGTTGAACCAACAGTTGAACCAACAGTTGAACCAACAGTTGAACCAACAGTTGAACCAACAGTCGTTTCTCCTTCTGTGGATGATACTTCTAAAACTCAGTGTGGTCCTGGAACTGTTTTGAAAAATAATGCATGTGTGTTAGATGAACGATGTGGTTCTGGTACTGTTCTTGTAAATGGAGAATGTGTTGTAGAAGAATCATCTGTAAAATCATCTACTGTATCTAAAACAATGGGTAAAGAATTGATTACTGGAGTGATTGCAGCACTTGTAATTGCAGGTATTGTTGGAATTATCTTAGGATTAATGGCAAAGGCTAGTAAAAAATAATTAGTTACACGTCAAGTCTTCAGAATTCATTAATTTGTCAAATTCAAATCCTGATACCTGACTGGTTGATGAATATGGAATAATTCCTAAAATTGGTGTTTCTGTGTCTATAGTTATGATGAATTGATTAGGATCAAGTCTGATGTTGCCACCATTGAATTCAAAATCAAATGTCATGAAAATATGCTGTGCTTCTGACATCTCTTCGGATTTGAATACTCCTTCATTAGTTGTTGAAGAATATGGGTTGATTGTTGTTGGATTTATTGTAAATGAACCTAAATGTTCTGATTGATAAAATGCTGATATTTCAAATTTTTGTAAATTCATCCAAAATGGAACAGTATTACAAAATTCCATTTTACCACCATTTAGCATTGCAAAGAAAGAAAATTCTCCTGGACTGTCCCACCTGTATTCTAATTGTTGTATTCCCACAACATTTGAAACAGAATACGTAACTGGGATTATTATTACAATAATTGCAATCACTGTAATGATTGAATGTTTATTCATATCTCATTTACACTTGTTATGTTTGGTGATATGATATTTTCATCAACTAAATAATTGATGATTTGAGCAAAGTCTTTATCTGAAATTCCTCCTTGAATCCACCAATATGCCACATTTTTAACCCATTCTGGTATGTCTATTTGGTGAATATTTTCTCCGTTAATTTCAAATGGAATGGAAATTAATTTTGGATCTACATATTTCTGAAATGCATCAATTAGATAACCATCTGATATTTTTTCAGTTAACCATTCTACTAAAAATTTTGAAATGGAAGTTGGAATACAAATGTTATCTGAATCTACTAATTCAAATCCTGCTGTAAATTTAGAATCTGAATATTCTACATCAACAAAATATTCCCCTAATGGAAATACTTCTTTTTCAAAAGCCATCAATGATGGAACTGGGTTTACTAAATTTTTAATCTCAATTGGAATCGCACTACTTCCTTTTCCTGTTTCATCTCTAATGTGAATTATTGCAGGGTCTCCTGTAATTTCTGAAACTTCGATAGTATAGAATAACCTCTCACAATACGTATAGGTTGTTTTTTCCATTACAATTGATACTGATGGTTCAGCATACCCTGCTGAAAAAAATGTGAAACTTGTCGTTAAAATTAATCCAATTATGATTGCCCCTATCTTCATTAATTTTTTGCCATAATTACTACATAAAAATCCCAAATTATTACTTGGAAATCTTTTTTAACCGCTTGAAGATAATGTGGTTATCGAGTTTTCTGCGGAGACAAACTTTGAGTGTGTGGAATGTGAAACCCCTCTCAAAGCAATTTTTACTGTTTAGTGGTACTTAGGCATGTTTTTTGATTTACAGTTATTAAAGGGGATTTTGTTATGCCCGATATGCCTAGTCATCAAGACAAAATATGGATCAGACTTTGGAAAGAAAATTCTCCAGATTTACGTGATCGTGTAGTTGGCTGGCGTAAACAAAATGCGATTACTCGAATCGATAGGCCTAGTAGATTACAAAGGGCTAGAAGATTAGGCTACAAAGCAAAACAAGGAATTATTGTAGTTAGAATGAGAGTTGGAACTGGTGGTATGCGTAAACAAAGACCTACTGGTGGTAGAAGACCAAAACACCTTGGTGTAACTAGAATCAAAGCTGATGACAGTATGAAAACTGTTGCAAATAGAAGAGTTCTTGAGAGATATCCAAACATGAAATTTTTGGGTTCTTATTTTGTCTATAAAGATGGAAAACATTATTGGTTTGAAGTCATTTTGGCAGATCCTGATCATCCACGAATTGCACAAGATCCAGAATTAAATCGTAGAGTCCCACAAACTGCATAAAATTGAAAATAATTTTACTTATTCCTTTACTACTTGTTTTGATTATTTCACCTGCATTTGGTCAGTTATCTGATGCTACAGGTCTTGTAAAGCGTATTGATGTTGATGTTATTGGCCATACATTTGAAGTAGTTACAACTTCAAATTTTGATCTAAGTGATCATGAATTTGATAAAGATGAAAAACGATTAACTTTTTTTGTAAATAGCGGTCTGGAAAATAATTTGGGTGAAGTAATAATCCCAAGTGAATTACTAAGTGGAAATTTTACATTTTATATCAATGATTTAGAATCTACTCAAAAAGTAAAATCAAATGGAGATATTTCTTTTGTCACACTTGTTTTCAATGGAACTGGAAATAACAAAATTGACATTATTGGAACTGATGCCCTAGTTGGAGTAGAAGAAGTATTTGAAATTATAGAAGAACATGAAGCAGACAACGGTGGCGGTTGTCTAATTGCAACTGCTACATACGGTAGTGAGATGGCAACTGAAGTCCAACAACTCAGAGAAATCAGAGACAATCAATTACTAAACACAGTATCTGGAACTAGTTTCATAAATTCATTTAATGACGTATACTATTCCTTCTCACCAATTATAGCTGATTATGAAAGAGAAAATCCAGTATTTCAAGAAATGGTAAAATTAGCAATTACTCCTATGATTAGTTCTCTATCCATCATGTCTATGGCTGAGACGGATTCGGAAGTGATATCATTAGGCATTGGTATAATTTTACTTAACTTGGGAATGTATCTTGGTGTTCCAATTGTAGCAATTATTGGTATTAAGAAAAGAAATTAATTTTTTATTATCTATGGATGTTTTATTTTGGTAGTAAACACCTAAATGAAAAATAACTAAATGTTGAATATTGACTTCTAATGATATTTCTATTAAATTACAGATTTTATTTGAATATTGTCTACGATTACATAAAAAATCATCAAACCCTGAAATGCATTTTTTTAAAATTCCAAAATTAAATGACATTGACAACGATACCATTTTAAGAAATTCTGTTTATTTGATCGATGAAAATTTTGTTCGAGGTGGAGTTGATGTTGAAGGTGAAAACTCTTTTCCTTGGATTACTAGAATCACTTCAAAGGGTATCACATTTGTTGAAGAATTGGTAACAAAATCAGAACAAAACATTCCACAGATTTTTGATAAACTCAAAGATGCCCATGTATTACAAGATAAGATGATGATTCTGATTTTACATTGTATGGATCTTGATGAAATCCCGCTTGATATGATAAAAATTGCACAAGATTTGTTTTGATGAATTCTTTAAACAATTATGATTGCTCTATGATTAAATGAAAATTTTTTCAAAATGTACAAATTGTATCACTAAAAAATAAAACCACATGGATAATTCTAAAATCGCTTTAATTGGAGGATTTGTGGTAACTATAATTTTAACAATTTCTGTATTTTTAATACGGTAAATTTTCTAATCCTCTTTGAGTAATTTTTGAATCATTGCATCCACATGACCTGATTGTCCAAATGACACATCTCTTAGAATTCCTTTTCTATCTACTAAAATCATTGATGGTGTTCCTTGTAGAGCAAATTTTTCAAATGTTTCAGCAGAATATTCTTTTGAGTTCATGTAACTTTTTACTCTTTGAATTATTTGATTTCTATAATCTTCTGGCTGTGAATCAAACTCTGGGATTTGTGGATAAATAAACTCCATTATCTTTTCTTGACTTATCTCACCTGTGGCTTTTGTTAATTTGTCCATTCCTAATGGGAAAGGAATTTTGTATGTTAGTTTACTTCCTTCTTGTAACTGCCCATTCATTGAAAGTGCTCCTTTAGTTTCGCCTACTACTTCTCCTGTCTCTGCAAGCATCTTCAAATTATCTAAGGTGTTTTTATCAAAATCTTCAAAAGCTGTTGCAAGTCCAATTACGCAAACTCCTTCATCTTTGTATTTATTGTAAATGTTAATTGCTTCAGGAATTGCATGCATAAAACATCCTGGGCAATTTACCTGAAATACTTCTAGTAATACGATATGATCTTTTTCTTGATCAAAGTTTGTTGGAGCTCCTTGAACCCAATCAGATACTCCAAAGTTTGGAGCTTTTTCGCCTATTACTGCACTCATAACAAAAACTAAGATTTTTTACATTAAATACATAACTCAATGAATTTTTAACCTATTCTTTAACCTAATATAGGCCACAACAAGTCTCAGAATAAATTGCAAGCTGTTACTGAAGAAAGATTATCTCTTTTTGCTGAAATGGAGTCAAAATACGAACAAAAAGACACTGAATATTTTGTCTCCCTTTTAGAACACCCTGATTATGTTGTAAGAACACGAGTGGCTTGTATTTTGGTAGATTTTGGAGGAGAAGATAAAGTTCAGTATATTGCTAAAGTTTTAAAAAATGATGAAAATGAATTAGTTCGACACGAGGCCGCATTTGCATTGGGTCAGATGAATTATTCTAGTGCAATTCCTCCACTAAATGATGCAACACTAAATGATCCTAGTATGTTTGTAAGACATGAGGCAGCCATTGCATTAGGTGTGGTTGGTTCTAAAGAAGCAAAAGATGCATTGGAAAAAGCACTAAGTGATCCTGACAAACCTGTTGTGGAATCTGCAATTGTTGCATTATCTAATATTGAGTTTATGGAAAAGTTAAGTAAGAACAAACAATTTGCAAAATTAACAGGTGGATGAGATTGAATTTTTCATATGGAATAATAGCAATTGTTGGAATTTTAGTTGCAGTATCTATTGGATTTATTGTAACTTCACCTGATGAAATTCCTGAACCTCGAGTGATGGTTGAATCACAATTAATTTCAGAATCTTTGCCTATTCTTTCTGTTACCCCTTCACTATTAATTTCAGATGATCCTGTTGTTGGAGATTCATTTTACTTTGAAATTCAATTCAAAGATAATGATGACAATATTGTTGATCATGTGAATTATGAGATCCTTGTACTTCAAAATAGTGAAAATATTCTATCTGATCTAAATTCTCATAGACATCCTGGAAAACACCCAATTCATGAAACTAGCGTTTTGAATGAATCCGATGTACAAATTTCTGTTACCTTGCAAGGTTTAGGACATGGTGATGACATAACTGAACCAAAAGGGATTGAAACTCTTTTGACCATTTCTCCAAAACCTTTACTTGTAATTGATGAAGCAGCAGCACAAGCTGAAGCAGCAGCACAAGCTGAAGCAGCAGCACAAGTACTTCCAACTACATTAACTGTTTCACTTCCTGTAGGTTCAGGTGTTCCTGGATGTGAGGTAACAAACGAGTGTTTCTTACCTTATGAGGAAACCGTGGCAATAGGTACAACTGTAACTTGGAGTAATGATGATACTGCAGCACACACTGTAACTAGTGGCAGTCCTGCTGATGGTCCAGATGGATTATTTGATTCAAGTATTTTTATGGCTGGTAGTACTTTTGAATTTACTTTTAATGATGCAGGAAGTTATGATTACTTTTGTATGGTCCATCCTTGGATGCTTGGTATAGTAAATGTAGAGTAATCTAACTCAATTTTCTAGATTAAATCAAAAATTCTGACGCATTAATTCCTTCATTAGTTATTTTTATCCAACGTGTCCTGCCAATTTTTTCCACTTCTATAAACCTCCATTTTTTCTCCAAAGGGGATATGATATTTTGATCCAAACTTGCAAATGTTGCTTGTGATTCATTTTCTGCATTAACTGAAATCAAATTATTTTCAACTGCAAGTCTTGCCATTTCTTTTTTAGACAATTTGCCGTTATTGTCTTTGATAATTTTTAGTGCTTGAATTAATTTGGAATCAGGTTTTTGTATCTCAAAAGTTGGTACTCCTTGAATCTCTTTGATGCCTTTAGAAATTGCTTCTCCTGAAAACCCTGTATACTCTTTTGCCTCAACATAGTAAGGTGATACATTTTCTTTATCATTGAACATTTGACATGCCATCATACATCCCATTGACTGTATCTTACTTCCTGATGCTAAATTGACATAAATGGAATTATTTACTTGTGATTCAATTAGTTGTTTGACTGATTTTATAATTTGAAATAGATTTAATCTATTGTGATATACTTTTTCAGTTTCGATGTTTAGTTTGTTTAATTTTTTGTCTATGGTATCATAGAATTTTGTTGCCTTGTCTTCAGATGGATTCTCATGAACAAGTAGGAATACTTTGTCTGCTCTCATTTCTTTTGCAGGTAACACTACTCTGTCAATTTCGTACCCTACAGGAGCGATATGTATTCGTAAATTTGTTAGGTTAGTCATAATGGTATGATTATTATGTATACTATTGTATTAGTCTATAATAATATTATTCCACTAGCACAAGTATGAATACCCAAAATGTAGTCTTAGACTCTATTGTTGTAACTAGCATCATGGAGAAATCAAAAGTGGCCTCCCAACTCAAAGCCAAGTTGAGATGTAAATCCATCAACATCAAACTGTGTGATGTTGTACAAAACGAAATAGGAGATGTTTAGAGTTGACTGGAATGTATCCTCGAATAATTAGAGAATTTGATGATGACGATGATGATTCAATGTATTGGGGAGGAAATTAAAAAATAATCTAGGTAAAACGTTACATCTTACTTTCCTTGGATAATTTCATACAAGAAAATATTTTGACACAACAAAAAATTTTGTTTAATTTAGGCGTTTGATTTTCGAAACTCCACTTTCTTTTGAAATCTGGAAAATATTGTCCACATAGGTTTCTAATTCTTTTTCATGAGAAACAAGTACAATCTGCTCAGACTTTAATTCATCAAGTAACTCTCGTACTTTTCCTAATTGATTCTTAGAAAATCCATCCGTCGGTTCATCTAAAATTAATAAATTGGATTTCATGGATTCAGTTTCTTTTCTCATCAGAGAATTTAATGTTAATCTGTAAGCTAGTGCAATACTTGTCTTCTCACCCCCTGATAAATAATTAATTTCCTGGTCGTATCCATCTTGATTAATTATTGGTGTAAAGTTTTCATCAATTCTGCTCTCTTTAGTAGGATCTTCAACTAATATAGAATACCATCTAGTGTATGTTTCATTAAAATTTTGTAAAATTGATAATAATACTTGTTTCTCAATTTGAGAAATCGTGGGAAGAAAAAATACCTCTAACCATTGTCCAAATTGATCAAATCTTTTGTATTTTGTTTCCCATTTTTTGGATTCTATTATTTTTGATTCATTTATCTTTATTTTTTCTGTTTCATTGTTTAGTTTTTCATCAGTTGCAGCAATTATACTTGATATTTTGATAATCTCTTTTCTCATCAAATCAAGATCATTTTCTTTATCTGTAGTTTTTTCACTAACTCCGATTCCTTCTATTTTCTTTTGAATTTCTCGTATTTCTGAAATTCTTTGAGTATTTTGAGTATCAATTAACTCTATTTCTTGTTGATGTTTACTGATTATTTTTTCTATTTTCTGTTTTGCCTCTACAATCTGTCCCATTTGTTCAGTCACTCCTTCAAATCTAACCACTTGATCTTTTAATTCAGTTAGATGACTAATTGGATTCTCACCATATTCCGAAACTTTGACCATCTCTGAAATCTTAGAATCAAGTTGGCACAATCTATCTTTTTTTGACTTGTACTCTTCAATACCTGGTAGTATTTTTGAGATTTCTGAAATTTCATACTCATATGTCTCCAATTTTTCTTTGATTTCACTTGATTTTTTGTTTGTCTCAAAAAATGAATCAGTAACTGATTTTATTTCATTTTCTAGTGAATCAACCTCTTTTTTCTTTTCATCAATTAAACTATGGTGATGTGTTTTTGTAATCTCTTGTTTACATGTGGGACATGCATTACCTAATGCTGTAAACTTTTCAATTTCTTTTTGTAATGATTCTTTGAGTGTTTGTTTTTGTATTTGTTGCTGTTTGACTTTATCTAGTTTTTCTGAAATTTCATCTGTAAATTTTTCTAAAGATTCTTTTTCTTTTTGTAAATCATCTAGTGACTTTTTCATAGTAACACTATCTGAATTTATTTTATCTCCAATTTTTTCTTTTAATTCAGTAATGTCTGTCTTTAAATTATTTTTCTCTGATTCTAATTTGATTGATTCATTATTGATTCTCTGAAATTTTTGAATTTCTGATTCTATGTGTGAAATTGATTTTTCAGTTTCAGGCTTTTTAATATCAACAAGTTTTTCTAATTTTTCATTTTTCTCCCTTAGTTCTACTTCAAATTCTTTAAATTCTTGCTCAATCACATCTGTTCTTTTTTTATCTGATTCAATTCGTTCCTCCAAACTTTCTTTTTTTAATTCTAACTTTATTTTTTCATTGTTTTTTTCTTGTAACTCTTTTAGTTCTACAAGTTTTATTTTTTCATCATTTTCTAAAATTTTTACTTGTTTTTGTTTTGATGAAATGTCTATCTCTAACTGATTTTTTTTCCTTTTTGAATCCTTAATTTCTGATTCTAATTGAGACATATCACTAAATCTTTCAGCAAAAACTGCTGATTTTGTTTTTATTTCTGAAAGTACTTCTTTGGCATTACTTTGAGCAATACTGTAATCCTCAATTCCAAAGGCTTTACGAATAGTCTCTAATCTTTTTTTAGAGTCTGATAATACCTCCTTCATGGCTTCTTGAGGTGTAAATATGGCGTATCTGAAAATTTTACTCTCAGCTTTAGGATCTGCAGGCTCATTGAACTTCAGAATTTGTAAAACTCGTTGTTTTAGTTCTGATGGTGATAGTGGTTCTGTAACTCCTGCAACCTTTATCCAGGAATTTTTAGGATCTTGATTGACTCCTGAATTTTTTCTTTTTAATCCCCGTCTAATTTCATATTTTTCATTATCTACTGAAAATTCTAAAATCACAAACCCTGTCTCAGATTTTTTAGCCAATAAACTCTCAGCTTTTTGAGAACCTAATCCAAACAATGCAAACTCTATGGCCATCAGTACTGTTGATTTACCACTTCCAATGTCTCCTTCAAACAAAGAAATTCCTTGAGGAAATATCACTTCCTCATGATCATAACTTCGAATGTTTTCTATTATTAGTGAATTAAGAATCATCCTTTAACTCCAATAATGCTAAAGCACTATTTCGAATTCTTGGAATGTACTCATTGTTTTTTTCATTTTCTAATTTTGGTTGTCCTAATTCTTGTAACAATTTTGATGAAAGTTCAACCCCTGATTCTTGTAATAACTCTGGATAATCAAATTTTAACTGTCCAATATTTTCAGAAAATACATTTACTTCAATTTCTTCTTTGTTGGATCCTTTTGCTTCAGTAATAGAGTATTCTTTTGATGTTAACTGATTTTTACTTACATTAACTACTAGTGCATTTTTGTCATTTAGATTATCTCGAACTATGGATACATCTACATCTGCAGTTTTGCCTGACATTAATTCTCCTTTGATTTTAATTATTACAACTTTATTTTGTACATCTATGCTTGCAGTTTTTTCAGTTAGTTCTTGATTCACTGATTCTGCTTTTCTATTATTTGCATCAACTTCAATTACCTCATACTTTGTATTTTTAATTTCTATAAATTTTACTGATTTTATAATCTCATCAAACTCAACTAGGACAAACCCACGTTTTTCTCCATTTGCATTGTCTTCCAAATCTACATGATACCCTGCAAATGGTGTTCCAGGATATACGACGTTACTGTATCCATCAAATGATTGATGATTGAATTTGTGCATGTGCCCTCCTGCATAGTATGAGAATCCTTTTGGTAGTAGTGATAGTGGCATTTGGTCACCATCTATGCCTGAATCAGTTTTCATATCTGAAATTCCGCCATGAAATAGGAATATTTTCAAGCCAGGTACTGATTCTAGTGAATCTCTGTCTAGTTTTTCATACCATTCTCTATCTTTTCCTACCTTTAATCCTGATAACCCTGTAATTTTAGCTCCAGTTTTCTCATCCATCAAACACTCTAATGAAATCTGTCCATTCTCATGACTTGTAGCTTTTGTAACTTTTGTAATGTATCCAACTTCAGATAGTAAATCAATTACAGAATTTGACACTGGAGAAAAATCATGACTTCCATAAACAACATAGATTGGAATTCCTGCATCATGGACTTGACGAAATTTTGCAAATGCAAATTTCTGTACTCGCATCTCTGGAATATTTACATGAAACAAATCCCCTGGAATTAAAATAAAATCTACTTTGAGTGAAATACATTCATCTAAAATCTTTTCAAAAACTTGCTGCTCTATTTTTTGTAATGATTCATGTTTTTGAAAACCTAAATGGACATCAGACAAATGTGCAAATTTCAATTAAAACACCTTTGTCTTGCCAGATTCTGGTTTTACTCCTTTTTCTTGTACAATTTCTTCAAATAATGGAATTTTAATTGGCATTGCAAATGGAACAAAGATACTTGTAACTATTGCCTCCCCTTTATCCAAACTTGCAATATTTTTGTCATCCTCAGATAAATCCTGAGATGCTGATGCAATGATTGCCTCTCTTTCTTGTTTCATCTCATTTCCTAAAATTATTTTTGTATTCATATTTGCCAAAATTGTTTTTGGAATTACACTACTCAATTGTGTAATTGCAGTTAGACCAACTTTAAATTTTCTACCTTCTTTTGCAATTGTTGAATAGATGTTATCATTTCTACTAGTTAACACATCAACACCGATAACACGCGGAGCCTCTTCGATAACTATTGTAGCTACTGGTTTTCTATCCAATTCTCCACTGGCTTTGGCATCTTTGTATTTTTGTAATAATTTGGCTGCAATAATATTTCCAACTAGTAATTCTGCCTCATCACCTAATCTTGATGTATCTAAAACTACTACTTTACCTGCCTCAATATTTTTTACAATATCCTCTACTGTGGTTAGTCCCTTTGTAGTACTATCAAATACTTCATGTCTTGAGAATACTACTCCTTCTTCATCCTTTTCCAGGCTCAATAATAGACGTAATTTTCTTTGAACTACCATCATTGTGGCTGCAGCAAATTCTCCCCTACTTTGTGATGTATTTTCCATACCTGCAGCTACTGCATCAGTTAACATCAAATCTCGAATCCAATTATTTCGAGATTGCCTGTATGCCATTCTGATTGCCTGGAATTGTGGATCTGAAAAATCAACTATTCCTTCAAAATGTTCTGGTCTAATTGATTGCAAATTAATTGTTAATCTGTTAGCTCCAACTGGAGGATTTGATGGAGTATAATACATCAAATTATCTTTAGCTCTAGGATGAAATTTTAATCCAATCCCACTTCGTCCATAGTATTCATCATGCGCATCAAGTACTAGTGCACCCACCTTGTTTGTATCTAATACATGCCAAAGAATTGTTTTTACTAAATTTGATTTTCCTCTACCTGTAGTTGCTGGAATTAACATGTGATGTGAGAATACATCTTCAGCAGGTAACCAAACTTCAGCTTCTTTGATAACTTTACTTCCACTTCTAATATATCCTACAAAGACTGAATCTTTTTCTTTTTGTAAAAATTCTAAATCATCTTTAGTGATTAATCGCAATTTATTAAAAAATGATGGTAATGATTTTGGAATCTTTACGTCATTGTTTTCTTTGTACACTCTAGCAAGTGGTTTGATTCTAGCTAGTACATAATTTACAAAATCTGGTTCATAAAAATTAGCATCAACTACTCCTTGTTCTAAATTAACTCCTGACATCATTTGTTGCATCTTGTCTTGAATCTGACTGCCGTACTCTAATTGAAATACTTGCAGAATCAAAAATGAACCATTCTCTTCAGATACCATTAAATCCCCAATTTCCAAATTAGTTCCAGCTTTTTGACGAATTACAATGTCTCCAAAACTTCCACCAACTACTTGCCCCACAATTGAAATTTCATCCATTAACTAGTCACTCCATTTAGAACATCGTGTGCTGCCAAACTTGCACTATACTTTTGTAATTTTTTCCATTCTGGATGACGCATCTTTTCTGCCATCATGAACCCTTGATACATGTTGAGTTCATCACGCCTAACTTGGGCAAATCTATCTGCATCAATTGCACCATATGGATAACCAAGCATGGCTACGTCCTGACAATTTTCAACTAAACTATCTAGAACTGAATTTAATTTATCACTATTCATTTCATCAAACTGTTCTCTCAATATCTCAAATCTAAATACAAATTGTGATTTTCCATGAAATTTCACTGCCATCATGAATCCTCTATCATCTGCTGATATCTCTTCAGCTACTTTGACATACCATTTTTCATATGGAACATTTTCTGCAATTTCTGCAATTCGTGCAAGTAACGGGTCTCCTGATTCTGTAATTAGTCTACTTGTCTTTGCCAAACCACATACAATAACTCCTTTTCTCATTGCCAAATCATATAGTTTATTTGCATATTTTATTTCATTTTTAAAATTAGTTTGAAGAGAACCATCCATTACTAACATGTCTCCCTTTTCTAGTTCTGTATCGACTACATGAATTGCCAATTGCCATTCAGCAAACCTTCTTCCAAGTGAATTTAATCTTGCACCTTGAAGTACTGTGGTGCTTTCAGTGTTTGATGTTAAATCCGATGCATTTGGAAGATATTTTTTATCTTCTGCACTATGAGGAAATAATTTTGTATCATAACTGACATTTTTCTTTCCATTGATTGTCTCAATGTTTGATGTGACACTAGAAAAAAATTGTACACGTGGATTAGCTTTGGGTTTTATTCTTTTTTTCCCCTGGAATAATGAAAAGTACACTCGATTTATTGTGATTAGAAAATTTGGTGACTCTTCTAATGGTCCATCTCCTCCATCAACAAAAGCAATTTTGCGTGGATTACTTGTGGATTTTATTTCTACAAATTCCGAAGGTTTGATGAGAAATTGCTTTCCTTTCCCATTATTCATTACTATATCTGAGTGCTCTTTTTGTGATAGATGTGCACCTAATTCTTCAATTAAATTCTTTACTGGATCTTCATTCATGTGAAATTCTTCTCTCTTGGCATGTTTGATATTTTCCTAGAGTAATAATCTGACTGTTAGCTATGAGTGATTCTATTTGTTTTATGACTCAATTACGATCATAGTTGTATTAAGAGACATAGTATAGTATAGATGCCATTTGAGCCTGTTTTTTAGATATTTTCAACACTATTTAGAAAATTTATTCATTTTTTTGAACAATTCCACAATCCCTGCATTTGTAACACATCCATTTCATGGAATTTGGATGTGCCTTGTAGTCTTTGTATGAATCACTTAGTTTGATTTTTTTTGTATTGATTAGTCTCATTGTCTCAAGCCATTCTTTGAATTTTTCATCATAGATGAATCCTATGGAACTTGATCTGCATTGAGGACAATGATATTTTATTCCTGGAGAATAGTACATTATTGACATACTCCAGAATTTGTTTCAAACTCTATGATCTTCTTTGATGATTTGTACCATTCAACAATTAATGACTGCAAATTTACCAAATCTTCTAGTACTACTCTTTTGTGTGCAAGGTCTGATTCGGAATTATACAACTCCCAAAATTTGTCTTGACATAACAGTAAACTTTTGATTCTGTTTGTGTATGGTTTCCATATCCCTTCTTTGAGAATTTTATTTTTTATTTCATTTGCACATGTATTGTATGTATCAAATGATTCTGAATTTTGTTTTGACATACATCATGATTATTTTTATCGCATTTGAATTAGTACTGAATATGTTATGGTGTACATAGCACCCTATCTCTAAACCTTATATACTATGTACCCCTTATTACAGTATGACACGCATCCCACAACTAACAGAAATTAAAAAAATTCGAGAAGAATTGAATATTAGTCAAAGACAATTTGCTAAAAAATGTAATATTCCATCATCATTTTTAAGTATGATTGAGAATCCAAAAAATAATACAAAACCTAGTTATGATGTTCTAGTAAGAATTTTCAAAGAACTGGATATTGAATCTCAAAAAAATTTAGATAAATTAATCACTGCAGAAAAAATCTACAAAAAGAATCTTTGTTCAGCAAGAAAATCTGATTATGCAGAAGATATCATAAAACAAATGCATGATAAAGATTACAGTCAAATCCCAGTATTAGAGGCTGGAGGTTGTATTGGCATTGTCACTGAAAACTCTCTTGTAAAATTTCTTCAAGAACGAGACCATATGCCTTTGACTGTAACTCGAATTAAGGATGTCATGTCAACACCGCCGATAACAATTGACATTCACACAAAAATCACTGAAAATCTTTTATCGCTTTTTGATGATTCTAAATGTCTACTAGTTTCAGAGAATGCAAAGATTGTGGGTTTGATCACAAAGATTGATGCAATTAGAGGTTTGATGAAGAAATGAGTAAAGAAGCGTATTTAAAAGGTGAGAAAAAGGAAACTGCCTTTGAATTGATTCGAAAATACATGGCATACAGGATGACTTCTGAAGAGATGTTAAACAATCTTGTAAATAATGGATTTAATATTTCAGCAAGAACCTTGAGACGATACAAAGAAGAAATCAAAAAAATTTCAGGACAGAATCTTTCAGAAATTTATCAACATGAAATTGTTGATAATACTATTGAGGATATTTTTGCATTAAGGGAACTTCAAAGACAAGGTTGGAAAGAATACAGTAAATCAAAATCTGGTTCTGAAAAATTAAAAGCACTAAACCTAGTTCGAAACTCAGTTTTAGATAAATACAAACTGTATACCAATGTACCCTTAAAATTTAGACTCTCCAAGATACAACACAAGCCTTTTGAAAATTCTGATGGATTTCCAGGAGATGATTCAAAAGATCTGAAAAACTAAATTCACTCCCAACAACGACATCAATAGGTCACAATTTCGTGAGTGAATTGACCACAGTGCGGACAAATAACTTCTTTATTCTGGTACTATCTTCATTCATACATTATGAAACAAATTGGTTTACTTGGATGTGGTGCAATTGGAACTCAAATTGCACTAGCTGTTGATTCTGGTAAAATTCCTGCCACTTTGACACACGTGTATGATGAATCAAATGAAAAATCTTCATCTCTAGTTGAAAAATTACAAAATAAACCAATAATTGTTGAAAACTCTCATCTATTATCTTCAAATTCTATTGACATTGTAGTTGAAGCTGCATCTCAAGATGCAGTCAAAGATTCAGCATTGAGTATTTTACAAAATAAAAAAGATTTGATGATTATGAGTGTGGGTGCATTACTTGATGAATCCATTTATGATATTTTATCTGATGCTTGTAAAGATTTCAAAAAAACAATCTTTCTTCCATCTGGTGCAATTGCCGGACTAGATGGACTAAAATCTGTTAAAAACGAATTGGATTCCATATCCATTACTACTACAAAACATCCTCGTTCTTTGAAAGGTGCCAAATTTTTTGAAAACTCTGAAATTGATTTAGATAGTATCTCGTCTTCTTTGATTATCTTTGAGGGTACTGCAAAAGAAGCAGTATCATTATTTCCTGCAAACATCAATGTTGCAGCCCTTTTATCATTAACTGGAATTGGAAGTGAAAAAACTCTAGTAAAAATAATTGCAGATCCTAATACTGATAAAAATACTCATCATATTGAAGCCTCTGGAAAATTTGGAAAAATGACTTTTATCATTGAAAATTTTCCTGATATCGCCAATCCTAAAACCAGTAGATTGGCAATACTATCTGCAATTGAAACTTTGAGAACATATTGTACAAATGATATTCAAATTGGAACATAAAATCAATTACTATAAAAAAATTCGATAGTAACCAAAACCACTTTGCCAACTAACTAAGACAAATCACTACACCTATCTTTCTAACTTGCAATGTTTGGCATTACTTGATTGCTATCAATATCAATAGTGTTTCATTGAATAAAAAGGTGATTTGAAAAAAATTGAATATTTGTTTATTTTTTATTTAATTTTTAAACAAACAAAAAATTATCCATTTCTTTTTTAGTGATGATGTCGTAATCAAATCATGTATGATGGAAAGTGTCCGTTCTTTAAATTGGTGGATGGAATATTTTGTAAATACATCTCAGATAATTATTCAGGCAATGACAAAAAAGATTAACTAGTCTTGCCTGCTATTTTTTATTCATTTTCTAGACTCATCATTTTACCATCAAATTTTAAATCAAAAACTAGACCTGAATTTTATAGATATTTTAAAAATAATTCTGAGATATATTTTTAGAAAAGGGGTAATTATTGCCTCATTTGATGATTTTTGAGAAAATTTTTGACTATTTCCCATTCTTTAAATCACTAAAATTCCAATTTTTTTCGATTTATGCTCGTACAATCCTCCTCAAAACTCAAAGAAGAGATAATGCGTCTCAAAAAGGAAAAAGATGTAGTAATTTTAGCTCATAATTATGAAATTCCTGAAGTTCAAGATGTTGCAGATTTTACAGGTGATTCTTTAGGCTTATCTAGACAGGCAGCCACTGTTTCTCAAAAAACTATTTTGTTTTGCGGGGTTAATTTTATGGCAGAAACTGCAGCAATTATCAGTCCTCAGAAAAAAGTAATTTTACCTGATTTAGAAGCTGGATGTTCTTTATCTGATTCAATCACACTTGATGAATTAAAAAATTGGAAAAAGCAACATCCTGGTGCAATTGCTGTGGGATATGTGAATACAACTGCTGAAATAAAATCTGAATTAGATTATTGTTGCACTTCATCTAATGCTGTAAATGTAGTAAAAGCAATTCCTGAAGACAAAGAAATTTTATTTTTACCTGATATGTTCTTGGGTTCGTATGTTGCAAAAATGACTGGACGAAAAAATATCCACATCTGGGCAGGTGAATGTCATGTCCATGCAGGAATCACTCCTGAAGATGTAACTAAAAAATTAGAATCTATGAAAGATACAGAACTAGTCATTCATCCTGAATGTGGTTGTACTACACCTTTTCTATATGATGTTGCAGATGGGAGTTTTGATGACAAAAAAGTATCAATTCTTTCAACTGAGGGAATGCTAAAACATGTAACTGAATCAAAATCAAAGAATTTTGTTGTTGCTACTGAGACTGGAATTATTTACAGAATGAAACAACAAAATCCTGAAAAAACATTTGTTCCTGCATCAGAAAAGGCAGAATGTCAATATATGAAGATGATTACTCTCGAAAAAGTATATGATGCATTAGTTAATGAAAAAAATGTAGTAACTGTTCCAAAAAATATTGCAGATAAAGCACGTTTGGCAATAGACAGAATGCTTGCGATTAGTTAGAATTTGTGATTATTTTGGTTGGATTATTTAGCAGAACTCCAAAAGATCCTCATTTGAAAGAAAACGTTAAAAAATTTAAAGAATTCAAAAAATTGCTTAAAGAAAAAAAATACACTGAAGCGCTCAAATCTGGAATAGAACTCCTAAGAAAAGTTCCTAATCATCATGATGCATTGTTTATGGTAGGTGGAATTTACTATCTTAAAAATAAACATAGAACTGCAATTTCATATTTTGATAAATCATTAGATATTGGCGAGTATGATGTTGATGTGTTGTTGTTAAAGGCATACTCTCATCAAAAACTAGGTGAAACTAAACGTACGATTCAATGTTGTGATAAAATCAAAGAGGTAGATCCTAAAAACAAATCAGTACAAAAATTGTTACAAGAATTAAATCTCTAAACTCATATCGATTCCTTTAACAGAATTAGTTATACTTCCAACTGAAATAATATCTACTCCTGTTTCACCATATTTTGAAATATTTTTTGAATTGATTCCCCCTGATGCTTCAAGTAATACTCCACTTCGTAATTTTTCATTTTTGAGAACTGTGATTGCTTTTTTAATCTGTACTGGGGTAAAGTTGTCTAGCATGATGATTGATGCACCACTTTTTGCAGCAAGTATCATATCTGGTATATTTTCAACTTCAACTTCAAATTTTTTATATTTTTTCTTTGCTTTTTTAATTAATGATTCTAGTGAATTATTAATTGCAATGTGATTATCTTTTATCATTACCATTTCGTCTAAACGTAATCTATGTTTTTTACCTCCTCCAATCTCTACTGCTTCTTTATCAAAATATCTAAGGCCTGGAGCTGTTTTTCTTGTTGCGTATAATTTTGTTTTATTGGGAATTTTTTTAACTAATTGATTTGTTTGAGTTGCAATTCCACTCATTCTTGTAAGGAGATTGAGTGCTGTTCTTTCACACATCAAAATTCTTCTTGCATCCCCTGTCACACTCATAATGATTTGATTTGGTTTGATCTTAGTTCCATCTTTTTTTAAAATTTTTACAACGCATCCTTTAATCTCAAAAATCTCTTTTGCATGATTAACTCCTGCAACAATTGCATTTTCTCTTGAAATAATCGTGACTGTGATTTTTTTCTTTGCTAATAGTGCACTGGTAATATCTCCCTTACCTATGTCTTCAATTAGAAATTCTGTTAATTGTTTTTTAGAATTAAATGACAACACAATGATGAAATGTTAATGTAATTTTAAAGATTTAGTAATTTTAAACTACTTTGATTGCGTACTTGCCTTTTTGTGTGATACCTAAAGTTTTTGAAATTTCAGAATTTGTTGGATCAACAACTAGTACCACTCCATTCCAATCTGGTGTCAAGTCTGATGATTTACATGCTGGGCAAATTTTACCTGTTGTCACACATTTGCATTTTCTGCAAGCCATTTCACGTGCCATCTTAACTTGCCTCTACTTTTGCTGGTTCACTTGCATCGCCAGATGATTTTTTGATTTCCTCTGCAATCCATTCATCTGCACCAAGGAATGGTTGTCTGCATGTGATTCCAATTTTACCCATTGTGGCAGCTTTACCTAATGATACTGCAGTAATTCTTGCACGAAGTGTAGAGCCAACTTTGAGTGTTCTTCCACTTTGATTAGCTAAAATCATTCCCATCTTGACATCACTTTTCAAATAATCGTCCATGACTTGTGATAAGTGAAGTAGTGCATCAGTTGGACCAATTCTTACAAATGCTCCAAAGTCTGTAATGTCGACAATTTCTCCTTGTACAATTTCTTGTAATTTTGGATAAAATGTAAGTGCTTCAAATTGAACTTTATGGAATGTTCCTCCATCCCCTGCAATCATCTTTCCCATCTCATCTACTTTAGCATCTAAAATCATAATGATATAACCAAGTTCTGCATTTATCATGCTCTCATACTTGTCTTTGAGAATATTCACTGCAGCTTTTTTGAGTGTAGTTCCAAACAAGCTTGGTGGAATCCTAACAACATCAACTAGGGTAGATATAGAAAACAACTGTTCTATTTTTCTTGAATTTCAATTTATGAATCTTTGGGTAATTCATTCGTAAATTTTCAAAAATTTTGGTAATTTTTTAACAAAATATCCATTTTTCAAACTATCTGACTTATGTTTAAATAATGCAGAATTGTTTTTTGACGCAATGGTGGGAATCGATCAAGTACTTGAAAAACTTAGCACTGTAATTGATCCTGATTTGAAAAAAGATATTGTGTCAATGGGCATGATTAAAGACTTGGAACTAAATGATGGAAATTTGAAATTTACCTTAGAATTAACAACTCCTGCATGTCCATTTAATGTTGAGATTGAAGACGATGTAAGAAAAGCTATTGCAGAATTTTCAGATTTAAAAAATTTTGATATGAATGTAACTGCAAAAGTAATGGAAGGTCGTTCTCTTGAAGATGATGTTGGAATGGCCACTGTGAAAAATATTATCGGCGTAGCAAGTGGAAAAGGTGGTGTTGGTAAATCTACTGTATCGCTGAATTTAGCTTTAGCATTATCTCAAACAGGTGCAAAAGTTGGATTGCTTGATGCTGATATCTACGGTCCAAGTATTCCTTTAATGCTTGGAATGAAAGATGGATTTATGGAAGTTGAAGAAAACAAACTTCAACCTGCAGAATCAAATGGATTGAAGGTTGTTTCATTTGGATTCTTTGCTGAACAATCTCATCAAGCAGCAATTTATCGTGGCCCAATTATTTCTGGAATTTTAAAACAATTTTTAGTTGATACTAACTGGTCTGATTTAGATTATCTAATTGTAGATTTACCTCCAGGAACTGGTGATATTCCATTAACTCTTGCACAAACAATTCCTATTACTGGAATTTTGGTTGTAACAACTCCTCAGGATGTTGCAAGTAATGTAGCAGTAAAAGCAATTGGAATGTTTGAGAAACTAAATGTACCAATTCTTGGTGTTGTTGAAAACATGAGTCACTTTATCTGTTCTAATTGTGATGAAAAACATTACATCTTTGGTGATGGTGGTGCCAAAAAAATAAGTGAAGATTTCAAAATGCCATTTTTAGGTGAAATCCCATTAAATTCTGGAATTATGTCTGGGTCTGATTTGGGAAAACCAATAATGATTTCAAGTCCTGATTCCCCTAGTGCTGTTGCTTTTAGAACAAGTGCAAAAAATATTGCAGCACAATGTAGTATTCTTGCAGCTAAACTTCAAGAGGAAACAGAATCAGAAAGTTCTAGTGAAGAATCTACTTCAGAAACAACTAGTGCCTGATTCTCGTGAAATTACCTGATTCTTTAAGAAACCAATTGAAAATTCCTTTGGGTTTATTGTTGCCTGAAAGTCAAGTGAATAAAGAAAATATCAAAAAATATCTTTCTGATAATGCCTATGTGATTACTGTGGGTGATAGAACCACTGAAAAAATGATTAATTTTGGTTTGATTCCTTCATTGCAAATAATTGATGGTATTGAAAAAAGACAAAAAAGAGAATCCATAAAACTTGAAGATACAACTGAATTAAGCGTAGATAATCCTGCTGCACAAATCACCCCTCAAAGTATTGAAATTATTAAACAATCTTTTACCTTAAAATCTCCTGTACGTCTTTTGGTTCATGGTGAGGAGGATCTTTTGGTAATTCCTGTTTGTATTTTTGCTCCTGAAAATTCTATTGTTATGTATGGGCAACCAAATGAAGGGTTGGTTATAGTTAAAATCACTCCCGAAATTAGAAATAAAACACAAAGATTACTTGATTTAATGAAATAATCGGGGTATGATGAGACGGTGGCTGTATGATTTATGATTACTCTACTAATACCTCTGACCCTATTACTTCATAAATTTGAAGAATGAAAATAAACCAATTATCTTAGAAGAATTGACATTTGAGAATAAACATGCATTTGATGATATTTTTTTATGAAGTTAGATCCTGAATTACGATTACAGATTTTAGAAAAAACTGGAATTTATTCAAATAGATTCTCTATTACCGAACCCCATCTTCTACTTACTACAAAAGAAGTCCTTGATGCTCCAAAAGAAATGACTGAAGGTAGACGTACTTCTGCTTACAAATATTATGGTGTTTCATATCTTCAACATAATTTAGTTTTCATAAATGTTAGAAAAATACCTGATGAAAAAACTTTGGAAAATACACTTGTTCATGAATTAATCCATATGCGTTTCCCATATCTGGCACATGGTAAAAGATTCAATAAACTTGTTCGTCAAGGTTTACGTGGAAAAACTTTTGCACCTTATAAAAAAAGAAAATGATTTTACATGTTTTGAAATATTGTTGATTCCTTTTTTTAATTGACTTTTACTATGTGTGTATTTGATGGATCATTTTGTAATGCTTTTTGTTTCATCTTTTATGACTAATGTCATATCTAATTCATCTATTTTATTTTGAATTGCTTTTTTCAAAATACCATTATGTAATTCACAAAATTTGAAATAATTATCTGATGTTTGGAAGCAACCGCAGATCCATTTTATCTTCTTTTCACCTTCAACTGTCCATTTTGAATATTTTTGTTCTGACATGTTATTGATTAATTTTTAAAATTTAAAAATCTAGTCTTTAGAAAAAGGAAAAAGATTAAGGACAACCTTCCATTTTTTGGATAAAGTAGCCTTTTTCTTTAATTGCCTGTTCTACAGGCTCTGGTGCTCCTTGTGAGTGACAAAATTGACATTCATTTGTAGTCATTTCTGCTTCTCCTTCACCTACTGATTGTAACCATTCTTTACCGTATGTGAGGGCTTTGTCATGATCTTTTTCACCAGTAATTACATCAAAGTGCATTGTGTGACCATCTGCTGCTTTGACGTATGTGTCGTATACGTGAATTTCCATAATTCATTATCAAAAAAAGGGATATTTAATTCAAAAACTATTTCCCGTGAACACTTGTTTATTTTTTGGGAATGTTTGAATAATGATTCTTTGAATAAATTTGTAAGAAATTATGAAATATTCTGTAATGTTGCACATTCAAAACTCTTCTTCTATTATTTTAGAATTAGATGATACACATTCACCAAAAACAGTTAAAGAATTTTTGGCAAAATTACCTTTCAAAGTTGTTTTAAATGTGTGGGGAGATGAAATCTATTCTTCAAAATCCCCTATAACGCAACCTGAAGAAAATTCAAAACCTCTAGTTTCTCTTTATGATGTTGCATATTGGCCTACCGGAAAAGCAATTTGTTTGTTTTTTGGATTCACTCCTATTGGAAATCCTGGAGAAATAACTCCTGCATCTCCTGTTAATGTAATTGGAAAAATCATTTCAACTGATAACACAATTCTAAGTAACATTGATGGATACGATGGTGAATTTAGATTAATTGAAAATTAATTTTGAATTTGAATCTCTGAGATATCTGATTTTAACACATATGCTCTGAATTCTTTGTTAATTCCAGAATAAATTGCCCAAACATATGGATTATTTTTCATGAATTTTTTATCTGTATTTGATGGATATGCTTCTCCATTCGGATGTGAATGGAAAATTCCAATAATTTTCAAATTCAATTCTTCTTCTTTTTGATACATTTCCATTGTTTGTTCTGCTGATAATGTGAATTCTATTGGAGACGAATCAATGTTTTTTGTTAACCAGATCTCTTTAACTTTCCAAAATTCGTCATCTGATTCTCCGTACAAAATTGCACATGATTCATTTGGTTCTTCTTTAATTGCATGATCAGTTAGCATTTTTTTATGTAATTTTGAAATAATGAATTTTTGCAACTTTATTCTACGTTTACAGTTCCTACCATCCATGGATGGAATGTGCAGTAATAATCATAACTTCCTGCTTCTGTAAATTTGAATTCATACACATCTCCTGCTAACATCATCTCTGAATCAAATACACCATCTGCATCTGTTGGTGCTTTACCTGATGTAACTGTGTGAACTGTGTTGTCTACATTATCCCATGCAATCACACTTCCAACTTTAACATTAATCACTTGTGGGTCATAGTAAATCTGACCATCATCTGGAATTGCTGCACCTTGTGGAATCAAAACTTTTTCTGGTTCTTTTGGAGCTTCAATAATTAATGTCGAAGTCATCCAAGGATGTACAATACACAAGTATTCGTACTCTCCAACATCTAGATTAGTTGTATCTAAAGTAAATACATCTCCTGCACTCATAAGACTTGAATCAAATGTTTCTCCAAAGTCTTCTGTACTAGTTACAGTATGTGCTACACTATCTACATTTGTCCACTCTACTGTATATCCTTGTGTTACTATTGCAACATCTGGTTTGTAATCTGGTTTACCTTCTTGTGCAGAACCTTCTAGAATTTCAATTGCAAAAATTGGACCTGCTGGTGTAATGTCTTCTTCTGGTTCTTCAATTTGAACTTGAGGAATAATATATGAATCTGGACTTACAACTCCAAATGCTAACCACATGATAATTCCAGTAGCTGATGCCATTCCTACAATGGCTCCAATTGGTTTTACATAATTTGGATGCTTCATTGATAGATATGCTATAATTATTGCTGGAAATGCAATTGCCATTAAAAGACCTGCAAGTGTAACTGTGTAATTTGATGTATTCATTGTAAAAGCAAACATTCCAAATCCTAAAGAAATTGAAACCACCACCAAAGCTGTCGCTTTTGCTCTATTACTGGTGGATACTCCTCCATCTAAAATCCCAGTAGCTAGGAAAATCAATCCAATAAACATGGTCAAACCTGTTAATGCATGCATACCATCAATGAATGTATGTGCAATACCTGCATAAGATATCACAACTCCAGCCAATCCTATGGCTGTAAGTCCCATTCCCGGCATCATGAGATCCCAATTACTCATTTAACGTTGCTGGTAGGACTGAGATACTTATTCCTTTTGAAATCTATTGGATCACCACGACAAAGAAATTAAATGGCTTTGGGCTAGGATAGAGTGAGTTGGGATTTAAAGAAATACTGGAAATATCTAAACCACGAATAGTTGTTCTTTTGGTAATTACTGCTGTTACTTCTATGTATGCTGCAAGTAAATTAGTTGAAGGTGCCCCTGATCTTGAATTATATCATTATTTGCACATTATTGTTGCTGGAGGGTTGGCTTCAGCTGGTTCAAGCGCTTTGAATCATTATTATGATAAAGATATTGATCCAAAAATGTCTCGAACTAGTTCTAGACCTATTCCTTCTGGACGAATGGCACCATCAAATGTTTTGATTTATGGATTGGTTGTTAGTTGTATTTCTGTTATCTATGGATTCTTTGCGTTAAATGCAGTCTCTGCATTTTTTATTGCATTGGGGATTTTCTCTTATGTTGTAATTTACACTGTTTGGCTAAAACGTCTAAATTCATCAAATATTGTAATTGGTGGCATTGCTGGTAGTGCTGCATCTTGGGCTGGTTGGTCAGCAGCTACTGGTAGTTTGGATTTATTAGGATTTTTGGTTGGATTTTTGGTGTTTGTATGGACCCCTTCGCACTTTTGGTGTCTTGCAATGAAAATTAAAGATGAATATGATCAAGCAAATGTTCCAATGTTGCCAGTGGTTATAGGAATGCAAAAAACCTCTAAATACATTTTAGGAAATACTCTTATCTTGTTGCCTTTTTCATTAACTCTTGTACTTATTCCAAACGGATTAGGTCTTGTCTATACTGTAATTGCTATAATTTCTGGTGGATTGATGCTTGCATATCATTACAAATTAACAAAAATACCAACTTCTGAATTTGCTTGGAAAGCATACAAAGTTACTGCTCCCTATCTTACAATAATTTTTGTTGCAGTTGCGTTGGATGCTGCATTCCACATTTCTTTGTTTTAGAATCTATTTGTCAAAACCTGGGAAACTGGCTTCATAATCTTTTTCCATTACTTCTTTATTTTGCTCTTCAATTTTATCAACTTCTTTTTCCACTATCACCACTTCTATTCTTCGTTCATCTTTTGTAATCCATGATACTTTGATGAGTCCTAAAATTTCTAAATCTAATAATATTTTATTGAATTTAGCATTTGGAATTTCATGTTCCTCTTTAAGTAAAATCTTGCTCAATTCAACATCCGTTAATGATTTTTCTTCCTTGATTTTATCAAATACTGTATTTCTTATTGGTATTGCCATCTTTATCCGTAAAATGATTTATCTTCTGATTTTGGTACTACGTTAGATATACTTTCCTTCACACTGTTATACCATTGATTAACTTCATTAGTAATTGATGGTCTAACCTGCTTCAAACTACTTGCAAAGTCTTGACTAGAAATTTTTAAAGAATTATTTCTCATTGCATGAACTGCTGCTTCTCTACATAGTGATGCTAAGTCTGCACCCGTAAAATTTTGAGTAGCTATTGCAATCTCTTGTAATTTCACATCGTTTGTTAGTGGCATCTTTTCTGTTAAAATTTTGATAATTTCCAATCTACCCTTCTCATCTGGTGGTGAAACATACAAAACTAAATCCAATCTTCCTGTTCTTAGTAATGAATTATCTAAAATATCTGGTCTATTTGTAATTCCAATCACTACAACTTGTGAAGTGATACCTTCTTCAATTTCTGTTAATAATTGACTTAGTATGTTTTCACCTGCTCCTCTTTCTTTAGTTTTATTTCGTGCAAGAGAATCTAATTCGTCAAAAATCACAACACATGGTGATGATGCTTTAGCTTTTCTAAATATCTCTCTGATTGCTTTTTCAGATTCACCCATCCATTTTGAAAGGATTTCAGGACCTCTTACTAAAATCATGTTTGCTCCAGTTTCTGTTGCAAGTGCCCTGGCAAGCAAAGTCTTCCCACATCCTGGCGGTCCATAAATTAATGCCCCCTTGGGTGGTTTAATTCCCATTTTTGTAAATTTACTTGGTTTTTTCATTGCTGTAACAAGATTATCTGTTAAAGTTTTTTTAATCTCATCTAGTCCTCCAACATCTTTCCACCATACTTTGGATCTTTCTACATAAACTTCTCTCATGGCTGTAGGGATTACTTCGTGCATTGCTTCGTAAAAATCAATTAACTTGATTTGCATTGATTGTAAAACTTCAGATGGAATTTTTTCAGTTTCAAGATCAATTTCTGGTAAATATCTTCTAATTGATTTTAGTGCAGCTTCTCTACACAAAGATTTGATGTCTGCTCCTGTATATCCATGTAATTCTGATGATAGATCTTTTAGATCAATATCTTCACTTATTGGCATTCCTCTTGTATGGATCTCTAAAATTTCTAGTCGTCCATCCTCATTTGGTACTGAAATCTCAAATTCTCTATCAAATCTGCCTGGTCTTCGAAGTGCTGGATCCACACTGTCTGGTCTATTTGTAGCTCCTAAAACAATCACATTTCCTCTGTCATTAAGACCATCCATTAATGCCAAAATTTGGGCTACGACTCTTTTTTCAACATCACCATATGCCTCTTCTCTTTTTGGAGCAATGGCATCAATTTCATCAACGAAAATAATACTTGGCGAATTATCTTTGGCTTCTTTGAAAATATCTCTTAATCTTGCTTCTGTTTCACCATAATACTTGTTCATAATTTCTGGACCATTAATTAAAAACATATTTGCATCTGATTCACTTGCAAGAACTTTTGCAAGCAAAGTCTTCCCACATCCTGGTGGTCCATGAAGTAAAATTCCACTGTGTGGCTCTATACCTAATCTTACAAATAATTCTGGATGTTTTAATGGCAATTCTACTATTTCCCTCATTGCTTTGACTTTTTCTTGTAACCCTCCAACTTCTTCATATGTAACACGAATTTTTCTGTCTGTTGCAGTTTCTGTTGAAATATTCAAATTGGTGGAACTATCAATTTTTACAACTCCTTTTGGTGTTGTCTTTGTAATTTTGAAATCCATTGAATTTCCTAAAATCATCACTGAAATTTCATCACCATGAACAATTGGCATTCCTTTTAGTCTATTTTTAACAAAATCTGTAAATTCCTTGTCAACTGTCACTGTATCATTTACTGGTGTAAGTGCAATTATTTTTGCAATTTTTGATGAAACTTTTCTAATTTTTACAATATCGTTTACTGATGCTCCTACATTTTTTCTTGTTTGTCCATCAACTTTGATTATATCTGGTAATTTTTCATCTTCATCAACTGGCCAAATTACTGCACAACTAGAACGTGAACCCATAATTTCTACCGTATCTCCTGGAGAAATTTTAAGAAAATCCATTGCTTCTGGGCCTATTCTGGCACGTTTTTTACCTACGTCTCTTTGTTTTGCTTCACCAATCCTCATCTGCAAAGGTTCTTCTTTGCGTACCAAAAAAATCTCCTATTTCATGTCAACTGACATTCGGCTCATGTTGAGGACTTCAAATTCGCTGACTCCTTCTGTATTTTTAACTGCATTTTCTAATGCATCACTTTGACCTTCTTTATCTTCTAAAACAAATTCTGCTTTCAAAAACTCTAGTCCAAATGCTAGCGGTTCTTTTGCATGTCTTTTCATTGACATTCCTTCTGGCAATGAAGTTTTGAGAGTTTCTGCTAATTTATCAAGATCAACTTCTGTTCCTTTTGGTAAAATTTTTGTGATAAATAGTAACTGTGCCATTTTTTTATGGTCCCCTCGAATTACATGATGTACAAGTATAGTTTCTTGCAGCTTCTCTGCAACTTTGACATCTCCAAATCAAATCTTCGCCACAATTTGGACAGTTGAACTTTACACATTTATCATTAGGCATAATGTGTCTATTACAACAACTGCATGTTGGTAGTGATATACTAGATGACATAACGGAAATTTCTGTAAACATCATTTATACTTTCCTTGAAATTTAAGCGTAAATTAACTAAGTAGTTTTTTGAATTCTCCCCCAATCAAAACTTTGGCTGTTTTAATTGATCCTTTTAATCCCAATAATTTTATAATTGAACCTGTATGGAAATCAAAATCATCTTTTTCAGAAATATCTTTGATTATTTCTGGTGAAATCGTTTCAAATAATTTGTTGATGGTATTATTGTCTAATCTTTCCAAAATTTTTCTTGCAAAAATTTGTTTCTCAAATTCTTTTCCGAATCTACCTGTCCATCTTTTTTGATAATCTTCAAGATCTGATTTATTATTTGTTTTAAGAAATTTGGCAATTGCTTGACCTGCATAAACTCCTCCCATCCCACTTGTAAAAATCCCTCCTGCTGTAGTTGGTTTTGCTTGACCTGCTGCATCTCCTATGATGACTGTTTTACCTTCTACAAAATTTTTAATTGGTCCTTTGATCCAAATTGGAGCAAAAATTTTTCTAATTGTTGAATAGTTTCCTTTTTCTTCAAGAATACTATCTAATGTTTCTGCAACATTAATCCCCTTACCGGCAATTCCTACTTTTCCCTTTCCTTCACTTGATGGAATGACCCATGCAAAAAACCCTGGATATTTTTTTTGATCAAACATTACTTTGACTTGTCCTTTGTGAATCCAATCTGCATAAATTTCATATTGAGCTGATGATATGATTCCTGTTCTATCTTTATGAATTAAAGATGAAACTCCTCTTGCATCTACAAAAATATTACAATCAATTTTCCCCTCATTGGTTCTTACACCTGTATTTGTAACTTCTTGAAAACTTGTCCGAACTCTGATAACTGTTCCATTCTTTTGTGCTTGAAAAGCTATTTGTTTGTCTAACTCTCTTCTACTTATTTCAACAACTTTTTGATTTTTTGAATTTATTAAAAATTTATTTTTATTAGGTGCTGAAATTTCAGCTGATTCTATCATGTGGTCAAAAATTTTCCTAAATGGAATGACTCCTAATTCTTCTAATCCTGCAATACTCACTAACCCACCACAGTGTTCAGGTGTCCCAATTTCATAATCTTCTTCAACAACCAGAACTGAATGTCCTTTTGCAGAAATTTCTCTTGCTGCTAATAATCCTGCAACACTTCCTCCTGCAACTATTACATCAAAGTACACAGATTTTGTTTCTTTGTCAATTATTTAATTCCAAAGTTTTTCATTACGCCTATGTTGTGAAAATACTATGGGTGACATAAAACAAGTGATTGTTGTTAGAACTGATCTAGGTATGGGTAAAGGAAAGATTGCAGCACAAGTTGGACATGCTTGTGTGCTGGGTGCAGAACATGTAAGAAAATCACACTTTGAATGGTATGAAAAATGGTGGGGTGGTCAAGAAAAAGTAGTCCTCAAAGTTTCAGGAATCAAAGATTTACAGGAAGTTAAAAGGCATGCAATTGATCTAAATCTTCCTTGGTCTGAAGTGACTGATGCAGGACATACCCAGATATCTCCTGGCACGACAACTTGCATTTCCATTGGACCTGCACCTGAAAACTTGATTGATAAAATTACTGGGGATCTGAAACTACTCTAATACCTTGCAATAAAATATAACGAGGCACAATATTTTTTTAAATATGAAGAAAAAAGGATTACTGATTGTTTTATTTTTTGGTGGAATAATGGTGACATCTGGTTTTGGATTACAAAGTATGATGATCCCTGTAGATGAAGATGATCCACAAATAACTATCACTGGAACTCCTGCTGATAATTTTCCTGACGAACAACGTTCACAATTTTGTGGCTCTAGTATTGCAAAATCCACTAAATTTATTCAGGAATTTTCAATTCCTACACCGTGTACAAATCCTTTAGCAATTGTTGCTGATTATGATGGAAATGTTTGGTTCACTGAAACAAACACTGGAAATTTAGGAAAGTTTGATCCAATCACTGAAACATTTACTGAATATGAAAATCCTACGTGGCCTGATGGAACTCGTTCTATGATGTGGGGAATCGATTACGGTCCTGATGGTTCTGTATGGTTCACAGATGAAACTTACGATTCTGTTTGGAAGTTTTCAAGTATAGATGAAACGTATGTACGATTGGCATATCCTAATGAAGGAAACTCTTTGCCTCAAAAACTCAAAATTGATGGCTCTAAAATTATTATTAATGATTTTACTGGGAACAAACTTACATTGTTGGATCCTAACCAATCTGGAGATGATGTAAACTATCTTAGTATCCCATCCCCTGTTGATAATTCTGTAACTGCTGATTTTACTGTGGATGCAAATAATAACATCTGGTTTACTAATTGGTTGTTTCAGCAAGGCGGTGTTTTAGTTAAATTTAATCAAAACGGATACTTAGATTCTGTTGCAGGTTCTGATGAGCAATCTTTACCTTTACTAGATTTTGTTAAAATCTATGAATTGCCAAAAACATTACTTACTCCAAATGGTGCAACAATATCTGATGATGGAACCATTTGGTTGGCTGACACTACCTCCTCGTCGTTTTTCAATTTTGATCCGATTACTAAAGAATTCATTCAATATGTTACTGCAGATCCTATTTTGGATACATATGGGAATCAAACTGGAATTGTAAAATCTCCTATTTCTAGACCTTATTGGATTGAGACTGATGATCAAGGAAGAATTATCTTTAATGCTCAAACTGCAAATAATATATCTGTGATGGATCCAAAATTACAATCTCTCATAGAATATCAAATTCCATCAAAAAACCCTCATTGGGGTGACTGTGAATCTGGTACTGGTGTAATATTAGAAAATTGTGGCTTGTCTCAATCTTTTGATTTTGCTATTAGTGGTGAAAAAATCTGGTTTTCTGAATGGGTTGAAAATAATATTGGAGTAGTTGACACATCCATTACACTACCTGTTGAATTACAATTAGAGACTGATTCAATCACTTTGACTCCTGGAGAATCAAAACATCTGAATTTTCTTGTTCTATCTGACTCTCAAGATGATTTGTTTGATGTATTGCTGATTAGAAATACTACTCATGAATTCCTTGATGTAACCCTTGATCATAATACTTCTGAAATATTTCAATTAAATTCTGGTGATTCGATACCTATCCATACAAATATTTCTGTAGATGATAATGCAGTTCCTGGAACTTACAAAATTCTTCTCGGAGTACAATTGTCTGATATTGCAGTGAGTAAATTCGTTACAGTGACAATAGAGTGATCCCTGATTTAGATGCCCAAATTGGAATTTCTGTTTATAGTACCTCATTTACTGGAATTGGAGGAAAAATCAGAATAACCCCTGAGGATTTTGAAGTTTCTGAAATTATTTCTGAAAAATCCCAAAATTCAATTAATGACCAAGATGGTTATGCTGTGTACAAACTAAAAAAGAAAAAAATTGATACTAATCATGCTTTATCTGACATATTTAGAAAAAAAGGAATTAGATTAAAAGCACTTGGATTAAAAGATGCATCTGCAGTTACTGAACAGTTTGTTTGTTCAGGGAATAAAGGAAAAGGCATTGATATTTTTACAACTGAAAAATATTCTCTTGAAAAAATCGGTCATGTAAACAAACCCTTGTCTAAAAAAAATATGATGGGAAATCATTTTAAAATCACAATCTCTGAATACACTAAAGATTTATCTTCATTTACTGAATATGAAAAAATTTTAAATTTTTATGGATATCAGAGATTTGGTTCTAAAAGACCTGTTACTCATTTAATTGGAAAAGCAATTTTACAAAGAGATTTTTCAAAAGCAGTTGATTTAGTTTTAGCATTTACATCAAATTATGATTCTAAAGAAAATACTGAGATAAGAGAAAAATTAATCGACAGAGAAAATTACAAAAAACACTTGAATGAAATCCCATTTCAAATGGACATTGAAAGAATTGTTTTAAAAGAAATGATTGAACATGATGATTCTTTTAAGGCGATTCGTGCAATTCCTCTATCTTTAAGAAGATTTTACATTCAAGCATATCAGTCTTTTATTTTTAATCAATCTTTGAGTCTTGCTTTTTCTGATGGTGAGAATTTGTTTGACGCACAATCTGGGGATGTTTGTTTTGATTTTAAAGGAATAATTGGAAAATTTTCACAAGGATTAAATCAAAAACTAGCTTTACCTTTTGTAGGCTATTCCTATTATAAAAAAACAAGATTTGATTATCAAATATCTGCAATTTTACAACAAGAAGAAATTACTCCTAAAGACTTTTTCATAAAAGAAATGCAAGAAGTTAGCAATGAGGGTGGTTTCAGACAAGCTGCAATTCATTGTACTGATTATTCTTCTACGGATGATACAGTTGAATTTTCATTATCCCGTGGTTCTTTTGCAACAATATTGTTAAGGGAAATAATGAAACCTGAAAATCCAATTCTTGCAGGTTTTTAATTTATTCTATAGATCTTCATACGTCATATTTTATTTAATGTCTTAATTTCTTTGAACAATTTTAACAAATACTCCTGTGCCTATTACTATTATTCCCATAATTGTTATTTGAATTCCAAATGTTTCCCATTTTGAATTAGAATACATGAATGATGTTTCTGGACCTATGATTGATATTCCTTGAAGATGGAAAATAATTCCTAGAATTAAAATAACAATTCCTGGAATTATTATGATATTTGTTGTTTTCACTGTTTTATCATTTTTAGAGCACTACAAAAACAAATCAAATCTTAAAATTCAGTGAAATATTTTTGAAATCATGGAAAAAATGCGTGCAATGGTATTATCAAAATGTGCTAAAATTGAAACAAACCCTTTGAAATTAACTACTATTAATAGGCATGAAATAAAACGTTCAAATGAAATTTTACTAAAAATTGAAGCATGCGGTGTATGTCATTCACAACTTCATGGAATTGAAGGTGATTGGCAAGATATTGGAATACCCCCTTCTTTACCAACTGTTCCTGGTCATGAGGTTGTTGGAAAAATAATTGAAATAGGTGATGCTGTAACAAAATTCAAAGTTGGTGATAGGGCAGGAATCACCCCTTTACTTGAGGCATGTCAAAAGTGTCAATATTGTTTAGAAGGAAAAGAATACCTTTGTGAATCATCCACAATTACTGGAGAGTCTTTCAAAGGAGGGTATACTGAATACATCACAGTTCACGAGAATTTTGCAACACTTGTACCTGACACTATGAAATCTGAATATGCTGCACCGTTGTTTTGTGCAGGAATAACTGCATACAAAGCAGTAAAAGCTGCAGAACCAAAAAAACATAAAAAAATTGGAATTTTTGGAATTGGCGGAGTGGGACATATGGCTGTACAGTTTGCTAAAGTTGAAAACTGTGATGTAATTGCTTTTTCTAGATCTCAGAATCATCTTGATGTTGCAAAAAGATTAGGTGCACTTGATGTGATGACATTTTCAGAAAATCAAGAAAAATTTCTTTTTTCTTTAAAAGAAAAACATGGTTTTCTTGACGCATCTATTGTATTTGCGCCTTCTGATATTGTAACTGATACTGCAATAAAGTCAGTCAAAAAAGGTGGATTGATAATAATTGCTACAGTTGGAGAAAATCCGTCTTTCTTGGCTTTTGAAGAAAAAACAATTCGTGGAACATTAATTGGTTCTACTACTGATATGGAAGAAGTGATCAAAATTTGTGATGAAAAAAAATTAGAAGTTATTACAAAAGTCTTTTCGTTAGAGAGTGCTAATGATGCGCTAAAAAAATTGAAAGATTCTGAAATTGAAGCGCGTGCGGTGTTAATTCCATGATTCTGGTTTTAAATAATTATTTGGTGTATTGTATTGAATTGTAAACGATGTCATCACACTGATGAAATTCACATCCTAAATGAAAACAGTACCTCAATAATTAAGGCTGGAAAATGCAATATCCCAAATTGCACTTGTCAACAATATCTAGATCCTATAAACACTATTGATGAGGATTTACTGTAAATATTATTTATTAAATGACATACTTTGATAATTACTAATCACCTATTCTATTTTTGATTGATCGACATATCTTGATCGTTGGAAATTATCTCAATATTACAAAAAAAAAAATAAATATGCTCAGAATTTTTTTAAAATCAGAAACAATTTCTCAAAAATCAGTTTGATCAATGGCTAAATACTTGATTGTTGTAACAAAAGTAATGAAAACACACGATAATCTATCGTGTTATGAGAGGACTGCTGTAATAATTCATATATCAAAATTTCTTTAAACAATTATGGATAAACATAAGCCTTCAGATGAAATTATTAAAGAATTAGATAATTTATTATCAAAAATTAATGCAATGGAGATTGTTGCATCTGAAGATTTTCAAAAAAACTCAATTAAAATTATGAGAACTTTGATTGAGGGGCAAATACATTCGATAAACGAATTTGAACATCTGAAAAAGGCAATTGATTTGTTGACTTTAGAACTGTTTAATGTCCAAAATAAGGTTAAATATTAAATTCTGCATTATCTGTTCCACAATTGTCACATTTGTATCCTGTTGACTCTTCAAGATTTTTGTCATAATTTATTTCAGTATTACAATTTGGACAAGAATATTTTTCCATTTTTCTGACTTTGTATTCTGGCTTTGGTTTGTCTTCTTCACCGTGATTACAAATTGGATTGTATCTGACTTTGATTTTTTTAACCACATTTTTCCTTTGTTCTTCATTTGATTCAAACAATGGCAGTATTGCTAGATATAGTGATTTTTCAGAAATTGATTCTTTTAACCAACATTTGAAATGTGGATTATGTGTGAAAAAAGATGATTCTTCTGTTTTTTCACAATTTCCAACAAATATGATGTTGAATTTGTCTTGATCTCTAGACATTATCAAAAATACAACTTTTTCCATGGGTGGCTCCCATTCATTTAATGGAATAGGTCCAAGAAATTCGTATTGTAGAATTTGTATACTCAATGAAGATGTTTTTGAATACTCCCTATTCTTTTTTCCTAAATTTCTATAAAATATTCACTCTTTGATCGTAAAGTGATAACTTGAAAAGATTAAATTCTGGAATAATAGGTTTTCAGTAAATGAAAGATCCTCACAATCATGCAAAAGTAGGTTATTCCATGATTCTTGTTTCTGCTAGTCTTACTGTAATTGCATTAATTGCATTGGCAATTGGTGGAAATGTTTTATTTGCTGATAACATGCAACGAGAAAACACTTTACATTTTAATGAATGTAAAGCAAATGATTTCAAAACTGACGGTTGTGAAAAATATTGGGATCGAATTAATACTCCGATTTCTGGAATTTATGTAGATTTACCTGAATAATTAATATCCATTTCCAAAATCTTCTATCACATTTTGATTTTTTGTTAATCTATTCATTGCATAAAATGCACCACCTACAATTCCTGCTTGATAAAATGTATACAAAAATACACCTGAAGATGTTGGATCTGATTTTGTAAAACTTAACACAAGCATAGTAAAGAATACAAATGTTCCAGCAAATGTGACTAATCTATCTAAAATCCCTGAATTCATCCCCACAATTCTCTTAGTGGCTGCTGCCATTAACGTAATACTTGTAATAATTAGAAATGTTGCTCCACCATTTGCTGTAACAAAAGAATTTGCCCATGTAACTAATCCATCTTCTAAAATAGTCACTTCTGGCATTACACTTCCTCCATTAATTGCAAAATTTACTGAACTGAACATCCCTCCCATTACAAAGAAAAACAAAAAGATCTTTACAATAGATCTTTTTATGGGACTGCGAATTTCTGATGGCTTTACTGCTCGTTCAGTAATTCTTACACCATAAAGAAATCCTACTGCCATGGCAGGAAGAAACATGATGTTGATCAAAATTGGAGATTCTTTGTTTACTGCCTCAATTTGAGGGTGGAAAATCAAAAATAACAAAACTGCTAAAGATGCTGCTGCACCAAATAATATCAATCCTAAATATTTGTGCTCATTTGTTTGAAATGATCCTTCCCAGTTGTACATTTTGAATACTGTTGAAAATTTCATTAAAGTTTGAGTTAGCAAATCATTTGTTCAAATTATCAACTTTATTTGTGCTCATTTAGGTCTGATTTTGTGGATATTTTAATTATTTTTGTTAATATTTGCTAATTACAAATTTTGTCTAAAATAGGCATTTGTAACACTAGAAAAATAAAGAAGCTATTGTGTAATAATTTGTGACTGAAATTACTGATGAGGACAGAGAACGTATTAACTTATTACAATTAATTTCAAGTTCAAAAAATGAATTTAACAATCTTTCTTTGGACCAATTGGATAGATTACAACAATTAGTTGAGAAAAAAGATTATAGTCACGATAAAAAGGCACATAAATCTAAAGTAAAATTATTGAAAAAAATCAATGTACGAATTTATGAATTAACTGAAGGCCGAGGAATTTGGGGTTAATTCAACTAGGTACAAATATTCAAAATTATATGTTCATTATTAATGACAAATAATTTATCTTCTGAAACTAGTCCTTATCTACTTCAACATGAGAATAACCCTGTTGATTGGTATGGCTGGAATGATGTCTCATTAAAAAAAGCAAAATTTGAAAACAAACCCATCTTTTTGAGTATTGGATATAGTGCATGTCATTGGTGTCATGTGATGGCTCATGAATCATTTGAAAATGAAGATGTTGCTAAATTTATGAATGAAAATTTTGTGAATATCAAAGTTGATCGAGAAGAACGACCTGATATTGATGATATCTATCAAAAAGCTTGTCAAATAGCAACAGGTCAAGGTGGATGGCCTCTCAGTATTTTTCTCACTCCTGATCAAAAACCATTCTATGCTGGAACATTTTTTCCTGTATTGGACTCTTATGGTCGTCCTGGTTTTGGTAGTATTTGTAGACAATTATCCCAAGCATGGATAGAAAAACCAAAAGATGTTGAAAAATCTGCTGAAAAATTTCTCAAAAAATTACAAAAGACAGAAATCACTATGTCTCCCTCAAAATTAGAGCGAATAATACTTGATGAAGCTGCTCTAAATTTATTTCAATTAGGGGATTCTGCATATGGTGGATTTGGTTCAGCACCAAAATTCCCAAATGCTGCAAACATTTCATTTCTATTTCATTATGCCAAACTTTCAGGAAATTCAAAATTCACTGAATTTGGGCTCAAAACTCTTAAAAAAATGGCAAAAGGTGGAATCTTTGATCAAATTGGAGGTGGTTTTCATCGTTATTCCACTGATGCAAAGTGGTTAGTTCCACATTTTGAAAAAATGCTTTATGACAATGCTTTGATTCCAGTTAATTATGCTGAAGCATATCAGATCACAAAAGATCCATTTTATCTTGATATAATGCAAAAAACCCTTGATTTTGTTTTACGAGATATGACTTCTTCAAATGGTGCATTTTTTTCTGCATATGATGCAGATTCTGAAGGTGTAGAAGGAAAATTTTATGTTTGGTCTAAAAAACAGATCAAAGAAATTCTTGGTAATGATTCTGATATATTTTGCTTATTTTATGATGTAACTGATGGTGGAAATTGGGAAGGAAATAATATTCTTTGTAATAATCTAAATCTTTCAAACATTGCATTTAATTTTGGAATTACTGAACAAGATGTTCTAGATATACTAAAATCTTGTTCTAAAAAATTATTGGATGTTCGTTCAAAAAGGGTTTCACCTGGATTGGATGATAAAATTCTTGTTTCATGGAACTCATTAATGATCACTGCATTTGCAAAAGGATATTGTGTAACTAATAATTTGCAATATCTTGATGCTGCAAAAAATTGTATTAAGTTCATTGAAAAAAACCTACTTCATAATGAAAAATTATTGCGAACTTACAAAAATGGAACTGCAAAAATTGACGGCTATTTAGAGGACTATTCTTATTTTATCAATGCTTTACTTGATGTATTTGAAATTGAAGCCAATCCTAAATATCTTGAACTGTCTTTAAAATTAGGTATTTATTTAATTGAACATTTCTGGGATTCTGAAAACAATAATTTCTTTATGACTTCTGATTCTCATGAAAAACTAATCATCCGACCAAAAAGTAATTATGATTTGTCATTACCTTCTGGAAACTCTGTTACATCTTTTGCTATGTTGAGACTGTATCACATTTCACAAAAATCAAAATTTCTTGAAATAACAACTAAAATTCTAGAATCTCAGGCACAAACAGCTGCTGAAAACCCGTTTGGTTTTGGATATTTGCTTAACACACTTGCAGTTTTTTTAGAAAAGCCTATGGAGATTAGTATTATTAATACTGAAAATTCTCATATCTGTAAACTTCTTTTTGAAACCTATCTCCCTAACTCATTTAAAATTGCAATAAATACACAATCACAATTAGAAAAACTATCTGAATATCCTTTTTTTGTAGGTAAAGAATTTAATTCAAAAACTTCAGTTTTTATTTGTAAAAATTTCTCATGCTCTTTACCTCTTAACACAATAGATGAAATTAGATCTAATCTTTAACTTTTCTTTAAATCAACGGAAATTATTTCGCCCACTTGCGGTCTATTCATATTATCATATCTTGATTTTGGCATCGTCATTGTCATCTGTGTTTGTTGATATGATTTAATATTCACTGTAGGTTGGGCTTGTAAAATTGCTTCTAATAATGGCATGACTTGCTCTTTTGTTTCTGAATCTAATTTTTTCCCTACATTATCTATGATCATTTGTTTTTGTGAAATTGGTTCAGTTGATACGTTTTCAATCAATGTAATCTGAATCATTTGTCCATTATCTACAATTTGTGTTATTTTAAATTCATTTACTGCTGACAATATACAGATGCTTTTTTAATATGATTTATCTTTAACGAATAGAAAAATACAACACCATTACTGCAGTAACTATTGCAGATGTCACACCCAAATAAAATATAACTTTACTACCATCAATTTTCATAAATTAATTCAATTTGAATTAAAATCAACTATATTTATTTTTTAATTGATTTTTGAATTTTAACTCAACTTTTTACCCTCTTCTTTGACTGGTTCATTTTCAGGTATGTCTTTTTTTGATTGTAATTCTCTGGATTCTAAAATTGATTTTTTAATCAGTGAGGCTCTTTTTTTTATTATTTCATTGAATTCTCTCATATCCTCCAAATTTGGTGTTTGTTGTTGATTCTGATATGCTTGAAGAAATCCTGCATATACACAACCTGTAATTATCCCAAATGCTGTATCTGGTACGGATTCTATTTCTGGAATAAAATTTTCTGCAATTTGTTTATATGATTCTGATTCACTAATGTAATAATCCACTAAACTATCAATAAAGTCTCTATTCTCTTTAGAGATTGTCATTACTTTTTACGCTTCTCTAGTTTATTTAACTGTCTTTTCGATTAATCGTTTATTTATTCACACATAATTTTGAAATATATTGTGGAAATTAGAACTTGATGAGGATTTTTTTCGTATATATGATTCTAAAAAATTGATTGCAGGATATTTTGATCCTGATTATGATAAAATTTCTCTTAAAGATGATGATGCTGAACAAATTATTTTATCCATGCAAAAAAATCACACTCCTATTTTAGGCGGAATGCTAATGATCCCTCTAGTAAAATTTCGTTTATTTGATACTGATTTGGAAACTATTTTATCAAATGTACAAGAAAATGTGTCCAGAGTTTCAGAACATTTGAAGAAATGGTTTGATTTTATATCCGATACACAAATCCAATCACATTCTATTAGAATATCTCATACTGACCAAGATATGCTTACCATAACATTTCCAATTGCTTTTTCAAAACCTACTCCACTTGAAAAAAAACAATTGATGGATGAACTCTTTCCTACTTTGGATTTATTACAAAAATCAGGTTTATTGTAATTGGGTTATTGATTTTTTTAATTATGGCAAATGATCAATTTTCCATTTTTGAGCGTCGTTAATACAGTTAAACCATTTTATTTCTATTTCATCTGTATCAAACTCATTTAATTCATTTTTGAATTTAGAATTGCATTGGTCTTTCATATTTTCTGTAATTTGAATAACTCTTTGTGTTAGACCACTTTGAGGTGCATCAAACTTTTCTGGTTCATCATAGTTTTTTATTCCTGTTTTTGCAGAATAAAACTCAACTAACCCTAACATTTCATATTCTAATGATTCCTGGAATTGCGTATCTGATCTGATTTTAGCTGATTCATCTCCTGTTTTGATCCATTTGATAAATTCTGTATCACTTTCTAGTTGTATTTTTGAAGATATTTTTAATAATTCCACTGAACTTTCAAACAATTCTGGAGGTGTCAAGTTATCATACTTGTTAATTGTCTTTTCAAATTCTTTTACATGTAATTCATAGAATTCTGATAATTTTTCTTTAGTGATATCTCCTTCCTCCCATCTTGTTTTTTCAGAATAAAATTTTGTTTGCAATTCTTTAACTTCTTCTTGAATTTGTTCTAGTTCTGACCCAAACTGTAATCCTTTCTGTTTTGTTTGATCAAATGAATAATTGTATGCTGCAATTGATCCAATAATCGAAATTGCAATTATCCCAATTATGATATTTTGAATTTTTTTCTTTCTCAAAGATAATCTAAGTAATTCCCATTTTCGTCTAATTTTAATTCAATTGTAAATTCTGTACCGCTGATAAATGAGTCATTCCGAGTTGTTCTTACTCTTCCTATGACTAATTCATATGGCCAAATTTCCACCACAATTGAACCTACTTTTGCAGTAGGTGTTTCAGTTAATACAATATCTTCTTGTTTAACTCCATGTTTTTTTAACATTAAGATAGTGTGGTCTACTAATGGTTGTGGATTATTATAATTTAACACCCAAACTGTTCCTTCATAATCAATTTTTTGCAATTTGAAATAATTTTTTATTGTCTCATATAACAATTATACTAAATTTGGAAATACTCATTGTTTTCTTTAAAATAAAATATTTTAATAAATAGTATTATTCCCTGCCGATGACATTCAATGTCATCGTACTCACAACTCTGGAAAGTTTTCTTATCACTGCAATTGCTTTTTCAAAACCTTCTTGATCTTCTGTTTGAATCTCTGCAATTACATCATATGCTCCAAATGTAAGATATGCATTACTGATATTTTGCATATGTTTTAATTCATCTACCACATATTCTTCTGCTCCTAAATCACAATTTAATAAAATGAACCCTCTATGCATTACTTTATCTTGATTTAATTTAGTATGTATGAGTCTTTAAGTTTTACAGTTTTTACCATCTGCTACGTCCGCCGTAGCTATTTTTTCTATCTTTATCACCATATCTTTTTCTTCCACTTTTATCATCTCTTGAATCTCTACCTCCGCCCCTGCTATAACCTCCTCCTGATCTTCCATATCCTCCAGAACGCCCTCCTCTGGAATAGTTTGATCTAGATTGACCTCCATACCTTCTTGATGGCATTTGTCTTTTTAGTGGATCTGGGATTGAAATCTCAATTCCCATTTCCTGATTTAAATCCCTTAGGGGAACTTTGATTTGACGTTTAATTAAATTCCAATCTCCTACTGACGAATAAGATACAAATGTAATTGCTCTACCTTCTGCACCTGCTCTTGCAGTTCTTCCAATCCTGTGAAAATATGCCATTTCTACATTTGGAACATCATAATTAATCACTAACTCTACTCTAGGAACATCAATGCCTCTTGATGCAACATCAGTTGCCACTAAAATGTCTGCTTTTCCACTCCTAAACTTCCCCATTGATTGTTCTCTTCTATGTTGTGACATATCTCCCTCAATTGCAACAGCATTGTATTTTTCTTGATGAAGGAATTTTGCAACATCTCTTGTTCTATATTTTGTTGAACAAAATACGATAGATTGACCTTTGATTGGTTTAATGAAATCAATTAGGTACTTGAATTTGTCTCTGTCTTTAATAACTAGGAATGATTGATCTATTCCTTCTCCACTAAGATCATCTGCATCCAACAAGAATTGTTTTGGGTTTTTTAGATACTCTTCTGATAATCTTAAAATTTCTGTAGGCATTGTTGCTGAAAACAATGACATCACTCTATCTTCTGGCGCTAAATCTAAAATAAATGAAATATCATCAACAAATCCCATGTCTAACATTGTATCTGCCTCATCTAGAACAATATGTGAAATATCTCTAAGTTCTATTGATCCTCTTTTGAGATGATCAATTAGTCTTCCTGGTGTTGCTACAACAATTTCAACACCTCTATGAAGTGCATCTAATTGAACTCCCATTCCTTGTCCTCCGTACACAGTTGCTACTTTGAGTTTTGTGTGCTTTGCAAATTTTTTGATTTCATCACTTATTTGAATTGCAAGTTCTCTTGTTGGTGCCATGATCAACCCTTGTATTCCATTTCTTGGTTGAATTTCTTGTAACATTGCTAATGCAAATGCTGCAGTTTTTCCTGAACCTGTATGTGCTTGTCCTACTACGTCTCTACCTGTAAGCAATACTGGGATTACTGCTTCTTGAATTGGAAATGCCTCTTCAAATCCTTGGTCTGTAATTCCTTTTAGTATGTCCTCTTTTAATCCTAAATCTTGAAATTTTGTCATTTTTATTTTTCTCTCTTAAGCAATGACGAAAAGCATCATTACTTGCTCGTCATTATTCCGATATCCGAAATACCTAAAAAGGTCTAATAAACGCTTGTTATTTTTTATACATCTAATTGCTCATCAATAACTTTTTTGAAACTTTCAAATGGTTGAGCCCCCTTTAGTTCAACATATCCTATTTTTTCATTTCCTATGAAAAATCCTGGTGTTCCTGAAACCCCATAATTTTGTCCGTCTTTGAGATCTTTTCTAATTTCATCTATGTATTTCCCATTATCCAAACATGACTCAAATGTTTTTGAATCTAATTGCATCTCTAATGCATATTGTTTAAACAAAGACAATGCATCTATTGTCTCCTGTTTATTCCATTGATTTTGATTATCAAATAGTTTATCATGCATTTCTTTAAATTTTCCTTGTTCATTTGCACATTCTGCTGCAACTGATGCAGGAACTGCATTAGGGTGAATACTTTGAATTGGAAAATCTCTAAAAACTAATTTTACTTTTCCTTGTGATATGTATTCTTCAAATATTGAAGGTAGTGTTTGAGTGTTAAATCTTGCACAAAATGGACATTGAAAATCTGAAAACTCTATGATTGTGATCTGTGCATTAGGATCTCCTATGATTGGATCATTATCTGCTGAAATTATTACTGGTGATGGTAATTGAGATGTCTGTAGTTGTTTTTGTAATATTTTTAATTCTAACTTTGAAATAGCATCTTGTAATTCTTTTTGAGATACTTGTTCTGAATTCAGATTTGATGTGTAAGATCCTGCAAAAAATGCAGCAATTCCCACTGTTATAATTATTCCTAGTATCATCCCTCTAAACACTGATTTTTTTATTGATATTACTTGTTTATTGATGTCATTAGGTTCAGAATTCTCAAAACTCATTTAATTCTAATCATAAATTCATCATAATTAATCCTACTAACAAATAATTTCATAAAAATACTTAAAATTTAAAAAAGCCAATGACGGGATCCGAACCCACGACCTACTGATTACAAATCAGTTGCTCTAACCAGGCTGAGCTACATTGGCACAAAATGAAATAAAATTTTTCAGGTTTAAAATGTTACTTGACAAAATCTTTAAAAATTTCTTAAAAAGTATCCTCTTACCCGTCAGTTTATAATATTGTCACTTTTTGGTAGTTATTATGCGATACATTGAACCAACCAGAGTCAAAGTTTTGATGATGATGTTTTTTGCAACTGGTTCTATTGGAATACTTATTGGATTATCTGGGTTCACTCCTGCCAATTTTAAACTAATGATCACCTTTATGGGTGTGATAAACCTTGGATTAGGTGCTTTCTTTGCATTTTTGTTTCTAACACAAATTAAGAAAGATCCTGATAAAAGAAAGAAAAAGAAACGTCGTGATTAGTTTAAAATTCTTTTAATCTACCACTTGAAATTTTTTCAAAAATTTATACATCTACCAAAACATAAATAATATTTTAATTTCAACAATTCAGAAATGTTAGACCTTGTTGCAAAGAATCTCTTCCTTACAAAAGGTAAAGGTGTTCATGAGGATAGACTTACTAGTTTTGAATATGCTTTAAGAGATGCTGGGATTGCAGGAACAAACCTTGTATTAATTTCAAGCATTTTTCCACCTGATGCAAAATTAATTTCTAGAAAAGAAGGATTAAAAAAAATTAATCCTGGACAAATCCTATTTACAATATATTCAAAAAATCAAACAAATGAACCTCATAGAATGTGTGCTGCATCTGTTGGCATTGCGCAACCAAAAGATACTAGTAGATATGGTTATCTTTCAGAATACGAATCTTTTGGTCAAAATGAAACCCAAGCGGGAGATTATGCTGAAGATATTGCTGCACAAATGCTTGCATCATCATTAGGTATTCCGTTTGATGTTGATAAGAACTGGGATGAAAAAAGACAACAATGGTCAATTTCTGGTCAAATTTACAATACCCATAATGTTACTCAATCCACTAGAGGTGATAAAGACGGTAAATGGACTACTGTTTTTGCTGCTGCTGTGTTATTGTTATGACTATCTTCTATACCCTTTAAGATAAAATATTGCTGCAGCAATTGCAACTATTGAAATTATGGTAACAACAATAACTGATTCGTCTACTTCTTCAACTTCAAATTGTTCATCCCCTAAAGTGAATTTTAATTCATTTTTGTTAATTGATGTATCTTGGCCAAAAATATATTTCCCTTGAATTTTTTGTCCTCCTTCAGGATCAAAAATCCATCCTTTTTTGGTAATTTCTAAAGGAATTTTTTCATTGTCTATAATTTGTGTTGGTATAACGTCTCCTTTGATATTTGAAATGTATGTGTTCTCCGGTGATAAAATAATAATTTGAATGATGGAATTTAATGGATAAAACCCATTTGAGAAATAATCTGATCTATCAATATTGTCTATTTTAAGAAATTCTAATGGACTAATTTTAGAAATATCTTTTGCTTCTTCAGGATAATCTACAGATAATTTTAACTGCATTAATGATTTTGTATCTAATGGTATTAATGAAAATCTCATGATTGAGTTTTCTTCATGTGACAAATCTTTTGCAATATTATAAAATCCTCCACCTTCTCTGATGATTTTTGGCATTAATATTGCTGAGAGTTTTTCATACATTGAATTAGTATCTTCTAATGGCATTGTGTATACTGCAGAAATCGTTCTTTTACCTGATGTGTCATTTAATTCAACTATGCTATTTGATTCATTGCCTGTATGAATATAGACTGAATGAAATTTAGCATTTGTATCAAACACCTTGTTGATTTCATCTATGAATTGTTCCGAAATAACTTTTGTTGAATCTTGAATTGCATTAATTCCTTTATCTTCTGGATTTCTCTCAATGTTTATCAATATACAAGATTCATCAAAAACTCCTAAAACACACTCGTTTTGATTTGTCACAACAATTGATTTTATTCTAGAATTTTCCCTAATTTTTTGTTCTAATTCTGAAGGAATTTTAATTTCTTGAGTACTAGTACTTTGTAATGTAATTGAAGCTCTAATTTTTTCAGATTCTCCTTTATCTATGATAATTTGAACTGCTTCTTGAAATGTTGCAAGACCTATTTCTTGTGAGTATGCATAATTTGATGAAATCATAATAACTGGAATTAACGCTAAAATTAACCATCTGTTTTTCATAAAATCCTCCTTTTTGATTAAATTATTAACTTTACTCTATTTTGTATATCTAATTTGTAATTTTTTTATACATGAAATCGAGTAGCTAATATCCTTCTTTGAGCATTAATCTTTGTCTTGGCTTTAATTCCCTTTTTATCTGATGTTTTTCAGGATCCTTTATTTTCAATAATTACAATCTTGAGTGCTTTTGGCATTGGTTTATCTCAAGGAATTATTTTAGGACGTGCAATTCTGATTAGATTTCCACGGTTACAGAATCATATTAAAACAGTCTCCTTGTCTTTGTTTGTTATATTTTTAGTAAATGCAATTTTGAGTGTCCCTCGTTTTGCCTCACCTGAAAAAATTATTTTGTCTGATTTGTCTGTAAATGGACCTGTAGATGTTCTTTCTTCACTTTTTTTGATTTTTGGAATGAACACTGGATTTCTGACTGTTCTTGCACTTTCAGTCACTGTAATGACTTTTGTAATATTGAAATTTACACATCTTAGTGGAATTGTAAAATCTTTTGTTTTTTTCTTTAGTATTCTTTTATTGATATTTACTGGAATAAGCCGATTCACTGATCTTACACCTAGCACATTTGAGGTATTGCTTTATTTCCTTTATCAATTAGGAATTACAATTGGAATTTTATTTGGTACTATCAGGAAAATCAAACCTAAAAAAATGGATTTGAAATAATTTCAAAGGTTTAAATCATATATTTTGGTATTGTGACTTGACATCGAATTCAAACCGTTCGGGGGACAAGCTGGCAGTCCATGCGTTGGACTGTCAGCCCCATTATTCTAAATTATCCAATTAATAATTTCTACAAATACTTTATACCTAAAATAATTCTAATTCTGATTGTGAATAAATTCATCACTATTGGTGATCAAAAGGCAAGCATAACTGAAATAGAAAATGCAAAAAGTATTCCTGAATTACTGCAAACTAGAGTTCAGTATGCTATATTGGACCAACTAAATGACATGGTTGCTCGAGCTGACCTGGGAAATCCTGATGAAGTTAGAAAATTAATTCTTAGAGATATTGCTTTTACTCGTGGTGGATATTCTTCTTCTTTTACATTTGAAATGGCTAATCAAGCAGTAAACATCACTGAAGTTGATTTTACAAGTGAACAAAGTATAGATGAATTATTAACCTCTCGAGTTCAGCATGCTATATTAGATCAACTCAATCATTTACTTTCCCAATCTGATAATCCTGATAATTCATTAAAAAAAATAAAAAATTCTTTTCTTTTAGATCTTACAAAAATAATTGATAATTTTATTCCGTTAAAAAATAATAATGAATCATAACTTTGTTTAAAAATATGACTTCTGTTTATTTTTAAATTAAAATCTAATTTAATGATGATAAAACCTTGACTTGTTGATTTACATAATCAAAACCTTCCTGCCAAAACTTTGGTGATTTGATATCAAACCCATGTTCTAAAAGTAATTTTTCTGGTTTTTTTGAACCTCCTGCTGCAAGTATTTCGATATATGAATTAACAAAATCTTTCCCTTCTTTTTTATATCTTTGAAATAATGATAGTGCTAATAGATTTCCAAATGAGTATGCATAGCAGTAAAATGGTGTATGGTAGAAATGTGGGATACAACTCCATTCTATTGCAAAATCCTCTGAAAGATTTACTGCATTTCCAAATTGTTCCTTTAAATTTTGCAAATATGTTTTTGAAATTTCATCTATTGTTGTTCCTTTACTGATTTGATCATGTGCATCAACTTCAAAAATTGTAAAAAATGATTGTCTGAGTATTGTAGCATACAAATCATCAATTTTTTCTGCTAACATGATTTTCTTTTGATCATCTGATATTTTGTCTGCCAAATTGTCATATAGTAACAACTCTGAAAATGTGGATGCTGTTTCAGCTAATGGTAACGGTGCATCTTGTACAAGAATTGATCTATCTTGAGCTGCTTGACTATGTACTGCATGACCTAATTCATGCGCTAAAGTAAAAACATCTCTTGATTTACCTGTAAAATTTACTAAAACATATGGTGTGATTTTTGGGGAAAGTGTACTGCAAAAAGCACCATCTCTTTTCCCTTGTCTAATAGATGAATCAATATGATTTTCATTGAATACTTTTCTTGCATGTTCTTCTAAAATACTACTGAATTTTCCAAGTGATTCAAAGACTAATTTCACTGATTGATTATATGAATAATTTTTGTCTTTAATTTTAGATGCTGCTGGTGCATACAGATCGTATCTTTGTAATTTCTTCATGTTTAGCATTCTTGCTTTTTGAAGAAAGAATTTTTGAAACACTGTAGAGTTTTTCCTACAAATCGATAACAGTGATTCTATTGTTTTATCATCTATATCATTTGCAATATTTCTCATTGATATTGGACTTTTGTATCCTCTGAGTTCTATTCCCTCATCTTTCCAATTTAGAACAATATTTTGATATATTTCTCCAATAACTCCTTTATTTTCTGTATATTTTGTAAGGATTGTTTTGTATGCTGTTTCTCGGATTTTTGGATTTGTACTTCTAACATAATTTGTTAGTTCTTCTCTTGTCATTGTTTTTATTCTATTACCAATTTTCATTTTGTATTCGTATACATTGGTAATTTTATCATACAATTTTACAAGTGCAGAGATTCCTGTTACATCTAATATGTTTATGATTTTTTCTTCAGATTCACTTAATGCATATTTTGCAAATAATCTTTTGTATGCTAAATAT
>Ga0233430_1000825_pt1 | contig 50980 bp, 52 predicted proteins | sample SI_118_April2016_2_FD_179883 | JGI IMG/M metagenome (GOLD analysis project Ga0233430, IMG submission 179883) | Seawater microbial communities from Saanich Inlet, British Columbia, Canada - SI_118_April2016_150_MG | ecosystem: Environmental > Aquatic > Marine > Inlet | place: Canada: British... | reverse complement strand
TTTCACTTGCGGTGGCCTCCTGAATAGTGGTTTTTTTGTTCTCTCAAACAATATATACACACTATTCATAGGCTTCCGCAAGTTATTTACTTCCTTTTTCCTCATTTTTTTATGCAACTACAGGGTAAAGGCTTTAACCAGGGCGGTAACATTGTAGCTGTGGGTGGGGGAGCCGAGAATCAATCCGGCCGATTCTATGATCTTTGGATATAGCAACTGCATGCCGTCATATAACCGGCTGCATATTTTGTCCTTTCTACATCGTTCGCAACCGATACAGGGCTGGATAACATAATCGCGAAGAAATACCTTCTCAGCTTCAACACCGGTTTCCTCGACCCCCCGAAAGAGGTTGGTAAGCAGCGCATCTGTATTGCCGCCGCCCCGCGGGCTGCCGCTGATGCATAGAACTTTCAATTTCATTCGATCCGTTTTCATCGCTTTACCGCGGCGCCTTATTCCATCCCCGGTGCTCAGTGCTTGAGTATGTATATAAAAAAAAACTTCAACAAGCAACCCAAACCGGCCCTGGCCTTGTCTCAGTTTTGGCAATTCCCGGTTTACTTTCCTAAAGGTTATCGGTATTTTTACGAATATCTAAATAGGGGAACATGCCGTTTATATGGCCCGGTATTAAAAGCGCAAAAGGAGAAAACAGGATGAAGACACCAAAGCTTGGCATTATCATAATGCTGCTCACGGCTATCGTCGGCTTCCATCTGATCGTCAAAGCCCCCGGTTATGCCCAGAACAAAGCAAAGGGGTATCCCTTTCGGGATGGGGTATTTATCAATTTGACGGAAGATTTTTATCGAGCCTTGCAGGATGAAGGAAATAGACCATCGAATACTTACAGTACGGACAAACGAAACGATTATCTGCGTCGGATCGCCGTATCGGCCCAATTTGCGGTCGAGACGAACCTGCAGATCATCAAACAGCAGGCGCAGATGATCCGTCTTCTCGAATCGATTGACAAAAAACGAAAATAGAGGCAGAAAATAAAATTTGAAATGTAAAGTGCCTAAAGTGAGCTAAAATTGTGGAATGCGCTATTCGCGCGATCAATATAAAATGGATAGCTTACCTTAACTTTAGGCACTTTAAATTTTAGGCACTTCAAACTTCACTTTTAGGCACTTCAAACTTTAGGCACTTCACATTTTAATCATGGCTGAACTGGGATGGTTGCGATGCGATATGATTTAATAATCCACAATGGCATCATCGTTACGGTGAACCCCGATTTTGAAATTTTCCGTTCCGGGTTTGTTGCCGTTAAGGGCGGACGGGTCGAGCGGGTCGGGCATCACGGTATTGAAGAACGTCTACCGGATGCCGACGTTGTCATCGATGCGAAAGAAGGCATTGTTTTGCCCGGCCTGGTGAACACCCACACCCACCTTCCCATGACGCTTTTTCGGGGACTCGCCGATGACCTTTCGCTCATGGACTGGTTGAACAATCATATTTTCCCGGCAGAAGCAAAACATGTCAACCCGGATTCCGTCCATACGGGTACGCTGCTGGGATGTGCCGAAATGCTGCTTGGCGGTACCACAACCTGCTGTGACGGGTATTTTTATGAAAGCAAGGTGGCCGAGGCGGTCGAACAGACCGGGATGCGCGCGGTACTTGCCCAGGGTGTTATCGATTTCCCGGCCCCCGGTGTCCCGGATCCGGCGGAGAATGTAAATTATGCGGCAGCCTACACCGAATCATGGATGAATCGAAACCCGAAAATTCGCCCGTCTCTTTTTTGTCACTCTCCATACACATGCGCTGCAGATACGTTAAAGCGCGCCAAAGCAGCGGCAACCCAAAAAGGGGTGCTGTTTCAGATTCATGTGGCGGAAACCCGAACCGAGCGGGACCAGATCCTAAAAGAACACGGCCTGAGTCCGGTGCAATACCTGGATCGGATCGGGGTCCTGGACGCAAACACGCTGCTGGTCCATGCCGTGTGGGTGGATGCCGCGGACATCGTGACCATTGCAGATCGGGGCGCAAAGATCTCCCATACGCCGGGGAGCAATATGAAGCTGGCCGTCGGGGTGGCGCCGGTGCCGGAGTTTCTTAAAGCGGGGATCTGTACCGGTATCGGAACCGACGGATCTGCAAGCAACAACAATCTGGACCTTTTCCAGGAGATGAACCTTACGGCAAAAATTCACAAGGTTCACACCCTCGATCCCACCGTCATCGATGCCCGGTCCGCTCTCGAGATGGCCACAATCAACGGGGCACGCGCCATCGGGCTTGATGCGGATATCGGTTCCATAGAAACCGGTAAATGGGCCGACATGATCGTTGTCAACACCCGGCAGCCCCATCTTACCCCCTTATACAACCCGGCATCCCACCTTGTCTACTGCGCCTCCGGGGCAGATGTCCGGGATGTGATCGTTTCAGGACAGGTGGTGGTGAGAGATCGAAATCTGCTGACCCTCGATCTTGAAGATGTTCTTGACCGGGCCACTGCAATTGCCCGCAAGATCGGCAAAACCTAAACCGGACAAGCCGGTTGGAGCGAATTAGGCTTCGCCTGCGGCTACGACCCAACAGGGCTTAAATCCAGAGCTTTCAGGAAATAAAAAAAATTATTTGCCACAGAGACACTAAGACACAAAGGATATATTTATGGTTCTCTCTTCGTGCCTTGGCGTCTTAGTGGCAGAACGGGAAAAGTTTTGCCGTAAAGTTCACGAAGGTGATTTATGAGGGTCCGATGGGGTATTCGAAAAACCGCAATCCGCAATCGAAAATTTTTTATTCCCCTTCAAATTCGGTCAGGGTGAAAACCGGGTAATGGGCTATTTTCTCTTTCCCTTTCAGATCCGGCAGGTCGATGACAAACGCACACTCAAGAACCTTTCCGCCAAGAGACTCCACCAGATTTGCAGCCGCTGCGATCGTGCCGCCCGTTGCAATCAGATCATCGATGATCACCACCTTGTCGCCGGATTGAATGGCGTGTTTACTGATTTCGATGACGTTGCTTCCGTATTCAAGAGAATACTCTTCCTGAATGGTCTCCGGGGGAAGTTTGCCTTTTTTCCGGACCATGACGCACCCGCGGTTCAGTTTGTATGCCAGCACCGAGCCGAATACAAACCCCCTGGCATCGATACAGACGATTTTATCGAGATCCATGTCCTTGTACCGATCGTAGAACGCATCGCAGGTGTACCTAAAAGCCTGGGGGTCCTGGATCAGGGTCGTAATGTCTCTGAACATAACACCTTGAATCGGCCAGTTGGGAACGGTTCGAATTTTTTCTCTCAGGTCCATAACAGTCTCCTTACATAATTTTTGATATGGTGTGAATCAGCAGGTTTTTTACATTTTCCGCATTCCGGTTAAACACTTCCAGGATCTCATCCCATGATACCGGTGCCTCATCTTCCTTCCAGCAGTCGTAGTCTGTTGACATGGCAATGGCTGCATAGGGAATCCCTGCCTCGTTTGCCAGGATCGCTTCCGGTGCTACGGACATGTTGATGACATCCGCCCCCCAGATTCGAAACATGTTGGATTCGGCACGGGTTGAGAACCGCGGCCCTTCGATGGTTATGACCGTTCCGCCGAAGTGAACATTCAGCCCGAGCGCCAGGGCCGATTCATGAATTTTTGTGCGCAGACTCACATCGAACGGATCTGCCATTGAAGTATGCACGGCGCCGTTTTCAAACGTGTCATGAAACGTAATTTTTCGATGGCGGGTAAAGTCGATAAACTGATCGAGGATGACCAGATCCCCCCTGCCGATTTCCTCCTTCAGGCTTCCGCAAGCGGTGGTGGCGATGATGTGCGTTACACCGGCCTCTTTCAGTGAATGGATATTGGCCCGGTAATTGACCTGAGTCGGACTGTATTGGTGCTGTTTGCCGTGCCGTGCCAGATGAACGACATCAACTCCCTGAATTTTTCCCATAGTCAATTCCGAAGTGGGAGAACCGTAAGGTGTTTCAACCGTCAACGTGTCATCTTTTTGAAACATTTGAGGGTCATCGAGTCCGGAACCGCCGATAATTCCAACTGTTATCATCAAAAAATCCTTTCCCTGCAGAAATTGCGATGCCGTTTCGATATCATGATCGTTTTGTACTTTTCAATAGGGAATCCGATTTTCCCGGGGGTAACTGCCTTTAAAACGCCCAAACCTACCGGAATTGACGATTGAATAATGAAAATTGAATATTTGATGAATCGATAGGCTCTGTCTTTTCTAAATTGGCAGCATTCCACAAATCTTCAATATGGAATCGAAAACATTCAATCTTAATATGCCAATTACAATCGGATCATTCGGCTCCATATGGAAATTCACCGAGAATTGCTCACTGGGGTGGGCGTAATTTGCCATAAAACACTGCCTATGATAAAGATCGTTCGGTTTGGTGAATTTCCTGTTACTGCTTATTATTTAGGTATGAAGCTTTATTTTTGAGAGGATAGGTCCATGATCGTGGATGGTAAACAGGTCCGGCCGATTTGGCTGGGAGATGACAAACGCATCGTTCAAGTGATCGATCAGAGAAAACTGCCCCATCAATTTGTTGTTGAAGACTTAAAAACCGTTGATGATGCGATCCGCGCCATAAAGGATATGTATGTCCGGGGTGCGCCGCTCATCGGGGTTACCGGTGCATACGGCGTGTTTCTGGCGGCCATAAATGCTTCGGGTCCCATTTCGGAAAGCTATCTGCGGATGGAATGCGATCGGCTCATCGCCGCACGACCCACTGCGGTAAATCTTTCCTGGGGGGTTGAGACTGTTTTTGAGAAGATAAAAGGGATTCAGACAGCCCCGGAGATGATTGATACCGCCTGCGCCGAAGCCTCCCGGATAGAGGCCTGGGAAGCCGAGAACTGTCGGAAAATCGGCGAAAATGGACTTTCTCTGATACAGACGATCAGTGATAAAAAATGCGGACAGCCTGTCAACATCCTGACCCACTGTAATGCCGGATGGTTGGCCTGTATCGAATACGGTACGGCCACCGCCCCTATTTATGCTGCATTTGATAAAAATATCGACCTTCACGTCTGGGTGGATGAAACCCGGCCTTTAAATCAGGGCGCCCGGTTGACGGCATGGGAACTCGGTAAGCACGGGGTTAAACACACGGTGATTACGGACAATGCCGGTGGGCATATCATGCAGCACGGCAAAGTCGATATCGTGATTGTCGGTACCGATCGTTCCACTTACACGGGTGATGTCGCCAATAAAATCGGAACCTATTTAAAAGCCCTTGCCGCACGGGACAACGATATTCCGTTCTATGTCGCCCTTCCTTCCAGCACTTTCGACTGGACCCTGCGGGACGGCATTGCGGAGATTCCCATCGAAGAGCGGGACCCGGATGAGGTCCGATATGTCGACGGGGCCGTGGACGGCGTTTACCAGCGCGTTTTGGTACCACCGGCAGACAGTCCGGCTGCAAATTTTGCATTTGACGTCACCCCGGCCCGTCTCGTTACCGGGTTTATTACCGAACGCGGAATCTGCAGGGCTTCGGAGCAGGATATCCTGAAGCTCTTTCCAGAAAAAAAATGACGGTTTATCCAATGTTTACAGATCTCGAAAAAAAAGTCATCGCCGCCATACAGGGAGATATTCCGATTACCGAGCGGCCCTACCTGCAGTTGGCAGAGTCCCTGAGGATTCCGGAGAAGGATCTGCTCGAGACACTTTCGGGCTTGAGTGAAAAGGGGTTGATTCGTCGATTCGGTGCCACCCTGCGCCATCAACGATCCGGTTTTTCAGCCAATGCCATGGCCGCATGGCAGGTGGATGAAGATCGGGTTGCCGAGGTCGGTAAAATGATGGCTTCATTTAGCCAGGTATCACACTGTTACCGGAGAAATCCGTCCACTGTATGGCCGTACAACCTCTATACCATGATTCATGCAAAAGACGAGACGTCCTGCCGGGAGATGGTTCGAGAGATGGCTGAAGCCACCGATACGGAAGTCTATGCCGTATTGTTTAGCCGGAGGGAATTGAAAAAGACCTCCATGGAATATTTTCCAACGGATGGTTTTGATTGAACCGCGTCATTTTATACTCCAGTGAAACAGAACGCCCCCCATATTCTTTTCATCAACCCCTGGATACACGATTTTGCTGCCTATGACTTTTGGGCCAAACCCATGGGGTTGCTGATACTGGCCGCCATTTTACGGGCACACGGCGTATCGGTCTCCTATATCGACTGCCTGGATCGATTTCATCCCCGTGCCCGGAAAGGCGATCCGGCCGCCCGGTACGGTCGAGGCCCCTATCTTAAAACCGAAATTCCTAAACCTTTGATGATCCCGGATGTTCCCAGGAAGTTTTCACGATACGGGATAAAACCGGAGTGGTTCAAGGAATCCCTGAGCACCGTTTCCCGACCGGATTTTATCTGTTTGACTTCTATGATGACCTACTGGTATCCGGGGGTTCAGGAGACTATTTCACATATCAGAGACATCTATCCCGAAACACCGATCGTCCTCGGCGGCATATACGCCAGTCTCTGTAAGGATCACGCCCTTTCAGAATCCGGAGCGGATCGGATCGTCACCGGTCCCGGGGAAACCGCTATTCTGGATCTGGTTTCCGAAATGACCGGATTTTCCGTCTCCCCGAGATTTGCCCCTGACCGGCTGGATACCTACCCGTATCCGGCTTTTGATCTTCAAAACAGGATTGCGTATGCGCCGCTGATGACATCGAGGGGATGCCCCTTTTCATGCGCCTATTGCGCCTCCCGGTTCCTCAGTCCGAGGAGGATGCTCCGGACGTCGGAGTCGGTCCTGGAAGAGGTCCTGTTCTGGCATAAATCCCATGGTGTCATCGATTTTGCGCTCTATGACGATGCGTTCCTCGTTGATGCAGAGCGCCACGCCGTTCCCATACTGGAGGACATTATAAAAAGCGGTATGCGGCTGCGGTTTCATACCCCCAACGCGCTGCACATCCGCAGTGTCACCCGAGATACTGCGCAGTTGATGTTTAAGGCCGGATTTACCTCATTGCGGCTTGGACTTGAAACCATCGAATTTTCCGAAAGATCCGAGATCGACCGGAAGGTGACCGCCGAAGAATTCCGGTCTGCGGTCTCACATCTTAAGGATGCGGGATTTAAAAAAGATCAGGTCGGCGCCTATCTGCTGGCCGGGCTTCCGGGACAATCCATGCAGACACTCAAAAAATCCGTTCAAATTGTCAAACAGAGCGGTATCACACCCATCCCGGCCTATTATTCCCCGATACCCCACACCGATCTTTGGGAAAAGGCCCTGTCGGCTTCACGATACGATCTTTCCGCTGATCCGGTCTTTACGAATAACGCGATTATGCCCTGCCGGAAAGAACCCTTCTCATGGGAGTCCATCTCCGCCCTAAAAGAACTTGTCAGATTTTAGGCACTTCAAACTTTACTTTTTAAAAGGAGATTGGTAGCATTTCCCGATACCTTGACATGTTGTAAACAATTAATTTTAGGAAACGCAGACCATGAAGAACAAAACAGAACAGATAATTATCCTTCTTCACGAAGAAGACAATACTATCACGGCACTTTCGGATCTTTCCCCGGGCCAGGAGATCGAAATCGATGCGGATGAAACAGATGAATCGGTGGTCGTTCAACAGGATATTCCATATGCGCATAAATTTGCCAGGGTGTCTATCCCGGAGGGGGCGGATGTGAAAAAGTACGGTGAAGTCATCGGTATCGCAACCGCTGCGATCGGGCCGGGTGAGCATGTACATGTCCATAATGTGGAGGGCAAACGGGCACAGGGAGGAACTTCATGAATTTTTCAGACATCACGTTTATGGGATATCGGCGTCCGGACGGCCAGTTCGGTGTTCGAAATTACCTGGGTGTGTTATCAACGGTTACCTGCGCCAACCAGGCGGCTGAAGATATTGCCAAACATATTGACGGGACGGCCGTGTTTACCCATCAGCAGGGGTGCGGGTTGTTGCGGAGCGATCTTGACATCGTCGAGAGAACGCTCATCAACCTGGGACGGAATCCGAACCTAGGTGCTGTGCTGGTGGTGAGCCTCGGCTGTGAGGGGGTCGATGCGGAGCGTATTGCCGCAAAGATCGCCGAGACCGGGAAACCGGTGGAAATGGTAAAGATCCAACAGGAGGGCGGCTATTTTGCTGCTTTGAGTGAGGCCGGCCTGAAGGCGCAAAAACTGGCAGCCGATATATCGCATTTCCAAAGAGAACCGGTGGATATCCGTCATCTCCGCCTGGGGATCAAGTGCGGGGCCTCGGATCCGACTTCGGGGTTGTCTTCAAACCCGGCAGTGGGAAAGGCTGTGGATCGTCTCATTGAAGCCGGAGGCTCTGCGGTTTTCGGGGAGACAACAGAGGTGATCGGTGCCGAGCATATCCTTGCCCAAAGGTGTATAGAAAAGGCCGTGGCCGATAAATTGCTGGCCGCTGTCGATTCCCTGGAAACCCGGGTTCTTCAGTGTGGCGGTGATATGCGCGGGGGCAACCCCAGCGGCGGAAATATTGCTGCGGGGTTGACGACGATCGAGGAGAAATCTCTCGGTGCCATTGTCAAGACAGGTACCACACCGATTCTGGATGTTTTCCAGTACGGCGAGTGCCCGCCCATGGAAAAAGGGCTCTATTTTGTCGATTCCCCGGGGCGTGAACCTGAAATCCTGGCCGCATTGGCTGCCGCAGGATGCCAGATCATCCTCTTCTCAACAGGAATCGGTGCTCCCCAGGGGTTCCCGTTTGTGCCGGTTGTCAAGCTTTCCGGCAACCGGAATACCGTGGAGCGGCTGGTCGATTTTATCGATCTGGATGTGTCCCAGGTATTGCTGCAGGGTGAAACTTTGGATGCGGCCGGTGATCGCGTCCTGGAATTTCCGATTCAGGTTGCATCCGGATCAAAAACCAAGGCCGAAACCATCGGCTACTCCGGCTCTACCGCCATTTATCAGGCAGGCCCGATCGTTTAGGGCTTGAATATTTTTCTTGACACGCTCCCTTCCCCTTTCTAAAGTTACATTGTAGTTAAAATGTAATTATATACCTTTCGTATTCCAGAAGCTGGAATCGGGTCGTCAAACTGTGGAGAACCCATGAAATTAAAACAGATCACCATCGCCATTGAAAATTCACCGGGCCGACTCTACGAGGTGACAAAGGCACTTGGCGAGGCCGGCATCAACCTCCGGGCGCTGAGCCTGGTGGATACTGGGGCATTCGGACAGCTCCGATTGCTGGTTTCAGACATCGGAACCACCCGTCGGATTTTGATGAAGATGCAAATGCCGGCAAAGGTAAACGAGGTGGTCGCCGTTGAGGTCGAAGATAAACCCGGCAGTCTTGCCGGAATGCTGAAACCGTTGACCGAAGCCGGTGTGGCCGTACTTTATACCTATGCATTTGTCGGATTTTCAGCCGGAAGGGCCGTGATGATCTTCCGCTTCAGCGACAACGACAAGGCGATCGGTATCCTGCATCAAAACGGGCTGAAACTGCTTGATGCCGAAGCCTTCGGCATTCTCGACACGAACATGTAAACCCGAATTGAGCCATTGCTCAATTCGGGAGCGGTCAGCAATCAGTTTTCAGCCGTCAGCTGATAGCGTGAGTCCAAAAACGTTGGTTTATGGGTGAGCACCCGTTAGGTTCAACGCAGTATCCGATGCATGGCCGATGAGTCGGGCGTTGCCTCATCTCCTGCATCTTGCTCCGTGCATCCTCAATAAAGGGGGTAGATTCATGGAAGACAATGCACCGTTTCATCCCCGGTCTATTGCCGTGGTGGGCGCAGGTCCTGTGGGGTGTATCGTTGCCGCTTTTCTGGCCAAGGGCGGATATGAAGTGACGCTCTGTGATGTCTTGCCGGAGTTGGTTGAGCCGGCTTTGGACAGGGGTATCATTATAGAGGGGGCTGAAAATCTTCAGCAGACGGTCTCAAGGGTTTACACCAACGTAGACGACCTGTCCCTGCACATCCCCGATGTGATCATCATCACCGTTAAAGCCCATGCAAACCCCCTCCTTGCCTCTGCAGTTGAAACCTTTTACCGGGAGGGCATCTATGTCGTCAGCTGGCAGAACGGCATCGATACCGAATTGGCGTTTGCAAAGATTCTGGGTGAAAAGCCGGTCATGCGGGCGGTTGTCAACTACGGGTGCAGTCTTGTTAAGCCGGGCCATGTTCACATGCCGTTTCATCATCCACCCCATTTTATCCAGGAACTCCACCCGGAATCGACGATGGCGGCCATTGCCGTGGCAGACGCCCTGAGTAAAAGCGGCATGCCGACCCGGCATACAGATGATATCGTTTCCATGATATGGCGAAAATCAATTCTGAATGCATGTATGAACCCGGTTTGTGCCGTAACCGGCAAGACAATGGCCCAGGCCATGAACGATCCGATTGTTTTTGAGATCATCGATGCCCTGGTAAAAGAATGCGTAAAAGTGGCCAGGGCCAATGAAATATCACTGGGGTGGGATTTTTATCCGTACGGGATGAAATACATGAAGAAAGCCGGGCATCACAAACCATCCATGCTTATGGATATCGAAAAGGGGCGGGGAACGGAAATCGATTTTATAAGCGGCAAATTTGTAAAATACGGAGATCAAGCCGGCGTTGAGACACCGTATAATAAAACACTCAGGGCGCTGGTAAAAGCGCTCGAACCAAAATGAATACATCAAATAAAGAATTCGGCACCATGCCCGAGCTTAAAAAGCTCATGGAAGCGCACTTCCGGGATCTGGATTCCGCCTCGAGGTCCGACACCGAAAAGGTGGCCTGGTGCACCAGTGTGGGGCCTGCGGAGTTGCTGCGGGGTATGGGGTATCAGGTCTATTTTCCGGAAAATCACGGTGCCATGCTGGGGGCTTCTCGAATGGCAACGGATCTTATCCCGTCTGCCAATGCCGTGGGGTACTCACCGGATATCTGTTCGTATCTTACCAGTGATATCGGCGCTTTTCTTCAAAATAGAACACCGCTTACCCGGAGCTATAATCTGTCATCGGTGCCGCGGCCGGATGTTTTGGTGTTTAATACCAATCAGTGCAGAGATGTAAAAGACTGGTTTGCCTGGTACGGAAGGCATTTTGATGTACCATTTATCGGCGTGCACACCCACCGGGATATCGGCGAGATCCGCGATTACCAGATACAGGACATTGCCAGGCAGATTGAAGATCTTATTCCAACCCTGGAGACCGTTTCCGGTTCAAAATTTGACATGGATCGATTCAAGACAGCCGTTGGCGTTTCCCGGAGGACGTCCCAGCTCTGGCGGGCCTGCCTGGAAACAGCGGCTGCGATTCCATCGCCCTGGACTTTTTTTGATGCGACGATCCATATGGCCCCGGCGGTTGTGGCGCGGGGCACCCAGGCCGGTGTGGACTACTACGTGCAACTGCTTGATGAACTGAATCAGCGGGTGAAGACAGGGCAGGGGGGCATCGAGAAAGAGAATCATCGCCTCTACTGGGAGGGCATGCCGATTTGGGGCAGACTCAGATCCCTCTCGGATCTGTTTGCATCGTTAAATACCTGTGTGGCGGCATCGACCTATTGCAATAGCTGGATCTTTGACCAGCTGGATCCCCAGGCCCCTTTCGAAAGCATGGCAAGGGCATATACCGAGCTCTTTATCGTGCGGGATGAGGCTTATAAGGAACAGTACATAAAAAAATGTTTCGATCGGTATCGGCTCGACGGTATTCTGTTTCATGACGCAAAGACCTGCCCGTACAATACAAACAGCCGCTACGGCATGCCCGAAAGGCTGAGTCGGGAATTGAGCATCCCGGCACTGACCATCAATGGCGACCTGAATGATCTGAGGTGTTTTTCCGAAGAACAGACCCAAACCAATATTGAGGCATTTATCGAGCAGCTGGAAGAATGAATTCAATCCCTATTTATGCCGGCGTTGACCTGGGCGCATCGAGAACCAAAGTGGTTATTCTCGATGCCGGTAAGATGGTTGTCGGACGTGCGGTAAGAAAATCCGGAACCGATTTTGCCGTCACCGCCGAAACTTGTTTGGATGAGGCCCTCTCCATGGCCAATGCGAACCGGTCGGATATCGTTGCAACGGTGTCGACCGGTTACGGCCGGAAAAATGTTTCTTTTGCCCGGAAGTCACTGACTGAAATCGGGTGTCATGCCAAAGGCTGCTATTTCTTTTTCCCCAAAGCCATTACCATTATCGATATCGGCGGCCAGGATAACAAAATCATTAAACTTGATGAGAAGGGCCGCCGAATCAGTTTTAAAATGAATCGCAAATGTTCGGCCGGCACCGGTTCGTTTCTTGAGGAAATGTCGCTTCGACTTGATATCCCTTTGGAAGAGATGGACAACCTGGCCCGAAGTGCGTGCAGGCCGGTTGAACTCGGCAGCTATTGCACGGTCTTTTCCGGGACCGAGGTGCTGGAAAAGATCCGGCAGGGAGAAAAGGTGCCGGATCTTGTGAGCGGACTTTTTGTTTCGGTAGTCAAACGGATCATGGAGATGGATTCGTTTTCAGATACCGTGGTGATGAGCGGCGGTGTGGTTGACTGGAACCCTCATATCGTAAAGATGCTTCAGGAAAGAATCGACAGACCGGTCCTGGTTCCCGATCATCCACAGTACTCAGGCGCCATGGGTGCCGCACTTTTTGCGATGACGCTTTAGACGGGAGGCGTTTTAAAATGACAACGAGCAAATGGATGCATGTTGGAACCGTTTTAAAGATGAACGCCTTACATTATCCCGAAAGATTGGGATGGCAGGACAGGTCAAAAGCCTGCTCTTTCAAGCAGTGGAATGAACGGTCATGCCGTCTCGGAAACGGTCTTGGGCAGCTGGGCGTGGGGCACCGGGAAGCCTTTGCAGTCATCGCCTATAACCGCGGTGAGTGGATGGACATCTATGCCGGGTGTGCCAAGGGCGGACAGATCGCCGTTCCGGTCATGTTCCGTCTGGTGGGACCTGATATCGAATATATTGTCAACCATTCCGGATGCAAGGCCTTTATCGTCGAAGAACCCTTTGTGGAACTGATCGATTCCATAAAGAAAAAACTGCCGATACCCCCGGACGCCTATATCTATCTGGGCAATAAACCGGTGCCGGAAGGCTATATCGATTATGAGGACTGGCTGGCATCCGCATCTTCCGATGAGCCGGGCTGTATGGTGGACGGGGATGATACCTGGACCATCATGTATACCTCCGGAACCACCGGAAGACCCAAGGGGGTTGTCCGGACACATGAGAGCAATCAGGCCGAATACGTTCTGACAAATTTAAACCAAGGCGTTCGTCCCACCGACAAGGTGATGATGGTCATGCCCATGTGCCATGTAAACTCAATATTTTATTCATTCCCCTACACCCTGGTGGGAGCTCCCGTATTTGTCTATAATCGTGCCAGTTTCGACCCGGAAGATCTATTGGAGACCATCGAGAAATACGACATCACCTTTACCTCCATGGTGCCGACGCACTATATCATGATCCTTGCACTTTCGGATGAAGTCAAAAGCAAGTACGATGTTTCATCGATCCGACAATTACTCATTTCCTCTGCACCTGCCCGGAAAGATCTAAAGCTTGCCATCATGGATTATTTTAAAAACGCCGAATTATGGGAAGCCTACGGGACCACAGAGGGCGGGCTGATTACCCTGCTGCGGCCCGAAGATCAGTTTGAAAAGCTGGGCAGTATCGGCAGGGAGATCTTCGGTACGGATCGGATCAAAATTCTCGATGATAAACGGGAAGAAGTTCAAGACGGTGAGGTGGGAGAAATTTTTTATCGTACCCCGATGATTTTTAAGGCGTACCTAAATGAGCCGGATAAGACCCGGGATGCCTTTCACGGCGAATGGTCCACGGCCGGGGATATGGGGAGGCGGGATGCGGGCGGGTTTTACACCCTGGTGGATCGGAAGGCCAATATGATCATCACCGGAGGAGAGAATGTATACCCGTCGGAGGTGGAAAACATTATCGGCGGGCATCCGGCTGTCCGAGATATCGCGGTCATCGGGCTTGCGGATGAAAAGTGGGGAGAAGCCGTAAGGGCCATCGTGGTGCTCCACAACCTGTACGGGCCGAGCCGGGAACTCAAAGACGAGATTCTTGCCTTCGGAAAGGGGCGGCTTGCCGGTTATAAACGCCCCAAAAGACTTGACTTTATTGATGACGAAGAGATGCCTCGAACCGGGACCGGAAAGATCATACACCGACTTCTCAGGGAACGGTATGGAGGAGAGGGGGGTTAAGCATATGTTGACAAAGGCATTTATTCCTTACAGGGGCTACTACAGCACCCCGTTTGTCCGGTGGCAGGGGAGCCTGGCAAATGAGCATGCAATACGACTTGCCGCCGGGACTTCCAGACGGTGGCTGGCTGAAAAGAAATGGGATGCGGATATTTTTGACTACCTGTTTCTGGGGATGACCATCGGCCAGCCCCAATGGTTTTACGGCGGCCCTTGGGCGGCTGCATTGATGGGAGCTGCTGCTGTTCCGGGTGTTGTTGTCTCTCAGGCCTGTACGACTTCCGCCACCTCTATTTTTCAGGCGGGCGTCGGTATCGAAACCGGTTTATATATGAACACCTACTGCCTGATGACCGACCGCTGCTCAAACGGTCCCCATACGGTGTGGCCGAATCCCGGAGGGCCCGGCGGGGAGGTTCTGTCAGAAAACTGGATGATGGATAATTTCGCCAGGGACCCCTGGGCAAAAGGTGCAATGATCCAGACAGCGGAAAATGTGGCCAGAGAAGCCGGGTTTACGCGCGAGCAGTGCGATGCACTCTCCCTGAGAAGATATGAACAGTACCTGCAGTCGACTGAAAACGACCGTGCCTTTCAAAAGCAGTATATGTTTCCGGCGGAGGTTAAAATTTCCCGGAAAAAAACGATCCTGATCCAAGAAGATGATGGGATCACAGTCAGCACTGCGGAAGGACTGGCAGGCCTGCGGCCGGTGGTAGCCGATGGCGTCCACACATACGGTTCCCAGACACACCCGGCAGATGGAAATTGCGGCCTTGTGGTCACCACCCGGGAAAAAGCAAGGGAACTGAGCGCGAATCCGGATATCGACATCCGGATCCTATCCTACGGATATGCCCGGACAAAAAAGGGGTACATGGCCATGGCGGTGGTGCCGGCTGTTGAAATGGCGTTGGATAAGGCCGGCATCGGCATAACGGATGTTGCGGCCATAAAAACCCACAACCCGTTTGCAGTCAATGACCTCTACCTGGCCGGGCAGCTGGGTGTGGATGCCGACAGTTTCAATAATTACGGTTCATCGCTTATCTTCGGGCATCCACAGGCGCCGACAGCCGGCCGGTGCATCATAGAGGGGATCGAAGAGGTGGCAGGCGCCGGCGGCGGTTATCTGCTCTGGGGCGGATGTGCTGCCGGGGATACGGCCGCCGCACTGGTTTTAAAGATCGGTCCTTAAGGGCAGAGAGCAGAGGGCATGGGGCAGAGAGTGTAGGGCAAAGGGCAGAGAGCAGAGGGCATGGGGCAGAGAGTGTAGGGCAAAGGGCCGGTTTTTCTCCGGGGACAATCATTTCTTTTTCCCCTGAAGTTTAACCGGCCCGAGTCTGGACCAGGGCATGGCTGAGCTACGCTGCCGGTGTCGCGGGCATAGATCCTGGAAAGTTTCCTGCAGCAACGTCCGGAGGGTTTCTCTGTACGGTTCGGTGTATACCGGTACCCCGCATATTTCACACCGCACCAGATCCAGGGTGACCGTTGCGTCCCGGTCGTCGGTAAGAAGGTGTTTGAAACCGATGGCCTCCCTGGGGCAGATCCGCCGACATTGACCGCATTGCTCACACTGTACTCTGTTGTGGGAAAGGGTCCGTCTGTTTCCCTTATCCTCATATTCCAGGGCGGATGCCGGACAGTTCCGGACGCAGGCCAGACAGCCGTCGCAGTTTTGATCGTCAATCGAAAATCCCATCAGCCTCCTCCGGCAAGCAGGAGAAACTTTACCGTATCCCCTTTGCGGATTCTTTTATCATCGATCGCCTCGTGCGCCAGGAAGCCTTCATCATTTAGCATCACCTGAATAATCGGATCCAGATTGCCGCGGGAATCGAGGATCGATTGCCTGATGTTGGACCCGAACCGTTGAACCAGGTGCTTTATCAGATTCCAAACGGTGTCACCGGGCATATCGACAACCAATTTTTTTCCGATGGTTGCCGACAGCATGGGCAACCCGAGAAATTCGACACAGACGTTCATAAAACCGGTACCGCCCCCCCTTTCTATCCTTGTCAGGCTGAAGATGTAATCGCTTTATGCGGTGTGCCCGGTGTGCTTTCGCATCAGTTCTGAAAGATTTTCTCCGGCTTCCCGCATCCGTTGGTATTGGAACCTTGTGGTCTCCACATAGTCAACCGCTCCCATATCGCAGAACCGGACGCATTGAGGGGCACCGCCGCATAGATCGCATTTAAAGACCCGGCCGCTCCGGTCGTCAAAACCCATGGCCCCGAACGGGCAGGCAGATACGCACATTTTGCAGCCGATACATCTGTCATCGTCGATCATCACGCGCTCAATGGCTTTATCCCGATAAATCGCCTCCTTGGGGCAGACCGTCATACAGGCGGCATCTTCACATTGCCGGCAACTCATGGGCAGGTAAAAGCCCTGGTCTTCCCATTTGATTACATGGATGCGGGCACGGGCCGGATTGCTGACCCCGGTGTGCATTACCGAGCAGGTTATTTCACACAGCCTGCAGCCGGTACACCGCTCCGGATCCACCATAAGCATTTTTCTAGACATCCTGTAACCCTCCTTATCGTTGCCACAAGTCTTCGATTTCAAGCCGTTTGAGCATTTTTTTCATGGGGACACCCTGTTTATCCCATTTGCGAAGCCTGTAATATTCATCGATCATTGCCGTAAATTTTTCCCGGTCGATACATTTCCCTTTTACTCCGGGAAGGCCGAGCTTTGTCGGTTCGTCAAAATATCGATCCGGCAGCCAGTCGTCTTTCCGGGTCATACCCTCTCTGAGATTAAAGAGCCGTTCGATGGTACAGCACCGGTCGGCAATGTTCCAAAGATCCATGGCTGAAAATTCAAGCCCGGTGTTCAGATAGATCATTTTTTCAAATTCGCCGAAGGTGGGGTGGTTGGGGCTCAAAAAGATCGTGTGGTATTTGCATACGCCCAGACAGTCGACAGCCATGAAATTGTGCTCCTGCCAAAGGACCATCCGGGGCTTGCCCTCATATTCTGAATAGTTGTTTGTGAGAGGGCCCTCATACCCGTCCGGATTTCGGTAGATCTTGTCGAGCACCTTCATGGGGAGGTTATAGAGATCTATGGCCGGCCGGCCCCTGAGATGATCCGATCCCCTGGAGGCCACGGCGATATTTAAGGCCAGGGACGGAGTTGCGCGTTCATCGGAATGCAGACCGCTCATCCCTTTTACGTGAATGAGATAGGACAGGCTTTCAGGACCGAATTTTTCCGCCGCCCTCAAGGGGCCTTCTGCCAAAACATTGCCCAAACCCTCGCGAAAGGCGATCCGCCTGACCATTTCCAGGACCGCTTCATCGTTTCCCCACTCAAGCTTCAAACCATCGGTTTCTTTATCTGTCAGGATCCCCTTTTCGTAAAGCTCCATGGCCCATCCGATCATACTGCCGATTTCCAGTGTGTCCAGGCCGTAATCGTTTACGAGGTGGTTGCCGGTCAGGATGGTGTTCATGCTGCTGCACCCCACCTCGGTGCCGAAAGCACCCTGACTGGTGTATTCCGGGCCCTGGGCATAGGTGCCGGCGAAAGGGCCCTGTTTGATGACATATCGATGCCGACAGTGTACCTGGCATCCGAAGCAGCCATCCATGCCGAAGGTGTGTTTGTCCAGATTTTCACATTCGATATCTTCGCTGTCCCGAAGCTGGTTGTACTGAAAATTTCGAGTGCGCACCAGGCCGGTGGTGTTTGTAGCCCCATAGATAAAGCTTGTTCCCCAGCGCTGCATGATCTGTGAGACCTTTGTGGAGATGACCTGATCGATGATCCGTTTGTTATACTCAAGCGCCTCTTTCGGGTGCTTGATCTCTAAATCCATGGTACCGCGACAGACAACGGCCTTGAGATTCTTTGAACCGAGTACTGCACCCATCCCGGTGCGTCCGGCTGCGTTTTTCCGGCCCGTCATGACCGTTGCGAATCGAACCAGGTTTTCACCGGCCGGCCCGATGCACAGGACCTGAGCCTCATCGTCTCCCAATTCCCGGCGGACAAGCGTCTGGGTATCGTAGACACCGGCACCCCACAGATAACCCGCATGGCGAATTTCGATCTCACCGTTTTGTATATAGAGATAGACAGGGTGCTCGGCACGCCCTCTGATGACCAGGTGGTCAAATCCGGCCCATCGCATCTCCGGACCAAAAAAACCCCCCATATTGGCGGAGCCGAGCAGGTTGGTCAGGGGGGACTTGGCCATTATATGGGTTCGGGCAGATGCCGAAGCCAGGGTCCCCACCAGCAGTCCGGCACTGATCAATGCGACATTGTCCGGGCCCAGCGGATCACACCCTTCGGGTGCGTGCGTGTAGAGCAGATAGGCATCGAGTCCTCTTCCGCCCAGAAATTTTTCCCGCCACTCTGCCGGAATCGTCTCTATTCGGACCTCTCCGGTACCCAGATCGATATAGGCAATCTTTCGATTTAAGGCCATGTTGGCTCCTTTTTGTGCATCAACCCCTGTTATTCTCTCCGCCGGGATAGGTATCCCAAACCGGGCCCCTTATTTTGGCGGTTTTTGGGTACGGCCAGGAGATTCGCCACCCGATACCGCATTTTGGGCATGGGGCTGAAAATGCACCCGGTGTCGGTCGAAACCGGGTAAAGCAGGCCAGGCAGCGGATCTCTCCGTCCCGGGGGCCTTCCATGATTTTATTTCGCTTCATGTCTCCTCCGTATCTGTTCACTGTTATGAACAAAATATTTATTATATTTTAACAGCCGTAGCTGTTAAGTCAAATAAAATATTCAATTTACTTGATAATTAATAGGAAATGGTCATGGTGGGTCGGTTGACATCGTGTTGAAGTTCCGCTATAAATTTGATTATGTTCATTATAGTGAACGTTTTGTGCTAAATGATCAATGGGGAGACGGACAGGATGAATCGATCTGGAAATGTCGGATACAAGGCGCCGGCTGTGCAAAAAGCCTTTGGCCTGTTGAAGCTGGTTGCCGAATCCAACAGGGGGCTGGGGACCAGTGAACTGGCAAAATGTCTGGGGTTCAGCAAGAGCACCACCCATGGCCTGATTCAGGCCCTGGTCAAAACCGGTGCCCTATCCGAAAGCCCTCAACGGAAGACCTATTTTTTAGGGCCGGCCATTGTGGACCTGGCCTTTAAAAGCCGAAATTACTTCCGGGTCGGTGAAAAGGCGCAACCGGTGATTGAGGAGCTGAGGGACCGCATCGGTGAGACAATATTTCTCGGCGTATTAAGCCGTTCTCATGGCATTATCGTGGCCACGGCCGAGGCGTCAAACCCTCTCAATATTTCCTCTTCGCCGGGAACCACCGTCCCTCTGCTTGCCGGGGCCGTGGGAAAAATATTTTTGGCCGGATTCAGCGACGACCAGGTTCTCGACATCATCGGTGAAAAGGGGCTTCCGCAGTTTACGGCGCATTCCATCGTGTCCGAAGCCGCCTATCTGACCGAATTGTCCCGGGTGCGAAAACTGGGCTATGCCCTGGACAACGAGGAGTACCTTCCCGGGGTCAAGGCGGTGGCCGTGGGTTTGGGCAATCTGCGGGGTCTTCCCCTGGCCCTTTGGGCGGTCGGTTTTGCCGGAACCATGACCCAGGACAAGATGCCCGGCATAATCAAAAAGATCCATGCCGCTTCCGAAAGGCTCAAACAGCTGCTGGATGCGTGATGCAACAGAGTGTTGAATTCCTGAGCCGGATATGTATTACTGTGTGCACGCACTAACGCTTGCATTCGAATATCAGTGATGGCCCTGCCGTTATTTTCTTTCGGGCCTTTACCCGATTCATTTTCAGATCAGAACCCCCGCGAAGGAGACAAATTGTGAAATGGTTGTACAGTTTACAGAAAACACAAAAATTTCGGCAGATTCTCTTTGTCCTGGCACTTGCCCTGTTGATCACCGTACCCGCAACCGGGGCCGAAATCACCTCCTTTGTCGACCCGGAAACCGTTACTGAAACGGCTCCTGAAACAATCAACATCGCCTGGGGAGGCTCCGAACCCGGTGATGCGCTGTATTACATGGTGGGGGCCGCCGGTATGATTATTACCCGTGAACTTCCCCAATACAGCATCTCCCAGATATCGACAGCCGGATCCATTGAAAACTGCAAGCGGCTCCTCAAAGGCGAGATGGACATGGGCATTGTTTACGGGCCGCACGTTTACATGGCACAGCACCATCAGGGGCCGTTTAAAAACGACCCCAAGGGGACGCTGCTGCGAGGGGTTGCCAAAGCCTACGAGGGCGCATCCTATGCTGTAAGCCTTCCGGATTCGGGCATTAAATCCATGAACGATCTGGCCGGCAAAACCGTTGCCATGGGACCGCCCGGATCCGGTACGGTGTTTAACAGCACCAATGTCATGCGGGCATTGGGGCTTCTCGACAAGATCAAACCGCGCATGATGTCTTTTGCCGACGCCGGCAGGGCGTTGGCCCACAAACAGATCGATGCATTTTTTCAATCTTCACAGCCGGCCGGATCGGTGACCGAACCGGCCGAAACAAAAGGGGCTTACATCATCCCCTTTACCGATGAAGAGCTGGGCAAGATCGTAAAAATGTATCCTTTCTATTACAAAGGCATTATCAAGGAAGGTATCTACAAGGGGGTTCCGGAGACGGGCGTGCCGTTTTTAACCGTATTCTGGGTCGCCCATGAACGGGTACCGGAACAGGCCGTGTACGACATTGTCAAGCTCCTTTTTCAGCCGAATATCAAAAAACAGTTGGGTGAGACCCACAAAGGCTGGAAACAAATCTCTCCGGGCACCGACAAATATACCCGCCTCGGATCCCCCGTGCATCCGGGTGCTGAAAGGTATTACAAAGAAGCCGGGCTCTGGAAATAAAGTTGAATCAAAAAACTTCCGCAGGGATATCGTGCGGCAGCTTTTTTTATGCCGGACCTTACCGGCGGCCGCCACCTTTGGATTCCCGGTAACCGACGCATCAAACGCTATGTCGGCGGCCCGGTTCCACAGGGGCGTTCAACGATTCAGGTTCGGATTGACTTCCCATCCGGTTTGACATAAATTTCACCAAATACCGTTTAAGATAATATTTATTGGGCATAAAGATTAGACACCTCCAATTATTTTTCTGTTACCTTTAGCTGCGCGGTGCTGAACCCAGAACCCGGAACCTGGATCCTGCAACCCGGGAACCGGTCAGGGGTGACGATTATTGGAAAAAGATATTAGAATCGCCTATTTTGTATCTTCCCACGGGCTGGGGCACGCTGCCCGGGCGGCTGCGGTGATGGAATCGATCCGTGCAATCGACCCGGGTATCACCTTTGACATTTTAACTGCAGCACCGGAGTGGTTTTTTAAAGAGACCCTGTCCGATTCTTTTCATTATCATCACCTTCAGACCGATGTCGGGTTAAAACAGCGGACCCCGTATCACGAAGACCTTACCGGAACCCTGTCTGTTCTGGATACTTTCTTCCCTTTCCAGTCGGATAAGCTTGCCTCGGTGGTGCAAACGATTAAAGAAAATGCCTGCAAGCTGATCCTTTGCGATATCTCCCCCATGGGTATTGCCGCGGGGCAGGAGGCGGGCATTCCTTCCGTTCTTGTGGAAAATTTCACCTGGGACTGGATCTATGAGGCCTACTCAGCGTCTGCCCCCGATTTTATCCCCCACATCCAGTTTTTAAAAAACCTTTTTGCCGAGGCTGATTTTCATATCCAGACAGAGCCGGTGTGCGCGCATGGGGATGCCGATCTTACGACCCTGCCGGTCAGCCGGCGACCGCGGCTGCCTGCTTCCGAGGTTCGCAGCGCCCTCGGAATAAACGGTTCAAAGCCTGTCGTTCATATCACCATGGGAGGGGTTCCCGGGAAATTTTCACTCGATGAGAAGCTGAAGGGGTATCCGGACCTGACATTTATTGTTTCAGGCGCCAGTGATGCCCTGCATCGTAACGGAAATGTATACATGCTTCCGTATCATTCGACTATTTACCACCCCGACATTATTCATGCAGCCGATCTTGTCATCGGCAAAGCGGGCTACAGCACGCTGGCAGAAGTCTATTATGCCGGGATTCCGTTTATGTTTGTCAAACGACCCACCTTTCGGGAGTCGGCGGTCATTTCCGAATTTGTCCGTATGCATATGCATGGGAAAGATATTACCGTGGAGCAGTTTGAGGCGGGCGGTTGGGTAGATGATGTTCCGGAACTTTTAAATAACCCGGTCATTTCCCGAACGGAAAAAACGGGGGCGGATCAGGTTGCCGAGTTTATAAATAATCTCTTATCAAACCATGGAGAAGGCTTATGAAAACAAAAACAGTTGCATTCAGCAGATATCTGGTGTTTGCGATGGCATTGTCGGGTATAGTTATCGGTCTTAATATTGCGGGTTCCCATGGGCTCGCTTCAGCTGCCACGGGTCAAAAGATCCGATCGCTGGATGACACCGGTTTAGTACCGGGGCTGTCGGTTTTGTATTTCCGTAAATTCAAAGCCAGGCATCTGAAAAAACTACCCTCGGGAGAGCAGGCTGTTTTTGACGGTAAACCGGGCAAGCCGATCCCCTATTTAAATCATGCATTCGGTAAAAAGAATGTGTTTGACAGCGGCACCCGGAAGCTGATCGGCATGCAGATGAACGGTTTTCTGAAACTTTCCACCACCGGGACTTATGGATTTAAAGCCTTTGCCAATGACGGTATTCGCATCTGGATTGATAGTCAGCAGGTTGCGGATGATCCGGAATGGCATGCAAAAGGGGATCGGTATTCGGAACCGGTGTGTATTGATATCAGCAAAGCCGGCTGGCATCCGATGCTTTTAAGATATTTTCAGCGAAAAGGAACCGCAACCCTGAAATTGTACTGGAAAAGACCCGGGGACGCGGATTACAGCATCATCCCGGCAGAAGCCTATGCCCATGACCCGACTACTGTGAAGAAGAAATAGTTCAGGGTAAGGGGAAAAACGCCGTAAATACCTGCTTTTAGTGATGAACATCGAACATCGAACGTTCAACGTCGAATGAAAACAAATACTGAACATTTGACCACGCCAAGGCGTGGTTGGACGATGGGTGTTCGATGTTCATTTTTCTTAAGTTTTAGCCATCTCCGGGTCTCCGAAGTTCCATTAATAAGATTCTTTCCCTTGTTTTTGTTTTTCATTCAATATTCGATGTCGGAGTCTTCGCTACCTGGACGTTCGATGTTCGATGTTCATCCCTTTAGCGGGGTTGGCATAACAGAAAAGACAGTTGTGGCTGCACGGATGCAGGTTGTATGAGCCGATATCAATGGAGGCCCGGCATCCGCAGCCGGCTTGAATTCTTTGCCCCTTGTCTTTGGCCAGGGAGATCCGACCGCCATGGAGTGCTTTTAACCGATGGTTCGGGATGCAGGCACTTCCGCTGATCCCGGTGTTTTCAGGGAGCAGCGATAACAATTCTTTCTCACAGCAGAGGTGCAGCCGGATATTTTTTTCTCCGGCGGTCCGGTTGAGATCGAGAAGGATCCTGATTTTCTCATCAACCGATGGGTCGATAAAAGAGAATCCAGCCATGGGCTTGATCCGGTTTTGTATCTTCCTGTAGTGGTCCATAAAGCTTGTGATACAGCGCCGAATCCCGCTGCCGGCCGCGATATCTGAAATGGCGGAGAAGTCGCCGAGATTGTTCCGGACGGCTCCGGTCTCTGTCTGATAAAAACAGATGGGGTCAAAACGCCAGTCGACACTTTCGGCACCGAAGCGGCGGGATAAGATTTCCAACTGCCGGAATCTTTCCGAAAGCGGCGGAAGGTTGGGTTCCAGCATGGTGTCTTCGGTGTTGAGGGTGAAGCTGAAATAGAGGTGATACCCTTTTTTTAATAATGTTTCGCCGTAATGACCGGAAAGAAAAGGTTTGAAATTTTTTGACCAGAAAACCAGGGTGTGAACCTGATCCGTTCCGGCCGGGACGGTAAATACACGCCGGTTATACGGGTTGACGACCTCAAATTCGCCTCTTTCGATCCGGCTCATGAACCAGTCCATATAAAGGGCCGGGATATCGGTTCTTCTCGAAGCCGAGATAACGATTTTTTCTATAGAATTGATAGAATCCCTTAACTTTAGCTCACTTTGGGCACTTCAAATTTTAGTTCATTTTTTTTTCATATCGGAAAAGGAGATAACGTCGGCGCCACCGTTTTTTGGAAGGGCCGATGTGTTTTCATCGGTACCGTCGGATCCGTCTGCATCTGTTTCGGTCTGCACCTCCGGTGCGACAACTTTTTCCAGGCGCATCTTTTTCCCGTTCATGGTAAACTCTTCGCCGCTGATGTAGGCATCTCTCAATATCCATGTGACCACCTGGATCGGCATCTGGAGCATCATCAAACGGACATGATACCACCCCCGTTTTGCATCCGGGGAAATATCTTCAATTCGGGCGAATGAGAGCGGATTGTCTTCAAAATATATCAGTACGAGATCGTTTTCCTGTGTCATTTAGTCAATTTCCTGTTTATTGTCTGATACGGGTGAACCATCATGATTACACGGCACACTCACATGATAATAAGAAAAAAGGGTCCACCTTGCAAGACCGATCTGCGCTTTTCCTTGACATGGATAATGACGATATGCAAATTAAGCCATGGCAATGTAAGCAAGTATGTGCCTGAAATGATCAATATTAGACCGGAATCATAGCATCTTTGAGAGGGTGATCGAATGGCGAAACCGAAACTGAAAGGCCACCGGATCAATCGGGAGTGGTGTAAAGGGTGCGGGATCTGTGTGCAATTCTGTCCCAAAAACGTTCTGGAGCTCGATAGGGAGGACAAGGCGGTGGCCGCACGACCGGAAGATTGTATCTGCTGTAGACTCTGTGAGCTCAGATGCCCGGATCTTGCCATCGAGATTGAATTGGAACAAGAGTAGCTTATGAAAAAAAATATAAAATTTCTTCAGGGAAACGAGGTCTGTGTGGAAGCCGCGCTCTACGCAGGGATTGACTTTTTTGCGGGTTATCCGATTACCCCGTCAACCGAGATCGCCGAGCAGTTGGCCTTCCGGCTTCCACAGGCGGGTGGGAAATTTATCCAGATGGAAGATGAAATCGCCTCCATGTGTGCCATTATCGGCGCCTCGCTGACCGGACACAAAGTCATGACCGCCACCAGCGGCCCGGGGTTTTCATTGATGCAGGAAGCGCTTGGGTATGCCATCATGACGGAAATCCCCTGTGTCATCGTCAATGTGCAGCGGGGGGGGCCGTCTACAGGTATTCCCACCCATGTGAGCCAGGGAGATGTCAATCAGGCCCGGTGGGGAACCCATGGGGATCATGCCATCGTCGCGTTGACCGCATCGAACCACCAGGACGTTTTCAGGATGACCGTGGAGGCATTTAATATTGCGGAAACCTATCGTACGCCGGTGATCCTGCTGTTCGACGAGGTCATCGGGCATATGCGGGAGCGCCTTGTCATGCCGGAACCGGGTGAAATACCGCTGGTGGACCGTCTCAGAACATCGGTCCGGGAAGGCGTGGATTATCACCCCTATCTTCCCAGGGAAGACGGGCGCCTGCCCATGTCCGATTTCGGCGGTGTGCATCGGTATAATGTCACCGGACTGTTTCACGATATGTGGGGTTTCCCGTCTACAAATCCGCAGGTGGTTCACGGCCTGCTCCGCCACCTGGTCGACAAGATACAGAACAATGTCAATCAGATTGCAAGGTATAAAGAATATCACCTGGAAGATGCCGAGTGTGTTCTGATCTCTTACGGCTCTGCTGCCCGTTCCGCCCGCCATGTTATAGAGAGCCGGAGACCCCGGGGTGAGATGCTGGGGCTTTTGGAGCTGCAGACCCTGTGGCCGTTTCCTGCGGATCTCGTGAGAGCAAAATGTGCTCACGCAAAATACGTGGTGGTCGTTGAGATGAATATGGGGCAGATCCTTCAGGCCGTTAAAATGGCCCTTGATGAACCGGAGAAGGTCTTTCTTGCAAATCGTATCGACGGAGAATTTATTACGGAAACAGACATACGCAACGTTCTCCGAGTCATCCAGGGAAGGGGAGTATAATCAATGGCAATAAAGGATTATATCAGAGAGCGATTCTTTCCGCATCTTTGGTGCCCGGGTTGCGGCCACGGCACTGTTTTGAACGGCATGTTAAGGGCCATTGATGCCCTGGCAATAAAAAAGAAAGATATTGTGATGGTTTCCGGAATCGGCTGCTCTTCACGGATTTCCGGCTACGTGGATGTACACACACTCCATACGATTCACGGCCGTGCACTGGCTTTTGCCACGGGTGTAAAGATGAGCCGGCCGGAACTGACCCTCATCGTTCCCATGGGGGACGGAGATGCGCTCGCTATCGGGGGAAATCATTTTATCCACGCTGCCCGACGCAATATCGACATGACCGCCATCGTCATGAACAACCGGACATACGGCATGACCGGCGGCCAGTATTCACCCCTTTCCGGATACGGGACCAGTGCGACCACCGCGCCGTATACCAACATCGATCACGATTTTGATGTGGTGGAACTTTCTAAGGCTGCCGGGGCTACTTTCGTGGCACGCACCACCACCTACCATACCCAGCAGGTCACCCAGATCATAAAAAAGGCGATCCAGCACCGCGGGTTTTCCGTGGTTGAAGTACTGTCGCAATGTCCCACCTATTTCGGCAGAAAGAATCAGGCCGGCAGTGCCGTGGATATGATGAACCATTATAAAAACAACACCACCCCCATGGGGTCCAAGGCCAAGCAGGCGGACCCGGACCTGATCGAACGCGGAATATTTGTCGAAAAACAACTGTCGGAATATTGCACGGAGTATGAAAAGATTATGCAAATAGCGCAGAAGGGGAAGAAATAATGGAACGATGCAGAATCGTATTTTCAGGCTCCGGCGGCCAGGGGGTGATTACCGCGGCCATCATCCTTGCCGAGGCTGCCGTGCTTCACGAGGGTCTCATTGCGGTTCAGTCCCAGGTATACGGTCCGGAAGCACGCGGCGGGGCCACGCGCTCGGATGTGATCATCTCTGAGTCGGAGATTTTTTTTCCAAAAGTATTTCAACCGAATGTGCTCGTCTGCCTCACCCAGCAGGCCTATAACAAATATATTCCGATCGTCCGGCCGGGGGGGCTGCTGGTTACCGACACCCGGTATGTAGAGACGGTTCGTAAAGTGGATGCGAAACAGGTGGAGCTGCCGCTGTTTGAGACGGTCATTGAAAAAATCGGAAAACCGATTGTACTCAATATCTGCATGCTGGGGTCGGTGATCGCACTGACCGGGCTGGTCCAGCCGGATTCTATCATGAACGTCCTGCAGGATCGCATCCCTGCAAGTTTTTTAAAAATGAACCGTGAAGCACTCCGTTTGGGCATGGAGCTGGCTTCGGCGGACTAGTTGCCGAAATCGAATAGATCCACCCGAGCCGGGCAAACCATCCTGAGGCAGGCAAATCGAAAATTCCAAATCACAAATTCCAAATATCAAATAAATCACAATAACCGAAATTCCAAATTCCAAACACGGATGCGATTTTGAATAGAGAACATTGAAATCACTGGATTCCGGCTTTTGCCGGAATGACGTTGTAAAGAAATATTAGACTTTTTGCGAGTTAATCTGTTTTGGCCATTGGATATTGTAATTTGAAATTTATTTGGGATTTGGTGCTTGGAATTTGAAATTTACCTTAACAAGTAACGAATAGCACTACATTGATCACTTAGAGTGCAAAATTGAATGCCCCCTCACCAGACCCCAGCCCTCTGCCCGGCGGAATCTACGTCCATATCCCGTTCTGTCAGAAAAAATGTCTCTATTGCGATTTCTACTCCGTGTCCGACCCGACCCTCAAATCTGCCTTTTTCCAGGCGTTGATCGGTGAGATCCGCCTGATCCGGGACACCTCTGTTTCTTTTGATTCCATCTATATCGGCGGCGGAACGCCCTCTCTATTTGAACCCGCGCGCATTTCAAAGCTCATCGATTCCCTCGGCAAATCCTTTTCCATAGACGCCGATTCCGAGATTACCCTGGAAATCAACCCCGGCACGGTAGATGCTGAAAAACTGAAGGGGTATCGAAACGCAGGGGTCAACCGGCTCAGCATCGGGATCCAGACCTTTCAGAACCATCTTCTGGAGACGCTGGGGCGGGTGCATTCTGAAAAAGCATCCCATGATGCTGTTGAAACGGCCCATGGGGCCGGATTCAAAAACATCGGACTGGATCTTATATTCGGTATCCCCGGACAGTCACGGAGCTGCTGGGAAACGGATCTTAAACGGGCCGTATCATACCGCCCGGAGCATCTTTCCTGCTATATGCTCACTTTCGAGGCCGGCACGCCGTTTGAGCGGGCCGTACGATCGGGGCGTCTGGTTCCGCCGGGCGAGGATCGGGTTGCGGACCAGATGGAGACCGCCATTACATTTCTTACGGACAGAGGCTATCTCCATTATGAAATATCCAATTTCTCAAAGTCGCCGCATAGCATTTCACGCCACAACAGCAAGTACTGGAACTTTTCACCCTATATCGGGCTGGGGCCGTCTGCACATACGTTTTTACCCCCCGACCGGAGATGGAATCATGCCGATGTCCGGCGTTACATAGAGGATATACAGGCGGGAAAGAGACCCGTTTCCGGCCGGGAGACTTTGACCCGGCAGCTGGAGATGATGGAGGCTGTTTATCTCGGGCTGCGAACCACTGCCGGTATCGACATCCAAAGATTTAATCGCCTGTTCGCAGCCGATTTCAGAAAGATGTTTCATGATGCCATAGAAATTTTCTCGGCCGGAAATATGATTTCCACAACCGAACGCTGCTGCCGACTCACCCGGAAAGGGATTCTTTTCCATGACGGCATTGTAAAACAGATGGTCGCCAGCATCCCGGATGGATCTTGAGAAAATTTCTTTGACATTCATCATCGCCACAGTATAAGTGAGTACTTGGTTCATATTTCCAGGATTATGCGTTAACGAAGTGCCTAAAGTTTAAAGTGCCTAAAATTATGGATGATAATCATTTTATAAAAGATAGAATTCCACAATTTTAGCTCACTTTACACTTTAGTTCACTTCAAATTTCTTTGAGCGACCCGAAGCCTACTACCAAGAAACCATACTGTTTGATTCCGACCTGTTCGGGTTAGGAGACACAGTGAAGTACTGGAGGCAACCGCTCGATAAAGATCGGATCAGCGTCCCCCGGGGAGTCGTACAACTGATCGCAGAACGGTGCAAAGGCTGCGGTTTCTGCGTTGAGTTCTGCCCCAAAAATGTTCTTTCCATGTCCTCCCATACAAATGCAAAAGGGTATCATCTCCCTGAAATTAAAGAAAATACTCATTGTCCCAATTGCGGGCTCTGCATGCTCTTGTGTCCTGATTTCGCCATTTACGTTAAAGAGAATGAAGAGGCCTCCCCGGACGATGCCGAAGATACCCGGAAAGGACGGGAAACCGCATGACTGAGCAACGCGGGTTACTGACAGGCGAGCATTTTCTACTGGGCGACCATGCTGCAGCCGAAGGGGCGATTCTGGCCGGTTGCCGTTTTTTTGCCGGATACCCGATTACCCCTGCAACAGAGATTGCCGAGCAGATGTCTACCCGGATGCCCCAGGTGGACGGTGTCTACATTCAGATGGAAGACGAACTGGCCTCCATGAATGCCATTCTGGGCGCCTCCTGGGGCGGTGCGAAATCCATGACCGCAACAAGTGGCCCGGGTTTTTCTCTGATGATGGAAAACCTCGGACTCGGTATTATGCTGGAGACCCCGTGCGTGCTGGTAAACGTTCAGCGGGGCGGACCCTCTACCGGTCTACCCACCCTGGTGGGCCAGCAGGACATGATGCAGGCCCGCTGGGGATCCCACGGCGACTATGAGATTATCGCACTGGCACCCTCTTCTCCCCAGGAGTTGTTTGATCTGACCATCCGGGCATTCAATCTGGCTGAAAAATATCGGACACCGGTACTGGTCATGACCGATGCCGAAGTCGGACATATGACCGAAAAGGTTGTTATTCCGCCGCCTGAGGCGGTTGAGATCGAAGACCGGCCCCTGGTACGAAAAGGAGATGTCAGCCCGGATCATTTCCGGATCTACCGGGATATGGGTTCAAAACGTTCGGTATCGCCCATGGCCATTGCCGGTGAGGGGTATCGGATCCATGTGACCGGTTTGACCCATGATGAGCGCGGGTATCCGGCCATGAACGCATCTGCCCAGGAATGGAACATCCGTCGAATCATGGATAAGATCCGGAATCATCACGATGACATTATCCAGGTGGAAGAAAAGGACCTGAAAGACGCCGAGGTCGTGGTCGTTTCCTACGGTATCTCCGCTCGGACCTCTCTATGGCCCATAGAGATGGCACAGCGGGAAGGCATCCGGGTCGGGTCCCTGAGGCTTTTGACCGTATGGCCGTTTCCGGAGGACCGGATCCGGCAGCTGGCAAAAAAGGTTCGTGCCTTTGTGGTGCCGGAAATAAACATGGGCCAGATCGTTCGCGAGGTGGAAAGATGTGCCGCCGGAAAGGCTCAGGTTCTGGGGGCCAACCGGCCGGGAGGCGAAATTCTGGAACCCGATCAGGTGCTGGACACAATCCGGCAGGCGGCCCAGGGATCGGTTCCGCCCGGAAACTATGAGGATGGATAACAGATGTTAGAAACAGACCTTGAGCCCAGCGAACGTTTAAAAATTTTAGAATACGAGCTGCCGGACGAGAGCGATTGGCTCACCGGGCTTCATCCCATGGATGATCTTTTGAGGGGAGAGCGGCTGCCCCATATCTGGTGCCAGGGGTGTGGCCTGGGCACGGCCCTGACGACCATTATCAGTGCCCTTCAGTGGCTCGAAAAGAACCGGAACTGGGATCTCGATAAGGTATCCGTGGTTTCCGGGATCGGTTGCACCGGGCGGGTGGCCGGTTATCTTCGCCTCGATTCGTTTCATACCACCCACGGCCGGGCACTGCCGTTTGCCACCGGATTAAAATTGTCCAATCCGGATCTAAAGTTGCTGGTCATTTCCGGAGACGGCGATATTGCCGGTATCGGTGGGAATCATCTTATTCACGCCGCCCGAAGAAACCTGGATATTACCGTTATCTGCGTAAACAATTTCAACTACGGCATGACCGGCGGCCAGGTGGGACCCACCACACCGCACAAGGCCCGGGCCGTGACCACCCAGTACGGAAATTTTGAATACCCCTTTAATCTGCCCTACCTGGCAGCGGCTGGAGGGGCGTCGTTTGTGGCCCGCTGGACGGTGCTGCATGCGCGGCGGCTCACATGGACCCTTCGGGAAGCCATGGAGCATCCGGGATTCAGCTTTGTTGAAATCATCGCCCCCTGTTCAACGGCCTATGCCCGGTGGAATCCCGAAGGCCGTGGACTGGATCCGCAAAATTTAGGGCGCCGCGGGCTTGAAGTGATAAAGCATTATCAAAAAGTGGGTAAGATCGGGCAGGATGTCCACCCAAAGGATGCGGCGATAAAAGTGGATGAAAACGGGCTGATCTCAGAGATTGTCGAGGGGAAATTTCTAGACGACCCCAGGCCGGATCTGCAGGCGGCCATCAACCAGCAGGCAGGGGCTGCCGAAAAACGATGGCAGTCCGCCAAAAAGGCCATCGCGGAAAGGCCGCAGGTTTCCCGCCGCACCGACAACGTGCCGCGAACCGAAGTTCAGCTGGGCGGCTTCGGCGGGCAGGGCATCATGAGTGCCGGAAAGATCATCGGGCAGGCGGCTGCTATTTTCGACAAACTGGAAGCCTGTTTTACCCAGAGCTACGGCCCCGAGGCCAGGGGGGGGGCTGCGGGGTCACAGGTCGTTATTTCAAGTGAGCCGATTCATCACCCGGTGTTGATCCGGCCCACCAGTGCGATCATGATGTCACAGGCGGCATTTGATAAATATGGTCCAAATCTGGCCTCCGGTGGAAGGCTGTTGATCGATGATTCTCTGGTATCGATTCCTGAGGGGTATCGAAAAGATGTTCAGGCTTACGGGGTGCCGGCCACAACCATTGCCGGCGAGTTGGGAAACGCCCGTGCCGCCAATACGGTAATGCTCGGATTCTGGACCGCGATCGTCGGGGTTGTCAGCAAAGAGGGGATGCGACAGTCCCTGGCGGATTCGGTTCCGCCCAAGACCATCGATCTGAACATGAAGACCTTTGATATCGGCTACGAAAGAGGCCTTGCGGCCAAGGAAATGGAGAACTGATTTTGTGGGAAGCGATGCACTGATTATTGGCGGTACGCCGGCCGGAACCCAGGCGGCTTTGGATCTGGCGGATTCCGGTATTTTTGTACACCTCATCACATCAAAACCGTTTCTGGGCGCCGCCGCCCCAGGATCCCATAACGATCTGTTTTACAGACACCGACTCCTGGGAATTGCCAAACATCCGAATATCAAGCTCTGGCCACTCACCTCAGTGGATTCAGCAAAAGGACAATCCGGTTTTTTTCAGATAAGCCTTTGCCAAGCCCCGCGGTATGTCCATACGGATAAATGCACCGCCTGCGGAGACTGTGTCGAAGCCTGCCCGGTCACCGTATCCGATACCCGCACAAAAGCCATCACCTTATCAGACGGCGGGCAACCCGGTTGTGCCGTCATCGACAAACGCGGAACAGCCCCTTGCGCCGAAGCCTGCCCGGGGGGGATACCGGTCCAGGGTTACGTGGCACTGGTGGCCCAGGGTCGCTTTCAGGAAGCCCTGGCGCTTATCGAGGCGGCCATCCCCTTTCCCGGAATTTGCGGCCGGGTCTGTACCCACCCGTGTGAGATCAATTGCCGCCGGGGCGAGGTGGATGAGCCGGTTGCCATCCGGTTGTTGAAGCGTTACGTGTCGGATCTGGCAAATGGTGCTTCTGGGCGGAAACCGTCTGAAACCGTTCCGGTTCCGTCGAATGGAATGCGGGTGGCGGTGGTGGGATCCGGTCCTGCCGGCATGACGGTTGCCCACCGGTTGGCCAAACAGGGGTACCGGGTGAGCATATTTGAAAAGCTTCCGGTCATCGCCGGTATGATGGGAATCGGTATTCCCGCATACAGACTCCCCCGGGAGGTGATCAGACGGGAATACCGCAGGATCCAGGCACTCGGCGTTGAGATTCATCTCAATACCTCGATCGGTGCGGACGGTCGCTACAGTGTTGACGATCTTTTTGAGATGGGATACCGTGCCGTCTGTCTTACCGTTGGTGCCCACAAAAGCCTTAAACTTCATATCCCCGGCGAGACGCTTTCCAATGTCGTCCAGGGAATCGATCTGTTAAAGACCCTCAGCATCTCCCAGCAACTGGATGATCCCGTCTTAAAAGACCGGTTGAGCCGGATGCTGGTTCTCGGCAGCGATACCCGTGCCCTTGTTTTGGGCGGCGGCAATACGGCCTTGGATGCCGCCCGCTGCCTGAAACGCTTGGGTCTTAAACAGGTCCGGATTCTCTATCGGCGGAGCCGCAAAGAGATGCCGGCTCTTCCCGAAGAGATCGAAGAAGCCGAGCATGAGGGGGTGATCATCCAGTACCTGACAGCCCCTGTCCGCATTGGGGGAGATGAAACATCAGGGGTTACGGGGCTTGAATGTGTTCGGATGAAACTGACCGATCCGGATGAAAGCGGCCGCCAACGACCGGTTCCCATTGCCGGGAGTGAGTTTTTGGTGGAGGCGGATCTTGTGATACCGGCCATCGGCCAGGTCCCCGATATCGGAACCCTTGTAGACGACACCACCATAAAAATCGACAGCAGCGGACGAATCGAGATTCAAAAAAACGGTTTCATGACGGATCGGCCCGGTCTGTTTGCTGCAGGCGATGCGGTTACCCGGGACAAGATGGCGGTGATTGAAGCCATCGGCATGGGAAAGAAAGCGGCTGCACAAATCGATGCCTTTATCAAAGGGCACGAACCGGTGGATATTCAGACGACCCCTTTGCCGGTTGTCCCCAGGGATCTTGCCGCGTCAGAAAAAAAGACGATTCCCCGGGTACCGGTACCCACCACCCCGGTCACCGAGCGACTCGGGGGATTTTCCGAAGTAGAGCAGGGGTATACGGAAGCAGAAGCGATTGCCGAGGCCCGGCGCTGCCTGTCTTGCGGACCCTGCAGTGAATGCATGGCATGTGCAGGGGTTTGCAAGCCGGGAGCCGTTGACCACAGCCTGGGGGAATCCATATCTGTTGTTTCGACTGGGGCGGTTATCTATGCGGGTGCACCCGAAAAATTCTCCTATGGCCCCCTATCAAACCTAAACGGTCTGATCCGGATACCACCGGAAAAATCCCTGGACGGATCTGCAGCCGCTGCAAGGGCGATGTTCGACATTTACACTCTCCCTGTCCCAATCCCGGCCGACGCCTTTTCGGATATTTACGAACCGGTTCCACGAATCGGTCTGTTTGTCTGCCGCTGCGGGGAAGCGATCTCAAATATCATCGATACCCGCAGCCTGTGTGACCGTGCCGTTCAATGGCCGGATGTAATCCATGCCGAAGAGATCTCCGTTTCCTGTGCACCCGAGGCGGTGGAGACCATCGGGGCGGCCGTGAAAAAACATGATCTAAACAGGGCCGTGGTGGCCGCATGCGCCTGCTGTTCCATAGATCAGGCCTGCTACAGCTGCACATTTCAGCGCATTCGATGCAGGCAGAACCTCGGTGTGATGAGAAACGGACCCGTAAGAGCCGGCGATGTTCCGGATCCGACTCCGCTGCCGACCGAAGCTTTTTCTTTTGTCAACATCCGAGAACAATGCGCCTGGCCTCATAAAGACGATCCTGTCGCTGCGACATCCAAAGCCACCGCTTTGATCGCAGCTGCGGTCGCCGGGGCGAACACAGCGATTCAAAGAGCCGAACCAATGCCTCTGCAAAAGCTTTCGGCAATGGTCATCGGAGCCGATAAAGCTGCAACGATCTGCTTAAAGACACTCAACGGTCAGGGTATCGCCGCTTCTCATCTGCCGGAACCACCCGAGCAGATCCGGCATGCCGGTGGAAGGTATATTGCCGAAAAAAACGGGCAAACCGTTGAAGCTGCCGGGGTTCTGCTTGTTCCCGAAGATACAGACGAAACAACCCGCCTGCTGGCTGCTGTGGGACTTGGGGGCGAAAATCTGAACCTGCATGCCGCACCCGTGGGAACCGTAATGGTTAAACCGGGCATACTTTTGTGTAAACCGGGTCCGGATGCAGAGAGATCCGGACAGGCGGCAGCCGCTCAAATGACCGCCTGGTTCGGCCGGGTTGCCGATGGCAACGGTAAAACAGCTGCGGTTGTGGATCCGGATCGATGCCGCGGATGCAATACCTGCGTTGAAATCTGTGATATCGGGGCTCCGGAGATTTTATCGCCGCTCGAACACAGGGCATGGATCGATCCGGCAATCTGTACCGGCTGTGGGACCTGTGCGGCAAGGTGCCCGTCCAATGCCATACGGAGCAGCTTACCGGCCGACGATCGGTTGGAGGCGATAATCGAGGCTGTCTTGTCGTAAGGAGAACGTAACCGGTGAATAACGGAAAGATTATCCTATTTACCTGCAACTGGAACGCGTACAGCGGAATGGAAGGCGCCGGGAAATCACAAACGGCCTATTCTCCGTCTGTCCGTCCGGTTCGGGTGAAGTGTCTGGGTAGGCTCGATCCGGGAATAATCCTCAAAGCGTTTCAACACGGGGCTGACGGGGTCATGATGCTGGGATGCCCCCCGGATGAATGCCACTACGGGTTCGGGTCGCGTAAAGCGGAAGAAGTCGTTACCCAGTCAAAAGAGCTTCTCCATCTTCTCGGAATCAATGAGCGCCGGTTCCGACTCGACACGGTCTCCGCCGGTGATGAGAGCGCCTTTGTCGAGAAGGTGGAAAATTTCATCTCCGGCCTGTCCGCCTCTGGCGGAATAAACGGAGACAAAGTGGCCTGATTCGTGATTACGGTCATGTGCTTTTATCAGGATAACCGGTCTGTTTAAGTTGATATTAAAAGTTTGAAATGTGAAGTGCCTAAAGTGAGCTAAAATTGAGGAATGCCGACAGCGCGGTCATTATATAAAATTGATAGCATACCTTAACTTTAGGCACTTTAGATCACTTTAGTCACTTCAAACTTTACTTATAGTCACTTCAAACTTTTCCATTGAATAAATAAGCTATATTATGACCCTTAAAGACATTATTCAAAACACCGGCGCAGCCTACTGTCTCGATTGCGGTAAGTGCAGCGCGGTCTGTCCCATTACCCCATGGGAGACCCGGGACTTTGCGAGTCCGCGCCGACTCATGGAAAGGGCGGTTCACGGTAAAATTGAGGAAGCATTCGATTCGCCGCTCTTCTGGTCCTGTCTGACCTGTAAACGCTGCAGTGAACTCTGCCCGTCGGATGTCCATTTTTCGGAATTTGTCAGGGATGCCCGGGGTCTGGCCAGGGAAAGGGGCGGCACCGGGCCCTGTACTCATGGAGACATCGTTCATACATGGGGCCGCATCATGACAGACCCGGCCCTCCGACAGAACCGCCTCGGATGGCTTAAGGAGGATCTTCGCATATCCCAAAACTCGGACACGGTATTTTTTGTCGGCTGTCTTCCGCATTATGATTCCCTTTTTAATCACCTCGATATCGAGGGGGTGAGCATTGCACGGGCGGTGGTTCGCCTTCTAAACGCCGTGGGGATTTCTCCCCAGGTGCTGGCGGATGAGCGATGCTGCGGGCATGACCAGCTCTGGGAAGGAGACTTAGAGACCTGTCAGAAGCTTGGCCGGCTCAATATCGACCTTCTAAAGCAGACCGGCGCCAAACAGATCGTTACCGCCTGCCCTGAATGCGCACGCACACTCGGGGTGGACTACCCCCGTTTTATCGGCGAGCATGGAATGGATGTCTTTCATATTACACAAATCCTGAGCCGGGCTGTATCAGAGAAAACGATTCAATTCAAACCGTCCGAAAAAGGGCAGCGGGTCTCCTTTCAGGACCCCTGCCGTCTGGGGCGCCACCTGGGGATTTTTGATGAACCCCGTGTCTTGCTTGAAGCCGCGGGGCATTGCCTGGTTGAAATGACCCATGCGAAACAGACCTCGATCTGCTGCGGGACCAGCTGCTGGACAGCCTGCGGACAGGTGAACAAAAACATTCAGGTGGAACGGCTCAAAGAGGCAAAGAAGACCGGTGCGGACCTTCTGGTGACGGCCTGCGTCAAATGCCAGATCCATTTAAAATGCGCCCAGCATGATCCGATCTTAAATGACGAAATCGATATAAAGATTCAAGATATCTCCACGCTGATGGAGAAAAGACTTTAGAAAGACAACGGGTATCGAAAAACCGTCTCAGGAGAAGCATGCGGCCCAATCTTGCCCCAAATGAAATATTCGATCCCTATTTTCTCCAAAGCATGGTCCAGCATTCAACCTATCTGTTGAATGCCGGGGGAAGCTGTTTCTATTTTTGGGATTCCATCGGGCAACAGGCCACGCTGATGGCAAAGTACAACCTTCCCAGCATCCCCTGGGATGACTCGCTTCCGCGCCGTACCATCGGATCCCGGAATGCGCTCATTGAAACTTTTCCGAGCCGGCCGGCGCTGCTGGCGGTTCCTGCTGCACTGCACGAGGATACCCTGGGGGTTCTGGTGGTTGCGGACTGGGCGCCGAAACGGTTGTTTGATGAGCCGGATGTGGCCGTTCTCCAGTCGTTGGCCGATCTGGCCGCCGTTGCATCACGCCAGACCCAGCGGTTAACCCGGATGACAGCCCAGTTCCGCGCGCTTCATGTGATCGATCTTGCCCTGACATCCAGCCTGGAACCGGATCGGGTGTTGGGCCTGATACTGGAAAAGGCTGTGGAGCTTGTGGGGGCCGAGCACGGATCTTTAAGGGAATTGAACCAGGATACCGGAGAGCTGGTTCTTAAGGCCCATTTTGGAGATAAATGGACCGAAGAGACCCTGTCCTACACACCCAGGGTGGGTGAGGGCATTATGCAGTGGGTGGCCAAACACCGTCTTCCCTACCTGAGTCCGGATGTGCGTAAAGACCTGCGATATGTCGTGCTGTTTAAAGATATGCGTTCGAGCCTTGCCGTACCGCTGCTCACCAATCCGGAGGGAGCACCGGATGAAGACGACTTTCTGGGGGTATTGCTGCTTGAAAGTTCGCGATTGGCGGCTTTTGACCAGCAGGATGTGGAGTTGATGGATGCGCTGGCCCAGGAGGCTGTCATCGCCATTCAGAACGCCCGGCAGCACCAGAAACTGCAGTCCATGCACAAACGGATCAAGGCCGAGCAGGAAAGACGCCTGGCAGCGGAAAAATGGACGGTGATGGGCCAGGCCGCCACATCTCTGGCTCATCGTATCAATAATCTGATCGGAATCCTACCGGCAAGCGCCGATGAGATTCAACGCTCTCTAAAAGATGAGAGCATCGGGGAGCCGAATCGCGTTTGGATCCAGGAGAATCTCAACCGGATCCGGCGCAACGCCCGTTTTATTCTCAAGCTGAGCAATGCACTCTTCAGACCCTTTAAAGAGGCCGGTCCCCCTGGGCATTTCAATGTGAACCGCCTTTTAAACGAAGCCCTGGAATCTGCAGATCTTCCGGCCGGGCTTCAGGTCGTATGCAGTTATGACCAAAACCTTCCGGATGTGGAGAGCAGCCCGCTTCTGGTGGATATATTTCTTGAGCTGATCACCAATGCCAAAAAGGCCATGGCGGAAAGCGTCCGGCAGGTACTCAGAATCGAGACGCAGCTTGAGGCGGGCCGGAGTGGACGGTGTGTGCGGGTTGAAATCCAGGATACCGGCACCGGGTTTACTCCGGAACAGATGGTACATATGTGGGATATGTTTCAGCAGAGCAAAGACGGTCTGGGATTCGGCCTCTGGTGGATCAGAACCTTTGTCGAACGTCAGGGCGGCACCATTGACTGTGTCGGGAACCCGGGAGCGGGGGCGACATTCACCGTCCGCCTTCCGGCACCATCTGATATGGAACGGTAGGTAAAAAATGCATGGTAAAATCTTAATCGTTGAAGATTATGCGGACTGGCGGGAGCTTCTTTGCGGGATGCTCATGCGGGAAGGATATGACGTGCAGACCGCATCGACCATGGCGGAAGCCGCGGATCTGATCCGCGGCAACAAGGACCTGGACCTGGCTATACTCGATATCCGTCTTGTGGAAACTGACGAATTCAACGAAGACGGGATGAAACTTTTGGCCGACATTCATAACCGGGAGCGGTTTACCCGGGTCATTATGATCAGCGGCCATGGGACCATGGAGAAGCAGCGCAGAGCTTTCAGGGAGTTTAAAGCCTTCGATTTTTTCAGAAAGGAGCAGTTCGACTCGGAAGAATTCAGACGCGGTGTCCATGAAGCCGTGGAAGAGGCGGCCCGGGAACGATCCCGGTCAAAGGACAGCGAATACATCCACAATCGCCGTTTCGAACAATGGCAGCGGGAGACGAAAACCTCAGATTAAGAAGTTTGAAGTTTAAAGTGCCTAAAGTGCGCTAAAGTTAGTGAGCGCCGACAGCGCGGTCAATATATAGAATTGATAGAATACCTTAATTTTAGGCACTTCAAACTTTAGGCACTTCAAACTATACTTTTAGACATTTCAATTTTTAGGCACTTCAAACTTTTTTAAATATTCAATAGTCAATTCCGGCTTGTCCGGGTTAGGAGGTACGGATTTGAGTTCAGAAAATTTGCGCATTGGTGTCTTTGTCTGTGACTGCGGTTCGAATATCGCCGGTGTTGTGGACACGGCCGCGGTACAGGCCTATGCTGAGACACTGCCCAGTGTGGTGTTGTCGGTCCGGAACAAGTATACCTGTGCGGATCCCGGCCAGCAGGAGATTCAACGGGCGATATACGAAAACAATCTGAATCGTGTGGTCGTGGCGTCCTGCTCACCCACATCCTATGAGCCGATTTTTCGTCAATGCATTGAAGGCGCGGGCCTGAATCGATATCTGCTGGAGATGGCGAATATCAGGGAACACTGCTCCTGGGTGACCCAGGGCTCCGATATCGCCACCCGAAAAGCAAAAGATATCGTCAAAGTGGCGGTGGCCAGATGCCGCTGGCTCTATCCCCAGGATGAAGAGGAGATCTCGGTCACCGATGCGGCACTTGTCATCGGGGGCGGGGTTGCGGGGATTCAGACAGCGCTTGATCTGGCCGACGGCGGACATCCGGTCTATCTGGTTGAGAAAAATCCGTCCATCGGCGGCATCATGGCCCGGCTTGATAAAGTCTACCCGGACATCGAGTGCAGCATCTGAATTCTCGGGCCCAAGATGATGGATGTCGGTCGACATCCCAGGATCAAACTGCTTGCCTATTCCGAGGTCGAGGACGTCTCGGGTTATGTTGGAAATTTCAAGGTTCGTATCCGTAAAAAAGCCCGGTACGTGGATGAGAATGAATGCACCGCATGTGGAGACTGTGCAACGGTATGCCCGGTGGTGTTTCCGGACGAATTTCAGATGGGCCTGGGAAGCCGTAAAGCCGTCTACATCCCGTTTGCCCAGGCCGTACCTTCAGCATATATTGTGCAAAACGATGCCTGCCTGGGACAAAATCCCATTGCCTGCGGAAAATGCGTGGAAGCGTGCGAGAAAAAATGTATCGATTTCGATATGGCGGATGAAATTATCGATGTCGAGGTCGGCTCCATTGTGGTTGCAACCGGAATGGACGTCTACGATCCCACGGCCTTGGATGAATACGGTTACAGCCGGTTCCTGAATGTCGTCACGAGCATGGAGTTTGAGCGGCTCATCTCAACGAGCGGCCCCCTGGAAGGGCATCTGGGAAGACCGGGTGACAAGAAAAAACCGGCCCGCATCGGTTTTGTGCAGTGCGTGGGGTCTCGGACCCGGGATCCGGCGCGGGGGAACCCGTACTGCTCGAATATCTGCTGTATGAACACCATAAAGGGCGCACAGTATCTAAAGGACAATTATCCGGATATCGATGTGACGGTGTTTTACATGGATCTGCGGGCTTACGGAAAGGGATTTGAAGAGCTCCTGATGCGATCCCGGGCAAACGGGGTCCGGTATATCCGGGGCCTGCCGGGAGAGGTGCGTGAAGATCCGGTATCTGGAAATCTTCAGGTTACCGTAGACAACACCACCGCCAACCGGTTGGAAGCGCATGAATTCGACATGCTGGTGCTGGCAGTCGGCACCATGCCTGCCATGGATACCGAAGCTGTCCGCCGGATGGTCAGCCTTTCAAAATCCCCAAGCGGCTTTCTAAAAGAAGCCCATGCCAAGCTGCAGCCGGTCGATACCCCGACAAAGGGGGTGTTTATCGCAGGGGCTGCCGAAAGCCCCAAAGATATCCGGGAGAGTGTCACCCAGGCCAGTGCGGCTGCGTCCAGGGCGTCCATTTTGATTAACAAGCCTAAGTTTTCGGTGGAGGCGATTACCGCCATTATCGATGCGGACCTCTGCAAAAAATGCGGTCAATGTGCCGCCGTCTGCCCCTATGGGGCGGTCACCTGGCAGAAAAAAGATGTTGCCCGGGTTGTCAGCGCTGCCTGTGCCGGGTGCGGCACCTGTGCGGCCGAGTGTAAATTCGGGGCCATCGAAATGCGGCATTTTACGGATCATGCCATCTACGCCCAGATCGACGCCATTCTTGAAGATGACCCCATGGAAAAGATCGTTACCTTCGCCTGCAACTGGTGCTCTTATGCCGGTGCCGATACCGCCGGTGTCGGCAGGATGTCCTATCCGCCTAATGCCCGTATCATACGGACCATGTGCTCGGGCCGCGTCAGCCCCGGGTTTGTTTGGTATGCCTTTAAGAAAGGGGCGCCGGTGGTACTGGTCTCCGGTTGTCATTATGTCGACTGTCACTATATCGATGCCAACCGGAGCACGGTGCGTCGTGTCGACGGCCTCTGGAATGGGTTGGAAAAGGCCGGGTTGCGCCCGGATCGCCTTCTCCTGGAGTGGTGTTCGGCAGCAGAAGGCGGGCGCTGGCAGACCGTTATGAAGGAGGTCGAGAAGAGACGCCTATCGGTGACTCCTGAAGAGGTCGATAAAACCCGTGCCGCGCTGCTCGATTCCAAGGTGCCGATTCCGCGGAATCCCAAACCGTCCCATGAAAACCAACCGGCCGCCTTCGCCTGCATGCGATGCGGAAATGAATGGAACGGCACATTCAACGTCGGCACGGAACGCATCTGCATGTCGTGCCGGTCCAACAGTGTGAGGTGGAAGAAAAGCAGAGAAAAGGCATAGGGCATAGAGAATATCAAGACTGCTAACACTCTATGCTCCATGCCCTTTGCCCTATGCGCTTAACCTTGAGCCTTCCTCAATTTCCTCGTATCTCCCACACGCAGGGTGACATGGATGGAATCGAAGTATTCGATCAGGGGGATGAGATATTTTCGAGAGACACCGGCGATTTCCTTAAATTGCGGGGTTGTCATCTCCTCGTTTGCCATGAGAAAATCCACAAGCTTCTGTTTGAGTGAATCGACCGCTCCGGTCTGAAAGTAGAGGTCGTCTTTTGTTTTGATAACCGACCCCTCGTTGATCAGAAGCGTCAACATGTCTTTTGCTCCGGCCGGGTCCATATTCAGTGATTTGCTGATATCCCTGAAATAGGGCGGTTCGAGGCCGCTTTTTTTATAGGTATCCAGTATCTTTTGCTTTAGATCCACCTGGTCTCCGCCCAATGACACCTTGTGTGCGGCCAGATGAACCGTGTCTTCCGACTGGATCAAATCTTTGTCTTTGATCAATCCGTTCAGCACCAGGTTAAAGAGTTTTGCACCCAGATACCGCGGGAATTTTGACTTCAACTCCTCTTTCGGCATCCCGGCTTTCAGCGGGTTTGCGCCATGATAGGCGGTGAGATAATCGACCGCATTCTGTTTGGCCTGCTCATAACTGCCCGCGTGGATAAAAATCCTGTTTTCCCTGTCCACCTGGAGAACCGCCTTCTTCGACAACAGCTCCTGGAGCGTTTTTTCCAGTCTCTTTTCCGACAGGTTTGTCATCAAACGAAGATCCGTATATGAGACGCCTCGAAATTCGGATGCTTCGGAATAGAATTCGATCCGTTCGTTGGGCGTCATGTCTGGCATGCGGGACAGTCCTTTGGTGATTTCCGGACGGAAACGCTTGTGTTTCGGAGGGATGGGATTCAGGACCTGCCCCCCGCCGATGGTTCGCACCGGCGAGTAGCTGCGGATGACAAACCGGTCTGTAGACATGGCCGTAACCGGCGAATCGAGTCTTATCTGTGCAGTGGCTGCCTCATCCGGGAGGAGTTCGTCACGGTCGAGAAGGACCAGAATCCCCAGGATTTCGTTTGTGCCTGCATGATAACGGATACGGGCCCGATTCTTTATCGGTTTTTTGTTGCTTTTAAGGTAGTGGATAGACACATCCAGCATGTAGCTCGGTTTCAAAGCACCCGGATTCGAGAGGACTTCTCCTCGCTCAATGGATGCTTTTTCAAGCCCTTGGAAATTGATTGCGGTCCGCATCCCGGCACTTGCCTGGTTCACACTCCGACCGTGGACTTGGATACCGCGGACTTTTGAGGTGATCTGAGACGGGTAGATCATAATGGTTTCGCCCACTTCGACGTTTCCGGCCACAAGGGTTCCGGTAATCACCGTACCGAATCCTTTCATGGTAAAGACACGATCCACCGGAAGGCGGAAAAGACCAGCTGCGGGGCGGTTGGGGATTTGGTCACACAAACCGACCAGGGTGTCTGCAAAGGCGTCCAGCCCGTCTCCGGAAACCGAAGAAACAGGGATCATGGGTGCCCCTTCCAAAAAGGTTCCCTGCACAAAGGTTTCAACATCATCCTTTACAAGCTCCAGCCATTCTTCATCCACCAGATCGCTTTTTGTCAGAACCACCAGTCCGTGTTTGACCCCAAGCAGGCTGCATATCTCCATATGTTCACGGGTTTGGGGCATGACCCCTTCATCGGCGGCAATGACCATGGCCACCAGATCGATTCCGGTGGCGCCGGCCACCATGTTTTTTACAAATTTTTCATGCCCGGGAACATCCACCACCCCCAATTGCTGTCCCCCGGGAAGATCCATTGATGCAAAACCGAGTTCTATGGTGATGCCGCGCTCCTGTTCCTCCTTGAGGCGATCCGTGTTGATACCGGTGACCGCTTTGATCAACGAGGTTTTTCCGTGATCGATATGCCCTGCGGTGCCGAGAATGATCTGTTTCAATGGCCGTTACCCCTAATACGGATTTTTTGGAGATAATAAGAAAATAAATCTTAATTTAAATATTCTTCGAATCCGCCCAACAAACGGCGGACAAAAAACGTAAATTAACCTGTCATCTGTTTCTGAAATATTCGAGCACATATGCCATGCCGACCAGAAATATGACGAGACCTGCGACGATGAAGAGATTGATGCTTTGGAAGAAAAATTTTGAAATCAACACCGCAAATGCGGCCCCCAACAGCACCCTGATAACAAAAATCTGATATTTCGGCATAATATTATCGAGCCCCTCCTCCCCCATCTCACATCTCAAAATCCCACACCCCACATCCCAGACCCAACCCCCATACCGTGTACCACGGATCGGTTTTTTTGAAAAGTTCAGTCGAAATCTTTCAGACGGGGAATAAAAAATTTGAACCTGCCGATGAATGCCCCTTGAAATGATTCGATGAATCTGTTAAGAGTCTTTTGTCTTGCGGTGGGTGTAGCTCAGTTGGTAGAGCACTAGGTTGTGGCCCTGGTGGCCGTGGGTTCAAGTCCCATCACTCACCCCATAAAAAATAAAGGCCATTGCATCACTGCAGTGGCCTTCCCGCTTGTGCGCCCGTAGCTCAGCTGGATAGAGCGCCGGACTTCGAATCCGTAGGCCGGGGGTTCGAATCCCTCCGGGCGTACCAATTAAATCAAGGGGTTACATCATTCGATGTGGCCCCTTTTTTTGTTTTGGTCTCCATTTGGTCTCCATTTACCCCAAAAACTGTATTTTCCAACCTTAGTGCCGCCTTCGGATTCGTCGGCTTCATCAGGTGAGCATAAACCCTTAAAGTGACATCTGGGCTTGAATGTCCGAGTTGTGATTGGATGTATTTAATATTTTCTCCCTGTTCGATTAAAAGGCTTGCAAAGGTGTGTCTTGAATCGTGGAATCGGATTCGAGGTATTTCAGCTTTTTTCATGGCAGGGAAAAAATAACGGCTTAACATATGAGATTGGCACAAAGGCTTTCCGGCACCATTCGGAAATATCAAATCAAGATCATTTGGCGGACAAGCCAGCATCCACTTTTTTAACTCAGCCATCATTGCGGGACCTAAATCAATTTTGCGATTCGATTCTTTGGTTTTGGGCTTATACCATCTGGCTTTGTTAAAAGTCCTCTGTATGTGAATTTGCTTATTAAACCAATCAACATCGGTCCATTTCAACCCCAATAGTTCCCCTTGCCTTGCACCACTCATGATTGCCAGCATAAATAGCGTTTTGTATTTAGGGTCTTTTTCAGCATCTATCAATCGGTTGATTTCCGAAGGTGTTAATATTCTGATGGACATATCGTCCCCTTCATCCTCGCCTTGACCCCTTGGCCTTTCAGCATCCCTTACAGGGTTGTAATCAAGGTATCGGTGCCTCACAGCATATTTCATAACCTGGTTAAAGGTTCCGAGTACCTTTTTCAAATTGGGTATGCTCATTCCTTGCTCTTGGTGATAAGCGATATACTTTTCAACTGTTGGTGTGGTGATCCGGTTGATTTTCAGGATATTGATTTCATTAAAATGGTGTTTCAAGTGGGTTTGATACCCATCCCAGGTAGAAGCCCTGACATTTGGCTTCTTGTATTCTAACCAGTCCTTGGCGACTTCTGAAAAAACCGGAATGGTCTTTGTCGGCATGAATATTCTCTTTTCAACCTGATCTTCAATTTCCCGTAACAGTTTTCTGGCCTGGCCTTTGGTTGCATCCTTTGGAAGCATCTTCAACCGGCGTTTTCCGTGTTGATCATAGAAATCAACACACCATCTGCCTTTCTTTTTGGTTACACAAGCCATGATATATCCTCCAAAATAAAAAACGCCTGAAGGCTTTCCCCGGTCCACAGTAATAAACCGCCCACAACGTCACCGCTGCAGGTACCTTCAAGCGCTATGCTTATTGATATAAATATCATTTTACCATGATTTGGGAGGTTGTTTATTTATTTGGTTATTAACTGAATAAGTAAATAATAACAGAGAGTCAACAAAAATATTGATTAAAACCATAAAATAATATAGTGAAATTTTATGCCTACCGAAAAACCCATACTGACATTTGCCGTTGACGACGAATTGTTAGAAAGAATCAATGATTTCCGTTTTGAAAACCGCATTGAAACAAAATCTGAAGCTATCCGGATGCTTCTTGAAAAAGGGCTTGAGGATTACGAAAAGAAGCCGCTGGGGAAAAACAAATAATCGCTTGCAAGGGATCTAACCAGACCGGCCCCACAAATCAGGAAGGGGCTACAATGTTTAACAGCAAATCTATTATGCCGCGACCAAGCGAACCGTAAAAGGACGAGTTTATAATAACATCCTTTGAGGTAAAAATGTATGTTTTAGCTACGCTATTCTTTCTTGGTTTTATCTACAACTTGTTTAAAGGTAATTTTGATGACGCTTTTGTTGGTTTAGCTATAGCAATTATTCTTGGAGTTGGTAGATACTTCTGGAATACCTATAAAAGGCGGAAAGACACCGTGGAAATTACTATAGAACAAGCAGAGCTTGTGTCGGGTCTAGTCCGAAAGGAGATGGCCAAAATTGAGAAGAAAAGACAGGATATTATCGATAATGCTGCCGCTGATGGAAAAACAGTTTCAATAGAAAGTATCTTTTCAAATATCGAAGGCCAATCTGATGAACTTTTTAACCGTGAGCTTGAGAAACAGAAGCAAGAGCTATTAAACAAATACGGACCAAACATACCTGTTGGTGTTGTTTACAAACTTATAAAGCAATGGGATCCAGACACATAGGCTGTGCGCTGTACACCTACTATCGCTTTTTCTCTAAGTGGGCATTGGTGTTTTTATAGGGTATATCGTCGCCCAAATATTTAGATTCATATTTAGCCTTCTGTTTCAATCCGTTTTTGGGGAATAGTTATAATGAAAGAAAAAGGCTATGACTGAAGACTTTGAATTAGAAAACTTAAAATATCCTCATGTAGTTGCAGTTCTTTTCTTTGGCACTGCAATCCTTGGCTATTGGCGGTTTTATCTAATTCAACAATATTTTTTCCGGTACCTTGTGCAAAAAACATCCTTTGATTTTCTCGGATGGATCGTGGCTTTCTTTCTGTACCTCATCCCGCTATCCATTGGGGCTCTATTGCTCAGATTTAAGAACACATTTTTACAGCTTATAGCATTTTGTTTCATAGGCATTGCTCTTGGAGCCATATTCAGGTTTGCTTTAGGCTTTGTAGGGATATTGAATCCATATAATTGGATGTCACAATGATATTTAGAACAAATAAGAATGCAATCCATACCTTGTATTGTGATTTCTCTTCGGCGTGGCATCCCCACTCAACATTCTTCGAAGATCACGGCTACAAATGGCCCGATGACTTCGACAATGCAGAAAGCGTTGGTCAAGCAAGATTCCAAGTGATAGAGGACCTTAAAAGCGGCCTATGTTTGTACAATTATGAGGGAAATTTATATCCCTACACCGAAAAGAAAATCATAGAAAGACAGTTTAAAATAAAGGAAAGTGTTATTTCCAAACGATTCGGCAACCTTACGCCCTTCCGGGAAAACAACGTCTATTTATGTGACACAGGATTCAACTTGGGCGATATTCAGTACATGATTTTTAGTTGGGAGGACTACGCCTCTCCATTCTCAAGTTCCAGAAAGCTCTTGTATAGTTTCCCCTTGCCTGCAGTGATACAAATAGTATTGGCATTACGAGGACAAAAAAATAAAAAATTTGATAGCTTGGATGCGCTTAAACAGTTGGAAGATGAAAAGATTTCAGGATGTCAAGAGTTAAGGGAATGGAGGCTCATGGAAAGGGACACATCTCCCTCACAAGACGAATACAGAGAAATATGCGAACTTCCATTGCATCATTATTATTTTCAGCAGGGTAAAGAACTCCATGTTTGGTTAAAATTTGAATTTTTTCCAGGCTAACAACAGCCTTACGTTTATGATATTTTGTGTTTAATTTCCATTAGCGAAGGCCCGACGGGTTATGATTGCAGATTCAAATCTAAAATCTGATTGTATGTATATAATATGCAGCTGTACTCGCCATAGGAATGAAAACACAAATACCATTTTTCCGGAAATGGCAAAACCTACCTGCCTTAGCAGGGTGTCTCGGCATCCTTCCTTGGGGTCGCCTGCCCACACTTAGCCCGCTGTTCCAGCCGGGGCTTCACCCGCTGCCCATAATGGATATTGTGATTTCAAAGAGCCTTGTGCCCACAGAGTGTGCATATAAAATTTGAATTTAAAGGTTAAAACCGAACCGTTGGCCCATTTTCAACCATGAAAGGTTATTCGCATGGTCAGCCTCTCTTCGCAGGCGATCAAAAGTTTTCTGGTGCATGTTCTTTGGCTTGAACAAGATAGGTTCACTGAGGTTACCGCTCGCCCCTAACCGTTCCCGGATATTCTGGGCCTTTCTCATAAGGCGGAATGCAGGGCTTTCCTGCTGACTGGAATAGGTTAGATTATAACAATGCTGACAAAGAAAATACTTTCCTGCTCCATAGAGAATCGCCACCCGTCGCCCGCAATGAGGGCAAAGAAACCATGACCGATAACCGCCATAATTACATTGCGTCCGGTCAAAAGAGATTTTCTGCTCAACGTCCTCCCATTCGCCACCACGGGGCTGGCGTCGATAATTAAGTATCATACGGTTTTCTGCCATACAGTAACGGATGGAACCCGTTTGTTCGCCTCTACGAGACCATGATAATGACCCGGCAAAGCCTGGCCAAAGGTATCCCTGCTTTTTCAGCCAGCGAATATCAATCCGGTACTGGCCTTCAGTTCTTGACTTTGAACCATATCTAAACCAGCTGCCTGAACCATAACCACCCATCTTTCACCTCTGTTTTTATCGAAATCATTAGGCAAATATAACCTTTTGGGTATTGAGTACCTAAAATAACAATGGCAACTTTAAGATCCATGAAACCTAAGGTCTCTACGTAACGCACACGCGCACGCTATGGTGTCCATAAATTATCCCTTCCGCGCACTCAATTTGAGTCGGATTCCGCCATAAATCTTGCAGGCCAATCCCCGGTTTATCAAGCGATTGAAAGACTTACAGACAGCAACTGTTTTTGCGTTATATCGGTTAAAACCGATTTCCACCTTTCTGAAGACAAAGCATCCTTGTCTCGAACCTTCTGGGTTACGATATGGCCTAAATTTGTAATATGAAATCAAGACATCTCGGGTCAGAACTTCCCCGCCTTGTTCCCTTGCCAAGGAAAGAATGCTTTTTTGAAGGGAACTCAACCCTTTTTTGCCCCTTTTTTTAAGTGTAAAAGAATTAGCCATTAATTTAGTTCCCAACGGTTCTGTTTTTATCAACCTTCGTGCATTTGGGCGTTGCTTAGCTTAGAATCTCCTTGTTCAACTTCTTGTAAGTAACGCGTGCACGCGCGTTGTGATGTCCAGAAAATCGGTCTTCAGGGTCATGCAAAACTGTACCATTTCCCGGTCAATCATCCCCTCCCGCATACTCAAGAATCATCATCCTGGGAATCGGTTTCAAATCTTTCGGAAGATAGATGGTTCCGGTAATCCCTGATTCGGTTTCAACCTGAAATCGATGATACCGTTTGCTGTTTTTGTCATATCGAAATACCCCTTGAATCTCCCTATCGGAATCTTTCATGGTTCGGCCCTTTCGCGCCCCTTTCCCTTTTTCAGAGTTCATATTTTTGCCATAGGCATGGTATACATGATAACGCACACAGAAATGTGAGTCTAAAGCATAAGTTGAAAAATTCCCCTAATTTCATTCTAACCCCTTGCCAATAGCACATTTGTTAATTTATACATGGCTCACACTGTGTGAGGCTTTTTTCAACGTTTAGACTCACATTCTTGTGTGCGTGTATGGCTCACATTTTTGTGTGTTGAAATTGTTTTAACTGCCCCTAATCCCTTTCCCTGATATCCTCTCTTTACGTCCTTTTTCTTTGGACTGAAGTCTTTACCGGGTTCCCACAATCGCCAATTATCCGAAATGCCATAGATGTTTTTATCCTTTTTGAATCCCCCGCCCTGATGTACTTTTTTGATGAAACCACGAGAAAGCAAAGTCTTAAAGTTTCTTCTGATTTGTTCCTGGTGGAAATTAAAGGGTGATGCCTCGAGTTCTTTATAGGTCATAATTATTTCATCCGAATTGATGCAAACCGGAACCTTCTTTTTTTTGAATTTTAGCCGTCGCTTTGTAAGCGTCCAATTAACCCCATCTTCCCATAAATTTCCAGTCGTGGCATATAGGTCGCCAAATAGATATAGGAGGCGACCAGATGTCAGAGCAGTTATCCAGAGCCGAGGAACTTAAGCAAAAG
>Ga0233430_1000824_pt1 | contig 51023 bp, 44 predicted proteins | sample SI_118_April2016_2_FD_179883 | JGI IMG/M metagenome (GOLD analysis project Ga0233430, IMG submission 179883) | Seawater microbial communities from Saanich Inlet, British Columbia, Canada - SI_118_April2016_150_MG | ecosystem: Environmental > Aquatic > Marine > Inlet | place: Canada: British... | reverse complement strand
TACCCCGCTTGGCCAAACTCTTCTGCTTTTTTAGAGTCTTTGAGCAAAATAAGGGTTTTGTTAGCAATTTCTTTTGAGCTAAGGGGATTCACTATATAGCCTGTAACTCCATCAATAACAATTTCAGATGCTCCTCCATAACGAGTACTTACTACTGGCTTTGAAGATGCCATAGCTTCTATAACAATTCTGGGAAAAGGATCTAGATAGGATGACGGTATTAACACCACGTTTGCTACAGCGTATGCTGATTTTATATCACCTGGCTCAATCCAGCCAGTAAAAATCAATTTACATTCTATTCCCAACCTGACAGCCTCTTCTTCCATTGCGTGAGCATATTCATCAACACTACCTGCAACTAAAAGTACGGCGTTAGGTACATCTTTCACTATCTCTACCATTGCCTCAAGTGCTTTCCTTCCGCCCTTGGATTCACTTAGCCTTCCGCCAAACAAAACAACCTTTTTGTTTTTTAAATTATACTGTTTTTGAAATTCAGTTACTTCATCTTCGCTTACGTTCCACAAATCCACGTCAGCTCCAGTGTGCATGACTTTCACATTTTTAATACCATTTTGCTCAAGGGCCTTCTTTAAAGCATTGCTTACTGAAAAAATCTGACCTGCATATCCAAGATACATACGGATAAAGAAATTACGAAACGGATTCCACCTTTTTTTCGCCTGCTTTATATGGTCGCGCCAAGTAGTGTGATAATCTAAATTTTCCAAATACCGCTTTGTTCGTAATTTACCATAACAAATTGACATAGTATCCCTCGCTGTAAAAACAACCGCTTTAGCATGCCGCTTTGCAAGCTTAAGAGAATGATATGAAATGTGGAGATGTATATTATTGGCGTGTACTATATCTGGTTTTATTTTCTTTAATAATTCTTCCACCTTATGAACTACAGGTCTATTATATAGACTCACATATGCACGCCATCTACCTGAATAGTTGCTGGCTATTTTAAAAATCTTAAGTCCATGATAATCTGACTCCCCTACATCACTCTCTTTCCTGCAAGTCGTAATAACAAAAACCTCATGACCGGCTTTTTTCATACCGATAGCAATATCATAAGTGGAAATCCCAGCTCCACCAAAACTCTGTGGTGGAAAGTCATCTTGTAAAAATAAAATTTTCATTATTTATCTTTATAAAATTGATAAATAACAATATCATTAAATACCGCCACCTCTTTCAAAAATGAATACTTTTCTAACTGCCAATCTGGGTCATTTTCCTTATCCCATACAATATACTCTACCTCATACTGCGTCAATATTTGCCTTAACCATTCCGACGTTGGAATAAAAAGAGTTTCTTTGTAGAGTTCAGCTATTTCTTCAATCTTTTCATCAGGGATTGCTTCATATGACCCCATTAGCTTTCGATAGTAAATACCATAAATCTGTGTGGAAACTATCTTACGTTCATTTGTAAACACTTCTAGAACAGATTCTCCCTCCACCCCACGAAGTCGATAAAACAAAAATAATATATCAAGCACACGAGATTTTGTGGCTGAAAGTGTTGTACAGCAAAGCGCTCGATGAAAAAGTACGTTCAAAGGAGTGTAGATAACTGTTAAATGTGATGTCTCATTGCTTCCGAACACAACAGCTTCCTTTTCAGCATTTTTATTTAACCATTCCATAACTGGCCCATATTTTTGTCGTTCAATAGCTATTTGACCACCATCTCGATTATCATAAGAGTAGGAATAAACTTGAGTAAATACTGCTATAAACACACTCGATATAATAATTAGAGTCACTAGCATTTCTTTGTAAAAACGTGACTTAAAAAGAGTGAGTAAATGAAAAATTACTATCAATACAAAAATAACAGCAATTGGCTTATGAAAAAACCAATGATAGTGATTAGATTGCATAACTCTACCAGTAATAACTTGCTGGTTCATTGTTATAAAAGGAGTAAGAAGTAAAGCTAATCCAAAAAAATATCTCTTTTTATCTTCTTTTGGGAATCCCAACAAAAAGACCCCTAGTGCAATAATAACTGTAAACCCAACAAACAATGGTCCATGGGTAAAAATTATACCGAGCCTTTGTCCAACCTCCTCATAGGAGGGAAATAGTGAGGCATTATACAAATTAATAACATACGGAACAGCTATCAACAACGCACCTAAAAATACGCTTGTTATTTTTAATGCTTCTTTCCATTTTTTCTGTATAAGAAGTATTAAGACCAAAATACCACCAAATGCATATAGATACGTCCATGAATAAAAATAATTATAAAAATTCAAACCAAGTAATACCGTGCTGATAATTCCATATAACCACCGCTGATCTAATTTTTTATAAAACAACCAAAAAGATGTTAGGAACCCGAAGAAGAAAATATAGATCATAGCAGGATTAACTGGCCTAGCCATGCGCAAAAAATTATCCGCACTCACACCATGTAAAAGTTGCTTTATACCAAAATAACTCAAGGCTGAATCGGCAAGCAATAACACCGCCGCACTACAAAGTGCGGCAAATTTGTCTCTAGACATAAAGAAAACAAAGCTATAGATTAAGAGAAAAGTAACAATAGGAAGAACTAGACGAGACAGCAGTATAGTATTGTTGATATCAAGAGAAAAAATCTTTCCCATGTAACCTACTACCATGGACCCAAGTGGTTGGAAAAGGTATGGATTGTCCTTGCCGTCTTTATTGTAAATATTGCCAAAATTTGGATGTCCGTCTTGTACCTCACGTGCCCGTGGCGACCACGGAGAGTCTGGCAATAATTCTATACCCTGATAAATGCCGTCATTACGATGCTCAATTCGAAAATAAACCTGCGGAAAAGCGGTGATAATAGAAATAACTATAGCCAGCAAAATTGCCAACTTATGATTCAATAATGATTGTCTTAGTTTTTTCATACTATAAATTAATATTATTTCCCACTAACTACTATCGTCCATGGAAACGAAGTTCTGACAGCTTTTACTTTGAAATATCCCCGTACGAAACTCATTATACCTCTTACTGACCAGTGTTGTATATGCTCAATATCATTTCCCCACCGTGAAATATTCTTCCCACGCAAAAGGTTAGCTAACCGAAAAAAGGGTTCATTTGGCACAGTGATGACGCAATACTTTTTTGTTACTCTATATATTTCTTTCATAGCTTTTTCAGGATATTCAAGATGTTCCAATACCTCAGAACACAACACCAAATCAAAGGAATTATTCTCATATGGTAATTGATAAATATCTCCTTGCTTTAGCTTAAGATGAGGATATGTCTTTTTACCTAAATCCACAGCTTGTTGTCCAAAATCAATACCTTCTAAATCTTTTCCGATATTATTTTTTCTGATCTTTTCTAAAGTAAATCCTTCGCCACACCCAACATCTAATATAGTATCCGGATTAATATATTTAAGTTCTTTTATAAGAAGGGTGAAAAATCTGTTTATCAAAAACTTTTGTAATGGATTATTTGTAGTGTGTTTACGAAAATTATCAGTAGTCATTTGATCAATATTAAACTCGTTCAATTTCTTCTCGCACTGTATAAACATTTCGGTTCGCATTCTGACGTATAAGAAGTTCTCCCAAAAAACCAGAGGAAAAAAGTTGTATACCTATTACAACCAGAAGAACACCTAAAAGTAGCAATGGGCGACTACCTATTACAGCCCCGCTGAAAAGTTTTATGTAAGCAAGATAAGTTAGAATGATAATTCCAACAAGTGAAGATATCGTACCTATTATACCAAAAAAATGCATCGGCCTGTCTATAAATCGTCTAACGAGAAGCAAGGTAACAAAGTCAAAAAAACTTTTCGAAAAACGACGAAAGTTTCCATATTTTGACACACCAAATTTTCTTTTTCTATGATTAATCGGTAATTCTGCTATACGAAAACCACGTGTTGCCACAAGTGCTGGAATATAGCGATGCATATCGCCATAAAGATCAATTGTCTTAACTACTTCTTTATTATAAAGTTTAAAACCACAGTTCATATCGTGTACAGTAGTTCCAGTAAAAAAACGCGTCAATCCATTAGCTATTTTGGACACGAATCGTTTTGCTGCATTATCGAGTCTATGCTTTTTCCAACCACAAATCAGATCACTATTATCTTTTTCCATTTTTTCAATGAAACACGGTATCTCATTTGGGTCATCCTGCAAATCTCCATCCATAGTAAAAATATAATCTCCTTTGGCAACTCGGAAACCTGCTTGCAAAGCCTGCGACTTACCAAAGTTTCTAGAAAAGGAGATAACCTTAACTGGTGAAAGCTTTCTTAACTCATCTAAAGTATTATCTGTTGAGCCATCATCAATAAAGATTATCTCGTATTCCTTGTTGATTTTCTCCAAGACGCCAAACAACTCAGCGTGAAGCACTGCAACGCTGTCTTGTTCATTATATACTGGAATAATTATGGATAGACTCATAGGAATGATATTATCATAATTTTGTGAATATACTATATTACTGGAAAAAATACATCGTAGAAGGTACTATATGTATATAAACAAATATGTTTGGTATAAATTTAAATTTTTGGCTCATACTTGGATTCTTCGGACAGTTTCTTTTTTTCATGAGATTTGTAATCCAATGGATACACTCTGAAAAAAAAGGAGAAAGTATAATACCGATTCAGTTTTGGTATTTTTCTATTGCTGGTGCAATAATAATATTTATATATGCAATACACATTAGAGATATTGTATTTATGTCAGGGCAAGCACTTGCGCTTATGATTTATGCAAGAAATCTTGTATTAATAAAAAAAGCTAAAGTCTTACAAAATAAAAATAAATCTGAAAATAATTAAATAACATCTATTAATCCATCTATCTCGTCTATCACATCTTGAGTAGATACAGAAAGTGTTTGTCGTCGAGCTTCTTTTTTATTATACATACGTGCATTTAAAATATGTAATTCTGGCTTCTTGCGAGGAGTAACTACTATCTTATGTAACTTACCAATAGGCGGCTGTTCTCTTTCATCCATAGGACCCACAATATCAACAGTTGGTACATTAAATGCTTCTGCAATGTAAATCGGGCCAGTATCTACAGATACGAATAAATTGAGTTTTGAAATAGTAGCTTTCAGTTCATCAATAGAAAGTGTCCCTGTTGTATCAATATATTGAATCTCTTTATTTAGACCACTTCTCATCTTCTCTGAATATTTTGTATCATTTTGACCTCCAACTATCACAATAACTGCATTGTATTTTAACGCTATATAATTCGCCACTTCAGCAAAGCGATCTACTGGCCATTCTTTTATTTTATTACCAGCAGATGGTGAGATGCCTATAAGAATCCTGTCTTTATACTGACCAAATAATTCTTGAGCTTTATTATTAGCTTCAGATGAAAACGCAAGATGTTTAGTCGTATCTTCTGTAAAAATATTAAGAGATTCAAGTACTTTCAATCGCTCACGTGGAGCGTATTCACCCATACGATATGGAAAAGTTGTAATGAACTTTTTTAGAATCTTATATGGTCGTGTTTCAGAAGGAGAAAATCCACCCTCTACTCTTGCTGCAACAACCAAAGGAATACCCGAAAGGTACATAAGTGCTGTTGCAGTAAATGATGGTCCTGTTACCAAAGCAGCACCGGCATTATATTCTTTGATCCGCGCTACCGCTCCATTTTCTTCAAGATCAATATAATCATCAACTAAGCCACTATTAGACAGAAGAGCACGATGAAGCTTAGTATTTCCAGCCACAATAATACGCACTTTTGGTAAATAAGTTCTAATCGCATGAAGCACTGGTGTGGCACATACCACGTCACCTAACTTGCCAGTTGGAACTACCATAACAGTAGAAATATTCTTAGGAACTCTATTTGCCACGCCATAAAAAATCCCCCTGATTATACAGCGGACTATTAACAATATTCTATTAATTCTTTCTAGAAGTCTCATTATATTTTTATTATCTTTCTTACAAATTCCGCAATGGCAATACCTCGTTTTTCCCATGTATAACTACCTTTTGTAATTGTCGCTTGGTTAGAGATTTTCTGTGCTAACTCTGGATTATTATAAATCTTTAGAATAGCTTTCGCCCACCCATCTGGACTGTTAGTCTCTACAATAATTGCATCTTTACCGCCCGTCAAAACCTCTTCAATACTTTCGGCGTGCCCAGCAATAATTGGCCGACGGCTAGCTAGAGCAGGAAACATTTTTGCAGGAGAATCTCCTATCAAATCTTTTTTTCGTTTAGGGATCAGATTAACATCAAATGCTTGGAGGTATTTGGGTATTTTACTTCTTTCTTGCCATAGTGCAATAATAACTCGATCTTCAACACCATTTTCTTTAGCGATGTCACGAAGCCAGTTGGCATTACCATTCAGTTCGCCGACAATCACACATTTTACTTCCTTCGGCATGGACACAAGACTCTTTACAATATCATCCACCTCATAATAATCATTATTAGGATTAGCCCCAACAACTCCTGTATAACCTACAAGAAAAGCATCTTCGGGTAAATTCAACTCTTTCCGAAATACTTTTTTGTCCACAGCGTGATCAAACCACGAATCTTCAGCTGCACTACACAATGAAAGAAGGATGTTCTTGTTTGAACTACTATAATACTCTTTGAGTCCAGAGCTAATCGCGATCACACCATTTGCAAGTCGTACTGTAGCTGCATTCATTATTTGCCGTCGTTTTTTTTCTAAAACTGCATGCGTTTCAAAAAAAATCTTTTTTCTTAAGATGCTCTTAGCCCAAAACATCGTAGGAAAAAGAGAATCGTCCCTGCAGTAAACTGCGTCAAATTTACCAGAACGTATAGAAAGGAATGTTACGAGGCGAAAGTTTGCATACAAAAACCTGAAAAGTTCATACCATTTCTTTCCTCCATTACTAGACAGAGTATTGGTTACTCCCAAACAAATAACCTTAAAAGGCTGGTGTATAGCCATCTTTTGGAAGAAAACACCTACGTCGTTATTCTGATCTGTGGTAATAAGCTCTACATTAACGTCTTCCTGCGAATTGAGCGCTTCACAAGTCTTTGCAAGATTATATACATTTGTCCTACCAGACAAGAGATTTATTCGTGATATATAAAGAATATTTATCATATTGTCATATCTTTAAAATCAGAGATAATCTTTTCAGCCGACTCATTTTCTAGAGGGTGAGGTTTTCGTAATATACGCTCTATAAGAAAATATAAAAACAACAATCCCTTGTACTTATTGCTCTCTACGTCTACATCAATTCTTGAGAAATATTTCGGAAAATATTTATAACACAGCTCTTTTACCTCAGACTGATTGAAACGGCTAAACAGACCAAACAAATCAAACCCTGGGAGGTCAGTAACACCGACAAAGTCATAGTCTATAATACATAGTCTCTTTTTAGATAGTAGTATATTATCTTCTGTTACATCTCCATGCTGAATTAGTCTCGGCAGTTTCACATTATCAAGTGGAAGTGTTTCTGTAAATTGCAAAAGTTTTTGTTGATCTAATTCTTTCAACTTGGACTTAGATATTATTTCTTTTACGAAATCTTTTATATCACTAACGGATTCACTGCTGTTTTTAGCTAAATATTCTTGAAAGCCAATATATTCTGCTACCACAAAGCTTAGCTTCTTTTTATTTAATTTTATCCTTTTGCCAGGACATATAGTTTCAATACTGAAAATATTTTCTCCATCGTCATGCAAATAAAGTGCCTGCGCAAATAAATCAAAATATGGACTTGAGGCAGTCAGTGTATTTATTTTTTTTAAATTATCAAAATTTCGTATTATAATTTCTCTTGCATCATAACTTCTTACTGTCTTTACACATAGAAATGGCACCTTCTCTCTAGGTTTAAATACGAAAAATATAACTTTATCATTGAGACTCTTACCAGAAGTAGGAGTGCTATATTTCAGCAGCTCTAAAGACTCACCAGCACCATTAATAAGATCCGGTAGTTTATCTATTATTGTTTTATTTATTAATTGCATCATTTTTTGACAATAATATTAAAACTAAAGAATAATTTCCTGTATAACCAAAGCAACGGACGTATTACAATAAAACTCTTGACTATCTTGCGACGCCACGTATTTTCTGGCATAAGTCCATGTATAACATACGCTAACATATTCAGATTATTATAAGGAATGGTTATTCTTGGATTATTATATCCGGGATAAACTAGACGAAAATCTGCATCACCAAAACCAGCTTCGTGTAGAAGCTTTTGATAGCCACCTACATTATAAGTATAAGTGTCGTATCGCTTACCTTTTCTAAATAAAGTATACCAATTTGCTATAAAACGTGGCATATAACTAGTAAATCGCAAACCACTATGATCAGTACCTTTCAAGTAGGAAGCAGCAAAACGATTCTCAATACCTATATATAAATGTCCTCCCTTTTTCAGCAAACTTTTACAAACCTTTAGGCTGGCAATCTGTGCATCTTTGGGGTGACTATAACGATCAGTTACACCAACCCATTCAAGTAGCCCATTCATTACAATCAAATCAAAACTTTCTTTTTTAAACGGTAAGTCAAAGATATCTCCTACGTATACTTCTATGTTTTTTAGATTTTCTTTTTCAGCTCTCTTCTTAAGAAACTTCATTCGGAGATATGAATGATCAACAGAAATCACTTTCCCTGCCACTCGAGCCAGAGGAATACTACTACGCCCCATTCCAGCTCCAATATCTAATACCACAGAATCTTTAGAAATAGGTATAGGGAAACGCCAATCAGCTCTGCCCTCTTCAAACGTAAAGTCAAACTTACTTTGATATAGAGCTTTGAACTCCTCCCAGCCTTTCTCCTCTAAAACCATAAGAGCTTTTTCTAGCTCCTCCTTCGGAGATTTACCCCAATAACAATCTTCTGCAAAAAGAGGGATACCTTCTTTAGTTTTAAAATTAGTTGTAGTTAAAAGCTCAGACATAAATTTACTATTCAATATCTAACATAGCCATACAAATCAAATTTGGATTCTGAACTCTAAATATCATCGGCAAGTACTTAAGAAATATATTATGACTTCCGGCAAAATATAAATTATAAAATCTACAAACAAATCCTAATCTCTCTAGACTATATTCCATACTTTCTTTATCCCATAGAAAATAATGTTTACCGTGCTCAGGCATATAGACTTTTGCTTCATTTCCAAAGCCACGTCTATTTGGTACGACTATCAATATACGACCATTTTTGTTTAAGATCTTTTTTATCTCTTCAACCAGGCCAAGTGGGTTTTTAACATGCTCTAAAACATGATTCATAATAACAATATCAAAATGCCCATCTATATTTAGATTTTCTATATCTTGTTTTATAAATTCAATTTTCTTATTTAAATTTTTAGGCTCATTAAAATAGTCAACAGCCACAATCCGCGCTAAATCATCATTACTACCCGCTATTTCGTTTATAAGGTCACCTTCTCCAGTGCCTAGCTCTAGAATACTACCTCCCTTTTTTAGAAAATTATTTGCTATATTTGTTATCTGATTCATAAATCTTGCTGTTATTTTAACTAGTAAATAGCCCTAATAGTTACTTAGCACTTACTTCATGAAAGATCTTAGCTAATTTTTTTGAGAAAATCTCCATTGTAAAATTATCTCTGACCTGTTGTTGAGCAACATCACCCACAGCCTTAGCCTTCCCAGGGTTATCCCATAATAGCATAATCGCCTCTCTAAGTTCTGCTACATTTTCAGGCGTAACGACAAGACCGTGCTTATCTGCAGTAAAATAGTCAGCTAATGTGGCTCTTGCAGAAGTAATTACTGCTTTTGCACAAGACATTGACCCTAGAAGGAAATATTGCCCTGAACAATCTGAACCAGCATTCTTTTTTTCTGGAATAGTAGGAATCACTACAAATTCTGAATTCTGAATTAATGCCGGTATTTTAGCTGGAACATAAAAAGATGTAGTTACATTCGGTGGCAATTCTCCGACTTTTGTAAGATTTCTTGGAAATGTAGCTATATGTAATTTAACCGGCGAGTCTTTAACAGCTTCAACTAATGTCTTAAAGTCTCGCCCGACATCACGACCAGCAGCGAAAATATATCGCCCGGATACTTCCTCTGGTACTGAGACCTTCTTATTATAGAAATTATAATCAACACCATAAGGCACGTAGTAATTCTTCTCATCTGAAAGACCGGCATCCTTTAGAAATTCGTGCTGTGCTAAGGATGGTGAAATAATTGCATCTGCTGAAAAAATGGCTTTTCTAATCATCCAAGCTTTAAATCCTTTTTTGTTTCGCTTTAGAAGATTTGATAAATAAGTATTGTAAATTACCCATTTCGGATTCTTTATACGGAGAATATATTTAACAATAAACAAAGTAAGGAGTCCTGAACCAGAAAAGATTACGTCGCACGACCTAAGTCGAAATAATACAGGTAACTGTATTATGTTAAAAGAAATTTTTCGTAAGAATTCGGTAAGTCGATTTTCAAAGAAGGTTGCATCGATACCGCTGTCTTTCATGTAGTTTAAACCAACAAGATACATATCAGGTGCATCACCCTTTTTATAATCTTCATATTGTTTTTGCCTTGCCCCAGCATACAGATAAAGTAGCCGGAGATTTATTGGTTTTTTTCTATTCATAATTTCTTTTAACCATAAAATGTTTAGACAAACTACTAATTTCTTTCCATGAAGATACTGTGTGAAAGTGTGGTTGTTGTATATTCTTATTAAGGTCATTTTTAAACACAATTACTTCAGTCTTTAGTTTTTTAAATGAATTGAGAGGCTCAGATTCATCTTCAACAACCATAATAACTTTACTCTCATTTTTCTTAATATATGCATTTTTATCTTTCGTATAAACAATGGAGTCATATGGGATATTATACTTATGCAACCAATTCTCGGTTATAGTTTTTATTTGAGGATTCTTATTTGGATTACGTAAAGTTAATAGAGTAATAAAATAACCATTTTTTTTAAAATCACCAAGCACTTCTTTAGTTCCACCTTTCGGTAATAAGTATTTAAGTATATTACTTTGACGATATGTTTTTTTTAAAAGTTCAAAATCATTCTTTTTTTCAATCGCTTGCCTTGATTCTGCTTGATCTAGATTCAAGAATACTTCAGCCCACATTTTTAAGGGATCTGGATAATGATTCAAACAACCATCTATATCTACAATAATCGTATCTTTTAACATTATTTATTAGCCTTAAGAAATTGCGGATCAACACCTGAGCGCTCTAAGTACTGCTTCATAATATAGGCATTAAAATTAGTCCAAGTGTTGATCTTAATGTATTCACTAACTACAATGGACAATGATTTATAGATAATAGATTTTTGAAACGTCTTTTTGAAGCTGGCTTTTTTAAGCGTACTTTGTTCAATGACTGAGATCACTTCATCAAAAGCCTCCTTTTTGAATCCAAATGATACCCAAAATGCATTGTACTTTTTAACATTTTTAACAGGCTTATCTTCATAAGCAAACACCTGACCGTTTTCAATATTCAGAGCACCAAATGATCTTAATCGTGTTACTGAACTTTCTTCTTTATGTGCAAAAACAAAAGGTTGCTGGTCTAATGTATCTATCATTTTATCAATCAACGGAACTTTTTTATCTTTATATTCAATAATAGCGTCTGGCATGAGAAGAATATTTTTGCCACTAAGTAAATGTTCAACCGACCTAATGGCACCAACAACCTCTTTGTCTTTAGCTTTTTGGGAAATAAAAATTAAATCAACTTTGTCATTATATTTTTCATACAAATAACGAACCGTATCAAATTTGTGAGGTCCGATGATTACAATAACCCGTAGTTTTACACGACTTGCCAAAATATGACGGAATGAGTAATCAACAATACTCATATCCTCATCAATTCTTGTGAGTTCTTGAGAGTAAGGAAGTTTTAAGCGTGCATCACTCCCTATACAAGGTAAGATGATTGATACGGATTCAGTTTTATCTTTTCTCATATTTAATTTATTAAAGTTAACATATTGTATCATTTTTTAAGAGATAAGTCAAATTACTAATTTTTTGGTTTCTCTAAAACAATAATAATTGTCCTAAGAAAGACCCCATGATGCACACCACAAAATGCAAGAGTCTTCTTTATATATCGTTTAATACGTGATGGACTATCAGTGCTATACACTATTTGAAGTCCCGCCTTTTTTGCCATTTTTTTCATAGAGAAATAACTTATAAAATGCAGATTCCAATCTTCAAGTGGACTTGATCTGAATAGCTTTAATACATACTGAGTAATGGGTCGTGGTAACCAACTAATAAACCATAGCCCTGTATGGCTTTCTTTTATTGCGTATTTATTAGGAAAAGAAAGATACAGCTTACCCCCTGGGACAAGCACACGTGCAATCTCAGAGACAACGTCTTCTGGATATGACATATGTTCAAGTACGCTTGTAGAATAAGCATAATCAAGAGTATTGTCAGGGAATGGGAATGACTTGCCGTCATATATAGATAATGTCGATGAAAGACTATTATCTTCAAAGCGTCGCGTCGCAAAGTCCTGAAGCGCACTCTCAGTCTCTAGTCCATAAGCTATTGCACCTGCACGAGCAAATTCTAATAAGATAATTCCATTACCAAATCCAATATCAAGAACTTTTTTACCACGCGGATCACCGACAGCGTCTATAAAATCTTTAGTGAAAGTCTTTGCGTTTTCTTCCTTTTTTATCCAATCCTGAACAAACTTTTCTTTTTCATAAGAACTCCCTCGAGATAAAAAGTTTTCTGTGTAAGCTCTGGCTTCCAGCTCAAATTTGGACATTTTCTTAAGGATAAAAATATGCTCAGACGATACTCCAAAGTATTCCAGCATTCTCCCAACAAATACAAAACTAAAGCCATAACCTGAGAATGCTGGACCTTTTGCATAAGCGACCGTTGAATACCCAGCCTCCCTAAAAGTTCTCTCCCAACTACTCTTACCATAGCGAGTGAATTCTTGTATGTGTCCAGAATAATTCCCATGTGGTGATGGAAATAAAAACTTCTTTAATCGGGATGGAGGTTTTTGAGCTTGATCTCCAGTATTAATATTATTCTCAAGATTAATATTAGAACCTTTAAAGAAAGCTTCTCCTTTTAGCTTTCCTAAAATCCTATCCGTAGCAAGTAAAACCATATGTGGATAATAGAGTGCTAGATAAAATATTTTTATATGACGACTTGGAACAATATGAACAGCATATCCATCATCAGTAAGTTGGTGCTGTGTGGCAGTTAAGAATTTATATGGATCACGCATATGTTCAAGCACATTTGAAGAAAAGATAAAATCAAATGCCTCGTCTTCAAACACTCCGTCTACCCCATCAGCATCAATAGTTTTATAGGTAACATTACGAACTTTTAACGAATCTTTTATTCGTTTGAAGTTTAAATCAGATGAAATAAATTTATCTATATGAGGAGCTAAAAGTGTTGTTTGGTAACCATCGCCAGTGCCAACCTCCAAGCCGGAAACAAAGTGTTTTTGTGGCAGCAAAGAAAAAACTAAGTTAATTTCTCGTTTACGTATCGCATGCAAATATTGTGTCCAGTTTGTTTTACCAATCATATATTTAGGTAATTAATCTATATAGTGCTCCTTATAGTTTCTATAGTATGCCACCATACGCTTAACACCCTCTTTAAGAGGAGTTGTTGCCTTCCAGCCTGTACCACGTTCAACCTTGGAAGTATCAGCAATATAACCACCTGTTTCATTTTTCTCATAATTTTCTGGCCAAGGAATATGCTCTTTATTCCCCGTTCCAACCTCTTTTAAGACCACGTCTATCATCTCAACCAATGTAACCCTCTCTTCTATACCTAGATTGTACACCTCCCCTGCAAGCCCCTTTTCTGCTACACGAAGAAGTCCGTCCACAACATCATCAATATATAAATAATCTCTTTCTTGAGCACCCTCGCCAAAAATGGTTATTGTTTCTTCATTAAGGGCTTGGCGTAAAAACCAACCAACAATAGAATATTTATTATGCTTCATTTGCTGTCTTGGACCATAAGGGTTTGGAATCCTTACCACAAGCGTATCTAGACCAAACATATCGTGATAGTAACGATAGTATTTTTCGGCAGTTAATTTATGAATCCCATACAGAGACAATGGCTCAGTAGAATGATCTTCTCTAACCGGAGTTGTGTGAATCTTACCGTAAACCATACGCGAAGAAGAAAAAATAACTCGTGCATTTGGAGCCATCTCTCTAATAGCTTCTAGTACTGTCATATGCCCGAGACAATTTATATCTAAATCAAGGAAAGGTTCACTTTTTGAATCAATATAACTCACTTGGGCTGCTAAATTAAAAATATAATCTTGCCCAACGACTATTTTAAGCATCAAATCTTTATCTCTAATATCACCAGTGATAAATTTTATTTTTTCTTTAATTCCATCAAGGTTAAAAAGGTTTCCACCATAAAGAGGAAGCATGGCATCTAAGATCGTCACCTCAGCTCCAAATCCAACTAGTACGTGCGCTAATGAACTACCGATAAAACCTGCTCCGCCTGTGATTAATACCTTTTTATTATTAAAAATATTTTTATTTAAAGCCATAATTATTAATCTGATAAAATCAGATTCTCTATCACTTTAACATTTTTCTCTATAGAAAACTTCTTAACCGTTTCTTTGGCTTCATTGGCCAACTTTCGCTTTAATTCATTGTCATTTAGTAGACGTTGAAAGGCCATACTCAATGAAGATGGGTCTTTTGGCTCAACCAAAAGACCGCTAACTTCGTCCTTAATGACTTCATTAGTTCCGCTTACTTTTGTTGCTACAATCGGACATACGGCGTCCATAGCCTGTAAGAGCGCTATAGACAAGCCTTCCCATAAAGATGGTAGCGTAAAGATATCACTTATTGCCATAATATCTTCAACCGGTGCAATTCCCATTAATTTTATATCATCAGTTAAGCCTAATCTTTGAATTTGACTTAATGTCTTGTCTTTTAATGCTCCACGACCAAAAATTAAAATCTTAAAACCAGTCACTCCCTGCTCTTTCATCTGAGAAACTGCATCAATTAAATGTACATGACCTTTCTGTGGAGTCAAACTTCCAGCTGTAACAATATATGTTTGACCTTCTGGTAAACCATACTTAAGAAGAACTTGATTACGATTTTTCTTAATTTCTCCTAATTTAAGAGGGATGGAATTAAAATTTAAGAGAAACTTGCTTTTCGGTATACGCTGTTGTTTTGATGTAAAATCTAATACTTCATTTGAGCTAACGAGAATCTTTTTTGTAAAATGTGCCAGAAATCTATCGATTTTAGTTTGCCAGCTTTTCTTAAGCACATCAACGTTGAGTTCATAAGATATAATCACTGGCACCCGAGCCAATATAGCTGCTACCCTACCCAATAGGTTTGTATCAAACAAATTAGTGATAATTGCATCAATCTTTTCTCGCCTTAAAAAAGCCCATAGTTTATACAGGGCATACAAACTAAATATACTAGTAAAATCAAACTGTATAAATTTTATATCTTTAGGAAGCTTGTCTATAACGTTCACCTTCTGGTTTTTTAAAAGAGTAATAACATATGGATCGAAAAGGTCTCGGTCTACACACCTTACTTGTTCAACCAGCATATTTTCTGCTCCACCCATACCTAGGTTGTTAATAGCGAAGACTATTTTTTTACGTGTATGCATAATAAATTTTATCTATTCAAACGTCTCAATATCTTTTATTCCGGGGTATTCCTCATCTTTTGAAGATATTATTGGATTACTTACTTTCCAATCTATATTTAAATCATTATCATCAAAGCGCAAACCCCTTTCATGTAGTTTGGAATACTCAGAGGTACATTTATAAAAAAAGTGAGCCTCTTCAGACAAGACCGAGAAACCATGAGCAAAACCCGGGGGAATATAGAAAGAAAGATTGTTTTCTTCACTCAGCTCCACACCGACCCATTGACCAAAAGTCTTAGAATCTTTTCTTATATCTACTGCCACGTCCCAAACCTTACCCTTCATTACTGACACTAGCTTTCCTTGGGCACATGGTGGAAGCTGGTAATGCAAACCTCGAATCACCCCCTTCTTAGAAAAAGAATAATTATCTTGCCTAAAAACTGGCAAACCAATCTCTTCAAAGTCACTTTGTTTATACTTTTCTAGGAAAAAACCACGATCATCATTAAGCACTTTCGGCTGGATGAGTATCAGATCAGGGATTTTTAATTTCTTGTAATCAAGAGCCATACATTTTTATTTTATTTCTTTAAGAAGATTGTCTATAAGTTTTTTAAGACTGTGTTCTTCTACAATTAAATCTCTAAAATTTTTATCTTTTTTCTCTCTTAAAACTTGACTAAGCTTATCAGCAATATAATCAGCATTTAATTTTATTAATATGAGCTCTTGTCCTAACGATTCTTTTAATCCTGCATTATGAACTAACGGCGTCATACTACTCGCCATTGCCTCAAAAATCGTCTTATCCATACTGCCTGACTGCGTCAGGTTTACATAGAGTTCATGCTCTCTATAGAGCTTAAGCGCCCCTATTTGGGTCACAGCGCCTGTAAACGCGACCATACCCCATAAACCATATGTTAATACTTTATCACGAATCACCTTCTCATACCCTATATTTTTACTAGACGCATTGCCTGCTATAGTCGCAGAGAATTCTACGCCAGCACCCTTAAGTCTTCTAAGCGCTTCAATAAAAACGTCAACATTCTTGACCGGATCTAAGCGCCCTAAAAATAATATTGAATTAGGCTTTTTGTTTATAGAAGAATCTGATTTGAAAAAATCAGTATCTATCCCTACTGGCATAATCTTTGTTTTTTTAAACCTAGCTGTAAAAGACTGCTTGGATGTACAAAATACTTTATTGGAAAAGAATACCGAAAGTCTTGTTAAAAAATTACCCTTAGCATGGTTTCTCCATAAAAATATTCTCTTACCCCATAACTTCCAAAGCTTCCACCCAAGCAGTACATACTCTTGATTCATATGCACAAACACTGCATCGTAATTTTTTCTTTCATTCCAGATATGCTTGTAAAAGTTAAATATATAACCAACTTTTGACACATCTTTTTCCTTCCCAAGTGAAAGCACTTTTACATTTTCTGGCAGATCATATTCACCAACCTGCAGAGCAATAACTGTTACAAATTCATAATGCTTAGCAAATTCTAAAATCCATCGGTGAAAGAACCCTAGAATATCGTCATTTTTATCAACTTTTTGAGTAACTATTAAAAGGCGCATATAAACGATTGTTTAAATTTATTTAGATAATCAGCTTTGTTTTTATATGGATAATTAGCTAATTCTGCCATCTGTGAGCTACTTTCTATATATTTAACTATATCATTAGCTATATTGTTACGATTTGTAATACATGCACCTGCTTCACGAGCAATGCCTACATCCGTAGAAAGGACAGGTAGACCTGAAGCAAGCGCTTCTATTATAGTAAGCCCATAACCTTCATAATCTGAAGTAACTAAAAGCAAATCTGCAGATTTATAGTATGAATAAATAGTCTCTTTATCCCGCCAACCATCTAAGACAACATTATTGTTTAATTTTAAATTCTTTTTCTCACTTCCACTTCCCACTATCACAAGTCCTATTTTTGGATATTTCTTTGTCATATCTTTCATAGCAGATATAGCAAGTGGAATATTTTTCTCTTTTTCTAACCTAGACACCATAAGGATGATTTTTTCAAACTGTGGATACTTTTTATATAAATCTACTGTAACTGGAGCATTTTTTATCTTTTCTGTATCTACAAATATTGGTAATACAAAAATCCTTGCGTCATCTATACCGAAATACTTTATTAATTTATCTTTCATGCTTTCTGACACAACGCGGACACAGTCTGCAATTTTTACACCTCTCACGTACCCTTTATACTTAAGAAGATTCTTAAAAGATTCTTTTTTAAACCTTTCAGACAAAAAGTCTGTATGGATTTGAACTTGTAGCTTTATGTCTTTGAATTTTTTCTTTAATTTTATAGCTACTTTATTTGTGAAAGCCTCTTGGGAGGTAATTATATCAATATTGTGTTTTCTAATAATTTCTTTAGAGATTTTATACGCACCTGAAAAATACATTGGCTTAAACCCTGTATTAGTTGTATAGAGAAATACATTTGGAGATATTTTAGAATCTTTAAATCCTTTTTTTGTATATACAACAATATGAAGTTCGTCAAAAAGTTGTCCGTATTCTATCATACGGTTTTGCACGTCACTCCCCTCATCAAATATTTTTTTGTCTATACTGAGCATTAAGACTTTCATATCGCTTTTAACATACTTGCTGTATTTTTTACCATTTTTTCTTCGCTAAATTCTTGTATTTTTTTCTTTGATTCTACGGCAAGACTATCTGCGTACTCTCTGTTACCAAGAAGCTTTATAATTAACTCTGTTAATCCTTTTTCGTCATTAAAGCCTGTAAGTAAGCCATTTTCTCCATCTTTAATAAGCTCTGGATTACCACCAACATTTGTCGTAACTATAGGTACACCTATATCCATAGCCTCTAATATATGATGCGACAATCCTTCGTAAGCAGTATTTAATACAAACACATCTGACGCTCTCTTATATCGCAAGACCAAATCTTTTGCGAGCGCACCCGTTAGAGCGACGTCATCATCTAAACCTTTTTCATCTATAAGGTTTTGCAATTGATTCATCTGCGGACCAGAACCTATTATTATAAGTTTAACATCTTTAAATTTCTTTTTTATCTCAGGAAAAATCTTTATTAAAGTATCAAAGCCTTTCCACGGGACAAGCCTTCCAGCAGTTACAATCAAATCTCCTTCAAACTGAAGTAGTTTTCGTAATGTTTCTTTATTTCCATGATCTTTATCTAAATTTATTCCGTTAAAAATAACTTCTATATTATTCTTTTCTATTCCCCACATTGAAACAATCTTTTTTAAGTACTCACTAGGTACTATTACTTTATTAGCTTTCCGGGCAACCCATCTTTCAACCTTTCTCCTTACTTCTGTCTTAAAACCATACTGTCCAGTCTGAAATTCTTCTGGAGTTATAAAGTCGCTACCTTCTACGTGCATTTGCTCCCATGCATAGTCCCCCACAACTTTAAGTATGAACTTCTTTCGCAAAACATAAGAAGCGAGTGCAGCCGGTAGACCGACACTTACAGGATCTTGCGCATAAATAATATCTACTCGTCTTCCTCTATTTAATACTTTAAAAAAGTATGCAATATGCCTAACAATTTTTGGTAGACGCCTTACTTCGCCAAAACTCAAAACCTCTACATTTAAGTTATGTTTTGGGAGTTTGTCTAAAAGAAGTTTGGAGTATGTTGCAGGCCCTCCAATGTCAGGCGGGAAAATGCCTGTAGCGATAAGAATATTTTTTCTTATGTTTAACTTATCAAAGACTTTCTCTTTCATATCTCTCGCAATCAAATTCCAGTCATATGTATCTCTTACCATAGCCTGTGCATTCTTAATGATGTTCTCACGAAGTATATTGTCGCCCATTAGAAGCTCTGCTTTCTCTGATATTCCTCTTGGATCATGAACTCCACAGAACAGCCCTGTTGGCGCCTGCCCTGAAGGATTTGAAGGGTCTTTAAGGAAATCAGTAATTCCTCCCACTTCGGTCGCTATCACTGGCACACCAGCCGCCATAGCCTCTATAAACGAGATTCCGAGCCCCTCAGAGAGCGATGGACGCACAAATACGTCCGAGATATGGAGATATTTAGGTAACTCACCATGTTCTATATGACCCACAAATAACACCCTTTTTGTAAGCTGCAGATCATCCGTAAGTTTGCGAAGTTCATAGAAAAGCTCCCCTGTTCCTGCAATTAACAGCTTATAGTTATCTGGCAAGAATGTCAGTGCTCTTACAATATCTTCAACTGCATTCTTCTCCACAAGACGTCCTGTTGTAATAATAACTTTCTCGCCATCCTCAATTCCCAGCTCTTTCTTTAATTCTTCTATTTGTGTTCTGTGTTTTGTAGTTTGGAATTTTTCTATATCTGCGCCGTTTGGTACAACTTCCATCTCACCTTTGTAGCCCATATCACGTGCCCAAGTCTCTAAGTATTTTGAAATCACTTGTATAGAATCTGCTTTTGTAAAAATTCTTTTAAAGGACCCTCCAACCAAAAACCAAAGCATTCCCGCTCGTTCTTTTGGATAGCTTAATCTGTCCCCTTCTTGTAGTGTTAAAAGAAACTTAACTTTAGAGTATGTAGATTTGAAAAACAAAGCGGCGAAACCATTCCTCCCTGCCATCATGGACCATGCGATATCGTATTTGTTTTTCCTATGTAGAGACAATGCTTTAAAATATCCAGAAAATGGAAAAAGTAATTTAGAAGATGAGATTCTGTACACGTTTATCTTTCCAATTTTCTCAAATTTAGGCAGAGCTTTGTCATGTCGCATCGTAACCATATCAAAGCAAAAATCCTCCGATTTAAGCCTATCGGTTATCTCTTTCAGAGCGATCTCCGCTCCACCCCAAAGAGGGCTATATGATGTTGAAAATATTAAAATCCGCTTCATAGCGCTATGTTGTTATATAACCATATATAATCAAAAAAGTCTTATATAGATTAATAGCCCAATCTCTCTCGTGCTGAGGGAAATTGAGCTATAAATATATTCCTAATATGTCTTGTAAAAATGTACTTACAGAGATTATTGCAAAACTTGCTCCTGAATTCTTTTTCCAGAATTTTTTGCAATTTCTGTATTCCCTTTTTTGGCTACTATATTTACTCCGACTGAATCCTCAGGAACACCCCTGTTAACCATTGTACCGAAACTGCTGGTATTGTCTTTTTCTTCTTTTGTTTTGATTGGTTCTTTTACCACCTTACATACCTCCCAAAATAAAATTAATAGAAATAAGAAAAAATACTAATAGATTGCTACTTTCCACCTAAAAGAATACCACATAAATATAAGTAACACAAGCCTTATGTGTATAACCTTAGGGTCTAAAAAGACCACCCCTATTGGTGGCCTTTCAACATTAAATCCTGTACCTACTTCTTTATTCGACTTCTTCAAGCTCTGAGTGAGAAATGACATTAAGCGAAACTGTAAGTGCCTTCTTAATACTATTGGCCACAACAAGTAAGGACGTTAGAGTTATGCTAAATATCGCATATTTCTTTTCTTCACAAACCGCTGTAACATTTCCACCTACACCCCCGTTAAAGATTTTCTCTACAGCTGGAAGGATATGGTCAGCAAGATACGCTCCTAAATCTTCCTTCTCTATCGAGATTAATGTTACGCTGAAAAATTTGATCGTACGTTTTCTTGCTTGCTCTCCTTCAACAAGAGTACTCACACCTTTACAGTCTTCTATTGGTGGTTTAACACTATAGCCAATAACTATCTCACACTTACTCATTATTTCATCCCCGACCTCTTTTCCATTATCTCTTGGCGCATTAAATCCTACCTTGAAACAAATCGTCTCGAACTTCTCTTTATCATCAATAATGTCATATGCAAAATTATTACCAAAATACCCAGCTAGTATTTCATCAATTTCTTTCCTAAGACAATCCGCTGCTGTTGTTACCTGACCTATACCAAGGCTAGTATAAAGCATTAATCTAAATTCATACTTAGTAACAGGCACTTCTTTAAGCTCTTTCATATACATCCTCCAATCTTAAAAAGTTAGAAATGTTAATATTATCGAATTTTTTTATAAATGACCACCTACAATATAGATTATTCTTCCGAAAATATACAGCTAATTCGCCATTTTGTCAATCATAAACACCACTTACATATTGACATAATATATACAAAAATGTATAGTTTCTATGGTATAAAAAATTACTATTTTGATCTTTATATGGAGGAGTATAAGTATGGAGGATAATGAGAAAAGAGATGAAGAAAAACTCAGACTTATGGATTATTTGGAAGAATGTAATACACTAACAATTGATTCAGATACTAATATGAAAATGCTTATGAGCATAGTCGCTGAAGAAGCTACTGAAAAGACTAATACTGAAGTTTTGAAAATAGAGACCGCAGAAATCAAAGAAGATTCTGAAAAAACCTCTTGTCAGCCTTCCTCATTGCATGTTCATATAGAAATCGATTTGAAAGAATCAGTTTTTACAAACAGTGACATCCGTAACGCATGCCTGTGGAGTATTAGAAACACAACGAAAGGATGTGGGGAATATTTCAAAAAATACCCCCATATCAAGATCTTTATTAAGATTTATAGAGAAATATATCAAGACACTTCCGCTTTAGAAACCTAAAGACAAGGGTCACGCGCTCTATCCGCTATATTAAGTAGGAAGAGAAACCCATATCCAGCTAGCTATATTAACTTAGCTATGTTGGATATGCGGTTTTTTTATTGAATAAAATTTATGGCAAAAGCCCTGCTGGGTCTGTGGTCGGCGTGCCACAATTCAGACAGCTTACAGTAGAAGCGCTGAATGAATGGATATCCAAATCATTGCTCTCAAATATAATATCCTGAAGTTCAATACTGGAATCAGTAAGCCAAACCGCGGTTGCGGGTGCAACCTTTTGCTCTGTATGGTTTTTAAATGTCGTGTCGCTGACTGTTAGCTTTGTACTGTTTTGTAGACGTATGCCAAATTGATAATTGTTATCAAACAATGCGTTTGTAATCGTACTTGTTGCTGTCCCCCCGTCAAACTTAATCCCACCTTTGTCGTTGCCAGATGAAGTTGTTACAGCTCCGGCATAGCGCAACGTAAAGCCGTTCAGATTTAAAGTACCGCCATTTTCTACATCTATTCCGTACCAATCTCCAGCTGAGGAAGAGGTTGTGTCTGAATCAACAGCCGTACCGACAGAATCGTCATGAATTGAAGTAAATATAAGATCGTTTATTGAAGAACCACTTTTAAAAACAGAGCCTCCGTCTTTTACTATAATCCTACCTAGAGAACTGGCCTCATTGTTATGACCTTTTATAACAACACCTTCTCCAAAAGCAAGGGTGGTACTTGCAATTATACGTGCATCATTTTGCACAAGGTATGACAAAGCGTTAGCGTTAAGTGTGGTTGTACCGTTTGTAGTATCAGTAATATTACTGCCATTACCTATTGTAATAGCATTAGTCCCGTTACCTGACCCTGTGTTTCCAGAAAATGACCCTATGGCGCCACTGATGCGTACCGCTTCAATTGAATTATTAGTGAAAGTATTTGAAGATGCGGACAAATTTGGGGAATAATATGCATACATTCCGTATTTATTATCTTTAAATGTGCTATTTGAAATAGTAGGCGACCCTTCACTAACATAAAGACCAGCGGAATCTGAATCAGTATTATTATTCTGAAATGTAGAATTTGTTATAGTGCTTGCAGAAGATGTTAAATGAAGTCCATGTTTTTTAGAGTGCTCAATCGTCACATTTTGAAAATCAACATTAGCGGTATCTACGATAACCATTGCTTTTACTACACCAATACCATCAAACCACACACCACCATGACGAATAATTGTATTTGTGAGCGACGACCCACTACTTGAGCTATTTATTGTTATACTTTTCCAACTACCAGATGTGGGTGTGGTAGCTGTTGCATCACTGTTCATATCTCCACCATATTCATCGTCAGCAAATGCTGTTATAACAACAGGGTTTGCTGAAGTACCGTTCGTTTTCAAAGTTCCATTGATTACAATTGATGGCGTATTTGGATTAACAATTTTTATAACAACCCCCTCTTCAAGAGTTAGATTAACTCCAGAATTCACAGAAAATCCATTTCTATCGATTAAATATGGAGAATCTTCTTGTGTAAGTGTTTTGTCAGACGACAGAGTTGTTCCATTTGCTATCTTATAACTTATACTATTTTTTGCTTTTGGTGTTCCTTTTATCGCAGCTCCTTCTGCGTCTGAACCATTTAATATAAATTCTCCAATAGAATTACCCCAATTTGTAGCAGTGTCACCAGATACATCTGTATCATATCTCTCCATTGTATATTTACTATTACTCGAACCGCCACACCAAGAAAAATTACAAAGAGGTACTTCATCTACAGTACTTGTAGCATTTTGATTAACATATACAAGCGATAGATGTTCACCAGAGTCACCGAGTCCTGAACCGCTACCAACTCCATTAAACGGTATTGCTAAATCAGCTTGAATATCACTTATTGTATTATCATCTATTGACCTTTCAATAAGATAATATCCACCAGCAGAAATAGTACTAGAGAGTGGTATATAAGGGACACCATCTTCCGCCATAAATACCCATTGTGATAAATCAATATCTTTATTTGATTTATTATAAAGCTCAACCCATTCGTCAGAAGAAGATGTTGCTGTACCTGCCCAAGCGACTTCATTGATCACTATAGGGCTTGTCATTACTTCAATTTCTTGTGTTGAAGTTGCTGACACATTCCCAGAATCATCTTTTACAGATATTAAAAATGTATAAGCTGTATTATCTGAGGTTGTAATTATCGTAGAGGTTGCTGTCGTAGTTGAAATAGCGCCGTTTTGATTAAGAAGATAATAATCAAGATCGTTTGAATCAGAGCTCCATGAAAAATTAAGCGTGGTTGTAGCAACAAGACACCCTGACACAGAGAGAGTATTTTGACATTCCGTTGAAGTTAATGAAAGTGTTGGTACCACCGCTTTCACCTCAACAGCCTCTGAAGTCGAATCTGAAGTATTGTTACTTCCTCCACCTCCACCACCAAAGAACGGCGTGTCTACGGGAATAAGCCTAGATTCATATATCTCCATTAATGTTTTTTCAGTTGTAGTCGCCGGCTCTTTTACTTTTTCATCTTCTACTAAAATTATGTCTTCCATTACTTCTATTTCTTTTTCTGACTCTATTTCAATAATTACAGGCTCTTCTTTTTTGACTGTAAGCTCTTTACTTACGACAGCTACTTTTTGTGACCCTACAACTGCACCTTGTAAATCTTCATAGCTCACACTTGAACCACACAAACCTTTAGATATACCGAATATTTTTCCTACAGTTGCATCATATATCCTTTTAAACCAACTTCTATTTTTCATTTTTAAAACCTCTGTTTTACTTTCTTTTTCAACTTCATCAAAGAACAATTTGACCACCCCTGCGCCATTAAGTACTGCTTGTTTTGAAAGAATATTCCAATAGTCAGCGAGGATTAAATAATCAGGGTCTTCAATAAAATATAATTTTTTACTTACACCTTCTTTCTTTTTAAATTGATTTTTTATTCTAACTAATCTAATATGACTTTCATCACTATACCCGAACATATGCTGTTTCTCATCACTCAATATCTCTTTACCAAGAAACTTAATTACTGGATTACTATATTCTTTACTTAATATAGTATCTTTACTAAAAAAATTCTTATTTGTATAGCTTGCGACTGTATCAAAATATTTATCAAGTGTATCAAACTCTATTGGTTTTTTATTTCCTAATTTACTAATTACATCTATATTATTGATATTAAATTTACTAGCCCAATGTTCATATGGACTTCTGTCATGAAAGACATCATCAAAATATACAAGATGTATATCATTTCTTGTATGAGGAGGTACTGTCGCATCTTCTATAAAGTGCAGTATATGCCCAAGAGCACTTAGACCGTACTCTCTATCACCCCATGTATATTCATATATTGCCCTCTCCCACGAATAATCCCCCTCATGTCCATAATATGACTTCAAAGAGCCAGCAAAAGCACTATCTATAATACCAGCTTGTGCTTTACTGTCTTGCGACCATTCTTTAGAGCTTTGCCATTTTTTACCAACAGTAATACCTCTATTATAAACTGGGTCATAATAATGTCGCATCCACCTACCAAAAGCGTCCTCATCTACACTTCCCTGTACTACCAACTCTTTTTCTTTATCATCAAGTTCTAAATCTGGATAGTTAGTATTAAAAAACTTTACGATTTCATTTGTAAGTGCAGGGTGTGTCGTTGTATCACTATATGCAAAAGACGATAATGGGAATACTAGAAGTATTCCCATTATTATAAAATTTATTAATAATTTTATATTTCGCTTATTTTCCATTTATCTGTTAATGTATTTAATGTAAATATTTCAATATGAATCTGCTGTTTATTTTCATCAAAAAAATCAATTTCATATCTTATTTCATCATCATATTTTGATGCACTTCTACCACTATTATTTAATATATCTAAATATTTAGCTAAATTATTTTCCTTAGACGCAATTTCTAAATCATATAATCCTTCCTCTTGTTTCTCCACTACAAAATATTTACTCGCCAATTCAACATCTCCACTCTCAAGCGCTTGTATAAAAAGTTCTAACGTCTCCTCTGGAGTATCTCCGCCATAAATATCATTAGCGTATTGTTCTTGTAAACCTGCTACCTCGCGCTCAAAGCGCGATTCTGGGCTGAAATAAACGGCAATAAAGGCGATTACTATACTCCCCACCACAATCCCCGCAAACCCAAGGAAAAACCGCCTACTTGTCTTATTAAACATAATCATTATTTAAATTATACCAATCTTATAAACAAGATTTATACTAAAATTTTTCCTAAGTGTGGATAACTCAACTACCAAGGAGTACCCTTGGTAGTTGAGTTATCTTTTAATAATCACCCTCCCTAAATTCTTGTATTAATTCATCTAAATCATTTAATTGTGTAAAATCATCTGAAAAAGTTTCTTTATTTAAAATGACACTTTCAGTCCTGTCTCCTAAAAAATAATCAGAATAGCTTGAGTATTTATAATCATTTATAAAATCTTTAACAGCTGTAGGATTTGAAATTCCACTCTCCTTCCAGTTTGAATCAACTAATTTGACTGGATTAAGATGGATATATGAAAATACCCAGTTTAAATATGAATCGCTATCAATATGTTTTACTTTAAACGGGCCTTCAAAAAGAGATCCCCTTCTTTCGTTTTTTGTATTAAAATACATAACATAAGCAGTTGCTAACTTTTCCATAAATTGACTTATGCCACCCTCTACTCGCTCTGTAACTAAAATATGAAAATGATTTGGCATTAAACAATATGAACCTATATCTACAAGCTGTTCCCCTCTTTCAAAAGAAAAAATCTTAACTACCAAGGGTACTCCTTGGTAGTTGTGTAAGGGGCGCATAACCACAGACTCAGTTCCGTTGCACAAATACAACAACGCCATAAATCGTCTGTAATCATTGTTATCATTAAAAATAACACGTTTATCTACACCTCTATTATAAACGTGATAATATTCACCCACTATAAATGAAGTTTTTCTTATTGCCATATAAAGATATTATACAGCTATATTATTAAATAGTCTTTACTTATCCACAGTTTATCCCCACCAAGGAGTACCCTTGGTGGTTAAAGGTTTGAGATTTCTTGAGTTATGGCTTCTATAAGCTGAGTATTACCTAATTTTTGGGCCTTTTCGCGAGCTTGTTCGTAGTATTTCTTAGCATTTACCATGTCTCCCTTTGCTATATTCCCTCTTTCTTTATAGTAACTCGCTAAAGTTATCAGCAGGTCAATGTCATTTTCGACGGTTTCTATCCCTTCTAACAAAATATCTACCACGGACGTTGTGTCTTGTTTGTATGAATACTTATAAAGCTCATGAAGACCTATGTATACTCCAGTGTTTTCAACGCTATGCTCTATAGCTTTTTGGAAATTCTCCTCTGATTTTGGGTAGTCTTTAAGGTAAAAGTGGTATAAATCACCAAGATTATTGTACGGAAGGAAGTTAAGCGGTTGAAGTACATTTGCATATTTCCACGCATCACGAGCCCCAGCATAGTCCCCAATTGATTTCCTATATAGACCGAGCTCAATCCAATTAGAGAAAAAGCTGCTGTCTTTCTTTAATTCTTTTGTAAGCTTGTTTATCTTCTCAGTAGCCAGCTCTTTTTCTCTATCTGAAACATTGTCTCCAAATATAATAGGTTGATTTAGATCTGGGACGGGCGTACTTATAGTGTTTTTCTTGTTTTCAATAGGAGCAATTGTTATTCCACCTTGACTTCCTTCTTCAAGGATAAGTCCGTCTTCTAGCTGTATCTCCTCGTTTTGCACTACCTCTTGTACGGATTTAGAGTAAATATCGTTATAGATATAAAAACCAGCGCTAATGACGATAACGCCAATCAAAACCCACCATAATGTTTGTAATTTCATAATACAGCTAATTTTACCTAAAATTAAAGCTCAAAGCAAATAAAAAAGTTATCCACAGTTTATCCCCGCCAAGGAGTACCCTTGGTAACTTGTAGAGCAAACAAAAACAGCCTCCAATATATAATTGGGGCTGTTTTTGTTTGTCTTACGTAATCTCCTTATATGAAGATTATACAGTGTTTAACTAACAAATGTTAGTTAGCACTATTCCATGTCTGAACTGAGAAGGCTGTGTTTGAAGGGAATCCCGGCAAACCATAACCATTTGTCCAGTCTAGGTTGTCTTCTGTTGCTGAAGTAGCGACAGGAGTCGTTGTTGAGAACGGTGACCACATAATGTTGTCTGTGTTCGCAACGCCTGCTTCAACTGATGTCACAGTACCCATGTTATTTGCAAGTGATGGGAATGATGTGTCAGCTAGAAGAGCTAGAGTAATTGAGTCAACTACAGTTGTACTAGGGTTAGTAACTGTTGCTGCTTTAACTACGTAAGTCTTTGTACTATTAGCTGGTACAATCTTAGCCTGTGAAGTAACTAGTGCTCTAAATTCTAGAACAGTTTCTGCATTTACTGTTGAAGTTGCAGAAGTGTTAAATGCTACTCCGTCACCGTAAAGTGTGAAGGCATTTATAGCTGCTGAACCACTTGTAGCGTGAGAGAAACTAAACTTACTGAATACAACATCTCTATTGTTAGAGTTTGTAACTGTAAATTTGTATAGATCTGCTCCTGCTACCAATGACCCTCCTGAGCTTGTTACAGCGATTGAAGGGACAGTTCTGTAGATTCTAACACCGTTTGTAGTAACATCTGAAGTTGTTCCACCACTAACTGTGACATTTGAATCAAATCCTGTTGCGTAGTTACCATTGATTCCGTTGTTATCACCATCGTATGTGATAGCTAGGAATGCTCCAGGTGTACCTTCATTTATGTTCTGAGCTGAAAGATCAGCTTTAACTGTAATAACTACTGATTCGCCAGCTGCGATTCTTGGTGCTGGTGAAAGTGTTGTAGATGTAGCATTGTCTGCATCTGCACCACCGAATTGTGCAGAACCAACCTGAGTTGATCCATTCCACAATGTTACCTTTTCTCCGACAAGGTCAGATGGTGAGTTTGAAGCAGTATTACCCAATTGAAGAGCAATTTGTTTCAAGTCTATAGCTTCTGTAGCACCTGCTGTAAATCTTATCTTTGCAAGTGTTGCATTAGCTGCTCCAGACTGTGCTAGTCCGTAAAGAACTGCTGAGTCGTTTGTAACTGTGTATGATCCAGATGTAGCAGCTGTCATTGTTTGACCACCTGCTGCTGTCATTGTTTCTGTTACAGTTTGTCCTGAACCTATAGCAACTGCGCCTGTGTAAGTTGATGCGTTGTCAGTTAGACCCCAATCAACTGTTCCTGATGTTGCGCTTGCAGCTAGGTCACATTTCATTGATACAGTCTTCTGTGTACCCTTTGGTACGATAAGTCCACTGTTATTAAATGTGAATGTGTTGTCTCCTGCTGCTAATGTTACATTAGTTTCATCAGTAACGTTTGTTAAACCGTCGTACAAGTTACAGTTTGCTAGATCAGAAGCTGTAATTGTACCTAATGCCAATAGAGGAGCGAAAGTTGAAAGTTTCACATCTTCTCCTGATTGACTTGCGTCAAGTACGTACCTTGCGAATTCGAATCCTGTTGCGCCAGCGATAACGTTTCTAGCTGTAGGCTGTGATGAAACGTTGATTGCTAGAGCTCCAGCCTTAACTGTCATTGTGTTCGCTGTAATAGCTGAAGTGAATGATGTAAGAGCAACTGATTCTCCAGTGTCAACTCCTGTAATTGTTGACCAGTCATCGTTAGGTGTAGTTGAAGCTATGATTGTGTCATTTGATGCATATGTTGAACCAAGTTGACCTTGCAATCTAAGAACAGTGCTTCCAACTGGGAATGTAACTGTATCTGTGAATGTGAATGATCCAGAAACTGCAGCTCCTGATCCATCAACTGGACCGGCTACAACTGTACCATTACCATCAACCAAACTTACATTTGTGATGTTAGATACTAGGTTCCCAGTAACTTGTGCGTAGAATACCATTTGCTGTACTGTGATTGCTTCACCTCTTACGTCCATTTGGAATGCTCCCAATGGCTGATTTGCAGCCAAGATTGCAATGTTTTGCGCCGCTACTGTATTTGATTTAGAGACTGAATTAAATGAGCCTGCTGAAACCGTAACTACTGAAGCGTCATACCATGGATTTGTTGAAGCAAAACCTGTTCCTGATGTAGGGGGTGTAAGTCCGTAACCGAATGTTTCACCTGATACATTAAGATCAGTTGTTTTGTAAAGGTCAAAGGCAACTGTTCGTCCTGAACCGTCTTTTATGTCACCCTTGATTGAGATCTCTTTTGAAAGACCTTTTTCAATTACGATACCTGAACCAAAAGCTGCAGAATAGTACTTACCATCTGAAGAAACTGTTGGTGCATAAGCTGTACCGTCAATGTATACCATTACGTTCTCAAGGTCTCCTGATGCAGCAGAACCTGACTGATTCCATCTGATTGAGTTCAAACGAACTTTCTCAGCTGAACCTGCAGTAACTTTAACTGAAGAAAATGTGTACCCTGTTGTACCGATCTCTTTAGTTTGTGCTCCGTTTGGATCAAGAGGACCTCTTGCATTTGTAACAGATCCGATTGTAAGTGAAGCGTTGATTGTCTGCGCTGTACCTGCGATCGGAAGTGAACCTGAAACTGTAGCTGATGTATTGATCCCTACAACATCAAGTCGTGGTGTTCCACCATCTCGTGTTGAGTTATCTGAAGCCATGTTTCCGGCAATTGTAAATGTCTTTGATGTTCCTGCTGGAATTGTTACTTGATCACCAACTTTTACTTGGTGAGCTGAGTTCAGAGTCTTAGCGTTACCTATTTGTACGCCGTCTGAATCAAGAAGTACGATTCCTGCGAAAGCTGCATCAGCTGCAAGACCTGTTCTTTCAACTGTTACGCTGTCCATAACAACATCACCGTCTGAACCTGCTGTTACGATAAAGTTCGTAAATGGAACTCTAGCTGCTGAGTCAGGTGCAAGAGTTGCAGTTGGCTGTGAGCCTCCTACTACTGAGATACCTGTTCCAGTTGCTGGAGTTGAAGGTGTTGTTGGTGTTGTTGGTGTTGTTGGTGTAGAAGCTACAGCACAAAGTGAGTTTGCTTTAGCTCTTGATGAAGAACCAAAGTATCCTGTTCCTGCTGATAGTCCAACTGGTGTCAAAACTTCAGAAGCATATTTGTTCTGGAATTTTGCAACAGCTGCGACTGTAAGACCACCGAAGTAATCTGTCTCGCTTCCTGCTGAACCAACTCCTGATGAAGCAATCATTGTTGCTGAATCAGAGTTTAGGAATTTCTGAAGAGCCATAACGTCTGCTCCTGAGCTTCCTGAGTTCAAACTAGTTGACCATGTGTATGGACATACGCTAGCTGTTGAACCCCCACCTGATGGTGTTGTTGGTGTTCCTCCTGTCAATGATGTTTGCACATTAGCAATTGTTGCTGCGTCAGCCCCGAAAGACTGTAGCAATGAAACGATTGCATCAACCTGACTTGTAGTCAGTGCTGCTTGTGCTGGTGCTGCTGTAAACATAAATCCGAAGACAAATGCAACTGCGATAGCACCTATAGCTAATTTAGTAGCTATATTACTTTTTGTAATAATACTCATAAGTTTATAATTTAAATTTAAGTTAAGTCGTTTTTTAAATTTACTGTTAATTAATAAATTGTAAAAATAAAAAACATTTATTACAAAATATATATTTTATTTTCGACAAAAAATATATTTTGTATTTTGAAGCCATTAAAAAATTTAATGGCTTCGTGTGTTAATAATTTCTGATAGACACAAAGAAAAACTTTATGTATATCTACCATACTAATTTCAACAATCTTACTACACCTAGAATGTTCTTAATTGCATCGACGCAGAACATAAAAGATTAGTTGATGAATTTTAGACCGAATTTCAACCTTGTTGCACCCATACTTGAATGATGTATTTCTGAGACTATTTTCTAGTATTAAATTGTCAATGACCGCTCTATTCCCCCATTTCTACCATCTTTATCCCCATTTCTCTGAAGCGTGTATTATGCACGATTTCAAGCCAAAATGCAAGCGGAAAAGTCCTAGCAATAATTATATAATACAAGCCATATAATGACCAATTTTTACAAGGTCTAAAGTGTGGATAACTTACTGCGAGAAAAGGTCTTTCCTCGCGAAACGCAGTGTAGAGAGGTGAGACCTTGAGGAGCAGTAAATTTAAGCCAAACTATATGTACTCCATCTTCTCTCCCCTTCTTTTTTTAAAATACCCTCATTTACTAGTGACAAGAGCTCTCTTTGTAATGTCTTTGAGCTACAACCTTGTATCGTATCTGTTACATCTTTTACTGTGACAAATGCTTTGTCTTGTAATAGTTCAAGTATGGTGTTTCTTCTACTACTATGCCTTATATCAGCGGTCTTTGGGTAAATGTTACTTTTTGTTTTTTCAACAAAATTAGGAGTGTCCTTTATAGAAGAATGCTTTTGTATGTTTGTCCTAGAGATTTTATGTATATCACTTATGTCCTTTATAGAAATGTCCTTTTGTTTTTTTGTACCACCTTGCTTGATAGCACGGGTCTCATACAGACTAGGTACGTCAAAAAATTCTTTAGGGAACCGAATATTATCAGACAAGATGTCTTCTCTCCTTGTTTTTATAAGTATGCCAAGATCTATATATTCACGTTTTAAAACTGAGAAATTCATCTCGGATATATACCTAGATACGTTGGCTATTTCAAGTAGAGATACAACTTCTGTGATACTAGAAAGTAAGGCGTCCAGAGAGACGTCTTCAGTTTTGGTTGATGCATCATTTTTCAGAGCATTAGCATCTATTAAAGACGCCTTCTGTAATTGCATAATTATAGAAAATATATTTATAGATTTCTCTCTCAATAGACTTCTTAGGATTTCTTTATTATCTATAAGATTAGTAACAACATATAAAGCTGAAGCAAGCTTTTCAGCTTTTTTGTATAGATATACGTACAGATGACTTCCTTCAAAGAAATCCCCTGAATTATTGTTTTTTACTGACTTTTCATACATATTAATGTGTCTTTTATAGCCTGTCTTTTAAATTACTTATTTAGCTGTAAGATGTCTTTTATAGAAACCTTCTAGAAAATTTTATATTTAATATGTCCATTATATAACGGACATATATAAAAGCAACAATCTCTATGAGATAGAACGCTTTTTATGTTATTATTTTCTTATCATGTTTAAATTTTTGAAAGGAGGAGACAAGAAAAAGAAGGCTAAGAACAAGAAGGCAGACGAAAGCAAAGTGGGTATATTTGAAAACCTGAAAGAAGAAACTACGCAAGGTATATACGCAATAATATTTTTTATACTAGGAATCTTTTTGATTTTAGCTGCATTTGGTGGGGCTGGTGTAGTTGGTAATACAACATTTAAATTCTTATCAACATTATTTGGAATAGGGTACTTTATAATCCCAGTTTTATTCTTCTTAATGTCTGCTTCATACATTAGATATTTAAGCAGTTCTTTTGGTGGACTAAAAAAGATAAGTGCACTGGTTTTTTTCTTAGCTGGTATAGGACTTGTTGATGCAACAGTAAGTGGCAAAGGTGGACTCTTAGGTGCAGTGATTGCCTCCCCTCTTATAGGACTGGTTGATATAGTTGTCGCACTTCTTATTCTTTGGGGTCTTGTCATTGCATCTCTCCTGATACTACTTGATGCAAAACTTCCACCACTTTCTTTCTTTACAGGGATGTTTAAGAAACCCGATGAAGACGATGACTACGATGAATACGAAGACGATGAGGATGATGGAGAATACGAAGAAGATGATGAGGAAGGCGAAGAGGAGGAAGAAGATGAGGAGGAGGATGACGAAGAGGAAGAAGAGGAGGAAAAATCTTCAATAAAGAAAATTCTTGGTCTTGGTAAAGATAAGTCTGAGCAAGACGTAATACAGATGAAGCACGTACACGTTGGTGACTATTCCCCACCACCTCTTTCAATACTAGAAAAAGACAAAGGTAAACCCGGAGTTGGAGACATAAAAGCAAATGCAAATATTATAAAAAGGACTTTGCAAAATTTTGGTGTAGATGTACAAGTAGATGAAATATCCATAGGACCATCTGTAACACGTTATGCTCTCAAACCAGCCGAAGGAGTACGACTTTCAAAAATACTTGGTCTTCAAAATAACTTAGAGCTAGCCCTTGCTGCACACCCTGTGCGAATAGAAGCACCTATTCCAGGACGCTCCCTTGTGGGAGTTGAAGTACCAAATACCGCAAAGACTACAGTCGGACTCTCTACCCTACTCTCATCAAACGAATTCCAGAACTCAGACAAACCTCTTCTTGTATCACTCGGTAAAGATATTACTGGTAAGTGCTTCTTTGGAAACTTAGCAAAAATGCCTCATGTACTTATCGCAGGTGCTACAGGCTCAGGAAAGTCAGTTACTGTGCACACCCTTATCACTTCACTGATCTTCAGAAACTCTCCTGAACAGCTCCGCTTCATCCTAATTGACCCTAAACGAGTGGAGCTTACGCTTTATAATAAGATACCGCATCTTCTTACTCCTGTAATAACCGACCCTAAAAAGGCAGTTTTGGCTCTAAAATGGGCTACAAAAGAGATGGATAGACGATACGGGATACTTGAGGAGCATTCTGTGAGAGATATTGATTCATATCATGCTCTTACAGCAAAGCAAGATACATCCACTCAAGATGGCGAAGAAGACGAAAACGAGCTTGAGGCAATGCCGTATATCGCCGTAGTGATAGACGAGCTTGCTGACATAATGCAAATGTACCCTAGAGAGCTTGAATCAGTTATCGTAAGACTTGCTCAGATGAGTCGTGCTGTGGGAATACACTTGACACTCTCTACACAAAGGCCGTCTGTAAATGTTATTACTGGGCTTATTAAAGCAAATATCCCATCACGAATAGCACTTCAGGTAGCATCACAGATTGATTCTAGAACTATACTTGATGGTGCTGGTGCTGAAAAACTTCTTGGCTCAGGTGACATGCTCTATCTTTCAGGGGAGATGTCTAAACCTAGGCGACTTCAGGCTGCATTTATTTCAGAGGATGAGGTAAAGAAAGTTGTTAAATATCTAATCAAAAACTATGGAGACGATATACATCCTGAGATTGATCTTTCGGTAAATGGTGTAAAAAATACAAACAATAGCGCAGTCTTTGAAGCAATACTTGATGAAGATGATGCAGATGAAGATGAGCTATATGGAGAAGCGAAAGAAACCGTGATCAGTGCTGGTAAAGCGTCTACTTCATACTTACAAAGAAAACTTCGTATCGGATATGCTCGCGCTGCTCGACTGATGGATATATTAGAAGAAAATGGCGTTATAGGAGAAGCTGATGGTTCAAAACCGCGAGAAATACTTGATGCAGGCAACTACGAGGAAGAGGATGAAAGTGTAGAAGAAGAAGGTGAAGAAGAGGAAGATGATGAAAATTCTTAATAAAGATTTGCATACTTATCTTAAGATTGCTGGAATAATATTTCTTGCAGTTCTAATATTCGGATATGCATCGTTCCAAGCAAAAAATATCATACTCGGCCCTGTAGTAGAGATACACTCCCCTCAAAACGGCGCCTCTGTAGAAGAATCCCTCGTTGAGATCAAAGGTCAAGTAAAAAATATTTCACACATAAGCATGAATGGTAATCAGATTTTTACCGACAATAAAGGGGTATTTAGCGAAAAATTGCTCCTATCTTATGGGTATAATATAATAACTATAAAGGTACAAGATAGATTTGACCGAGAAGTAGAGAGGAAATTAGAATTAATATATAAATAATATGGCAAAAGCAAAAGCAGCACCAAAGGTAAAAGGTTCAAGCATTGACGACACAATTAAAGAAATAAAAACAAAATTTGGCGACGAATCAATAATGAAATTGGGTGAAACACCTAAAGTAGATATTAATGCAATACCGACTGGCTCTATTGGACTAGACTGGGCGCTTGGTATCGGAGGACTCCCACGTGGAAGGATAGTAGAAATATTTGGACCAGAGTCTTCAGGTAAGACAACTCTTGCACTACATGTAATAGCAGAAGCGCAAAAGAAAGACGGTATATGCGCATTTATAGATGCAGAACATGCGATGGATCCAGTGTATGCTAAAAAACTCGGCGTAAAAACAGAAGAACTTTTACTTTCACAACCTGATACAGGAGAGCAATCTCTTGAGATTACAGAATCACTTGTACGCTCTGGCAAACTTGCTGTAATTGTAATTGACTCTGTAGCAGCACTTACTCCTAGAGATGAAATAGAGGGAGACATGGGGGCACACCATGTAGGTAAGCAAGCACGACTTATGTCACAGGCCCTGAGAAAACTTACAGCTATTGTCGCTAAATCAAATACGGTTGTAATATTTATAAATCAAATACGAATGCAGATAGGTGTAATGTTTGGCAACCCTGAAACTACACCGGGCGGTAAAGCACTTAAATTCTACACATCAGTACGAATAGACATAAGAAGGATTGCGCAGATTAAAAAGGGTGATGAGGTAATGGGAGGTAGAGTGCGCGTAAAGGTTGTTAAGAATAAAGTTGCAGCACCTTTCAAAGTAAGCGAGTTTGATCTTATGTATAATGAAGGAATTTCACGTGAAGGCGAGCTACTAGCTCTTGGTGAAAAATACGACATAGTACAGAAGTCTGGCGCCTCTTACTCATACGGAGAACAAAAACTCGGCAGAGGTTATGACGCTACAAGAATCTTCTTAAAAGGAAATAAAAAGATTGCAGACAGCATCCTCAAAGAAATCCGCAAAAAACTAACTGAATAACCTATTTAAAACAAAAAACCCGTAAGTCCCAAAGGACTTACGGGTTTTTTGTTGAAATTAATATACTAGATTTTAATGAGTGCTCTGTATTGAGTCATGCTTTAGCATGTTCTCAAAGATGTTTTTTATTGCATCTCTCAATACCCATGCAATAAGTGCTACAACACCAAATACTATAAACTGCACAGCAAGATCAGTATTTAAAGCAGCGTTTGTCATAAAAGTATACAATCCAGATAAATTATTAAAGTCTGGCATATTGTTTGCGACTGCCTCTACGTGTACAAATACTTTTATACCGTAAAGAAGTGCCAACCCTGCATATATTTTAAATGCTAACTTACTCAACACTTTACCGAGTACATACAACATATACACTCGTCTCATTATTCTTTTCTTAAGCTGTAAATGATTCATATTAATAAAATAAACTTATGTATCTTCTATAACCCACCTAATTACCAATGGTTACATTTATCTTCTTAAACTCCTTTTTAGCTCTATGTACTCTTGTCTTTATAGCTCCTACAGATACGCCTTCCATCTTTGCTATCTCTTCTTGTGGTCTTCCTTCTATAAAATGTAGCTTGAGTACCCTGCCCAAATGCTCCGGCATACGAGACAAAACAGAGTCAATATAGTCTTCATTCTCCCCTTTCTCAAACTGCTGTGTCTTGGTGTCTGCCATTACTTCATACCACTCCGGATCAGGATTAAACACGGCACCTCTGTGCTTCTTCATCTTTTGGTAACGCGTAAAAGAAGTATTAAGAAGTATCTTATACCCCCAAGACTTAAACGAAGCGCCTTCTTGCACTTGAAATTTTTCAGCATATCTATAAATCTTAGTGAAAGTCTCTTGAACTATATCCTCTGCATCTTCTTGATTACCGAGTACGGACAAAGCTTTGCGCAGAAAAGCATCTTGATATCTATCAAGTAAAATACCAAAAAGGTATGGATGATTTATAGACTGTGAAAGTATCTCTTCATCGCTTTTATCCATATATAAATTTTCGTCTTTTTTATCGTCTAAAAACATTAAGTATACTGTACAACATACAACATACTTTGTCTATATATTAAAAATCGACCTCTTTAATTTTTAGAACGTTTAGCAAAGACAAAAGTTACAATAGACTTTCATAAAAAATTAGAATACAATAACTTTTATCATGCTTGATTATAATGACATTACAAAAGGAAAGTTTATCGTACTAGACGGCGCACCATATGAAGTACTTTCTTCAAATATTCTAAGAAAACAACAACGCAAACCTGTAAACCAAGTAAAGCTTAAAAACCTTATGACAGGAAAGCACGCAGAGAAGTCCCTTCAGCAGTCAGACAGCGCACCAGAGGCTGATATAGAAACTCAAACTATAGTTTATATGTACAGCAATAAAGGAGAGTTTTGGTTTAGAGATGTAGACGACAAAAGTAAACGTTTTAACTTAAATGAAGAAATCGTCGGTGAGCAAATGAAGTTCATAAAAGAAAACTCAGAGATAATAGCTCTTGTCTTTGATGAGAAAGTTATAAGTATCAAAATCCCTATCAAAGCAGAGCTTAAGGTGACAGAAGCACCACATGCAGTACGCGGTAATACAGCGCAAGGTGCCAACAAGCAAGTAACACTTGAAACCGGAGCTACCATAAACGCACCTATATTTATAAACGAAGGAGATATAGTACAAGTTAACACAGAGACGGAAGAATACGCAGGAAGAGTAAATTAAAAAAACCGCCTCGCTTTCGCGAGGCGGTTTTTTTAATTATTCCATGACAAATGGTAAGAGAGCCATAAATCTAGCTCTTTTGATAGCTTGAGCTAACTTTCTCTGCTCACCTGCACTTGCTCCTGTATTCATACGCTGTGTAATTCTTCCATGAGTTTTCAGGAAAGTCTTAAGAAGCTCTACATCTTTGTAGTCTATATGCTTTATATTATTTTGTGTGAAAAAATTTTTATTCATAATTAAAATGGTATATCTTCTGGTTTAATGTCTTCTTCTGGATATTCAATATCTGTAGCTGGTGCTTGCGACTGTGGTACATCTGCACCTCCTGTTGAAACTGTCGCACTTGGTGCGCCCGGCCCACCTGCTCTTGGGCCAAACTGTACACGGTCTGCAACTATTTCTGTACGGTACTTCTTTACTCCGTCACTCTCCCAACTTCTTGTCTGCATCCTTCCTTCTACAAGCGCTGAGCTTCCCTTCTTCAGATACTGCGCTACAGTCTCTGCTTGTCTTCCAAAGACTACTATATTATGAAACTCTGGGCTTTCTTGCTTTCCTCCGTCTTTATCTTTCCATACACGGTTTGTTGCAATAGAAAAACTAGTCACTTGAGTACCTGAAGGAAGAGATTTCATTTCAGGGTCTCTTGTTAAATTTCCATATACTAATGCTTTGTTTAGATACATATAATTTTATTATACTATTCAACTATCAATTCTTCAATTGTTTTATCTAACTCCTTTTCTGAAACCGGCTCTTTGTTTTCTTTGTCTTTAGTTTCAACTTCTGGAGTTGTCTTAAGGGGTGCTTTTGGTTTTACGTTTCTACTAATTTCAGGTTTTGGAGATATAACACCTTTTGGTATAAGGGTTGATTCTTTAACTGTTTTTATAATCAAATATCGTAGGACTTCTTTATTTAAATCTAATCCTTCTTTTACATTTACAATACTGTCCGTTTTCATCTCAAATTTTACCCAACCAAAATATGCATTATCAAACTTTTTAATCTTTCCTTCTATGTTTTTCACTATAGTGTATGCAAGAGTGATATTCTTTGGGAATTCCTCAGTTATAAAAGTACCACCGTCCTTCTCTATTAGAGATTTAATAGAATCTACCTCAGCTGAAAGCTTGCTCTCCTCTACTGTAGGTACAATATGAAAACCGATCTCATATACTTGAGTTTCGGCTTCATCAGCGCTATCCTGCGCCACTTCTTCTTTTATTACGTCTTCTGCCATGTAGAAAGCATATTAGCACACGTACTTTTATAAAGCAATAGAAAGCACTATTCTAAGCCATTTTTAACACCTCAACCGGTTGAGGTGTTAAAAAACATCCTAAATGCATTGTTTACAAGCGCTTTTTGGACTGTTTCTGTGTCTTCACCTCTTATTTCGGCAATCCTCTTAACTACCTCTTTTACATATACTGGCTCGCATCTACCTCCTCTATATGGCACAGGAGCAACAAACGGGCAATCAGTCTCTGACATTATCATTTCAAGAGGAATCTCTCTTATTATTTCATCATAGCTATCAGCAAAGGTTATTACTCCTGTGAAAGATAGCGTAAACCCTATTGCGACAAACTGTTTTGCAATTTCCAGATTCCCTGCAAAAAAGTGTGAGTTGCCTCTTAACTTTTCTTTATACCTTTCTTTATACTCACTCAATATCTCAAGTCCGTCTTCATATGCGTCCATACTCTTGCCTGACGGTCTGAAGTGAAGCATAAGCGGCAAGTCATTCTCAATTGCAAACTCTATCTGTTTTATAAAATTATCTTTTTGTCTTTTTTTAGTTCCTCCTTCCTCGCCCTGTTTAATCCTAAAATAATCCAGTCCGCACTCACCTATTGCGACTACTTTCTTATTCTTCACCAGCTCTTTATAATCTTCAAGATTGAAATCTTCTTTTCTATTGTCATCTGGATGGAGCCCTATAGTCGCATAAATATTTTCATTCTTGTCCGCAAGCTCCACCACCTCTTTTGAAGTTTGAAGGTCAGTTCCCACAACAATAGCCCACACGCTTTGCTCGTGCATCCTTTTTACAACATCTTCTCTGTCATCGTCAAACTTAGAAAAATTAATATGCGAATGTATATCAAAATATTTTGGTTTCATTATTTTCTTGCAAATAAAGTTTCTGGCATTTTGTTTTCCAGCACTGCGTTTTTTATTTTTTCTGATGTTTCAGGTAGGATTGCCTCAAGCATTTGCGCTATAGCGTGAAGCTTGATAGTAATATTCTCTATAAGCTCTAAACCTTTCTTTTTATCATCCTTAATGATACTAAACGGCTTTTCTGTCTGTATGTATCCATCTAAGTCTCCTATATGTTCCCATATCAAATCCATAGCTTTACTTATTTCAAAGCTCTCTACCAAACCTATGAGCTCTTCTGAAAGCTGTGTATCTGGCAGCTCAACTGGCTTATCTAAGTGTGTCTCAGCAAGCTTCATTATTCTAGCTGTAAGATTACCTATGCCATTCGCTAAGTTTGCATTGTATGCGTCTTTAAATTTATCTTTTGTAAAGTCACTATCCTCAAACGGATTAATATGTCGCGCTAAGTAGTACCGCAGTGCATCTATTCCATACTCTTCTACAAGCTCTTTAGGATTTACCACGTTGCCTACACTTTTACTCATCTTCGCACCGTCTATCATTATAAAGCCGTGGATTACAATCTGCTTTGACGGCGGAAGCCCAACGGAGAAAAGCATCGCCTGGAACATAGCAGCCTGCTGACGCACTTGGTCTTTACCAGCAAACTGTGTCACTGGCCACCACTTTTCAAACCTTTCTATATCCTCCGGCCAACCTATAGCTGAAATATAGTTCACAAGAGCATCAAACCACACATACATCACATGCTCGTCGTCATCTGGTACTTCTACTCCCCAGGGCATCTTACTTTTGAGCCTTGAAATACTAAAGTCCTCAAGTCCACGCTCTACAAACTTTATGATTTCATTAAATCTAAAACTTGGTATCACAAGCTGTGGATTTTCTTTATATAAATCTAAAAGTGGTTGTTGGTATTTTGAAAATTTAAAAAAGTAATTCTCTTCCTCTATTGTTTCAAGCTCTTTGTCGGGGTGGTCCGCACAACATCCTTCTACTAGATCAGAATCTGTTTTCTCAAGCTCACAGTTTACACAATACTTTGTCTTGTATAGTTTTTTATAAATATCACCTTTTGCAAGAGACTGCCTCCAAAACTCTTGCGCCGCACTCTTATGGTGTTCATCTGTAGTCCGTATAAAATTATCGTAACTTAAGTTAAGTGTGTCTTTAAGTTGCTTAAACTTCTCTGCATATTCGTCTACATATTTTTGTGGATCTATATTCCCCTCAAGTGCTTTTGTATAAACCTTTTGTCCATGCTCATCAGCCCCAGTATTGAAAAATACATTATCACCCACAAGTCGTCTATGCCGCGCGACGATGTCAGCCGTTACAAATTCAAAAGCCGCCCCAATATGTGGGTCAGCGTTTACGTATGGAAGTGTTGTAGTTAAATAGAAATTTTTATCCATTACCACTAATACTAGTCTTTTGTGGATGTTTTTTCAAGAATGTCTCCTTTTCTTTTTGAACATCTTTTACAAGCTCTTGGACAATGGCGGCTATAGGCACGGCCAAAATTAGCCCTAAGAAACCGGCAAATTGGGCACCAATAATAAGTGCGATGATCACCATAAGTGGTGGCACACCAACAACTTTTGTCACTACAAGCGGATAAATAAGGTGATTTTCAAACTGCTGGATTATTACATAAAGCCCTGTGACCATAAGTCCTAAGGTCACACCTCCATCTACAGACGCTATTGCAATCCCTGGGATTGCAGCGAGAAATGCTCCGAAAAGCGGTATAAGCTCAAATATACCAGCAAGCACTGCCAGAAGTAGAGCATAGCGTACATCAAGTATTGTAAGTCCCATATATACCAAAACACCTACAATAAGCGCGAGGATTAATTGCCCCTGCATCCACCGTCCTATTTTTACTTGAGAGCGTTTCCACAAGTCTAATACGTAATGATGTTGTTTTACTGGAGTTACGACACGAATAAAATCGTCAATACCTGTCTCTTGTACTGCAAAATAAAATGAAAATACTATTATAAGAATAAAACTAAACGCACCACCAAAGATAACACTTATTGATTTTACAAAACCTTCAGATAGATTACTAAACGACTCCTGAATACTTAGTAATGCGTCACGAAGTGAAAACGTCTTTACTATTGACTCTGAACCACTTAAGAAATCCCCTCCGATAGTACTAGAGAGATCAAGCGAACTTGTATATGTAGGTAAAAGCGCTAAAAAGTTTGAAGCTTCTTGAAGCAAAGTCGGTACAAAGAAATAAAATATACTCAACAGTCCAAGTAGCATAAGCACATACACCAAAAGTACTGAGAGGACTCTTGGCATCTTGTAAGACATGAACCATTTAGTGATTGGCTCTATAGCTGAGGCTATTACTATAGCTGTAATCACAATAAGAACTAAATCTTTCAGATAAAAAAGTACGCCCACCAAAAGTATTAGCAAAATACTTTTTATGATTGTTCCGGAACTAATTGTAATATTCATATTTTTTAAACGTTCCATATTACTATAATAATAGCACTATATTGATATGGAAGAAACAATATCTTCTATTTTTATGCGTTTTTGCTCGCCTGTGTCGCGATCACGTAGTGTTACTGTATCGTCTTCAAGTGTGTCAAAGTCTATTGTTATACAATTTGGTGTACCTATTTCGTCTTGTCTACGGTAGCGCTTACCAATGTTGCCATTGTCATCAAACATTGTTTGCGGGATTTCTTTCCGCACTATCTCAAACACTTCACGTGCTTTTGCTACAAGTTCTGGTTTGTTCTTAAGAAGTGGAAATACTGCTACTTTTACAGGCGCTAAGTTTGGTTTAAATTTGAGATATACCCTTTCTTCACCTCCTAATTCGTCTTCTGTGTATGCTTCATTAAGTAAAGCAAATACTATCCTATCTACACCAAATGATGGCTCTATAACATGTGGGATAAACCTCTCACCCTCTCTATCATCAAGATAGTCTAATTTGTGATTTGTAAGGTCGTAATTAGTCCTGTAAGCAAGCCCGAATAGCTCACTTCTACCAAATGGAAAGTCATATTCAAAATCAATAGTCTTTTTTGAGTAATGCGCTCTGTCTTTGTCTTCAACATCAAGTTCGTGCACAACATCTTTATTTAAACCGATTTCATTTAACCATTCCCAAGATGAAACTCTCCAATCTTCAAAATGTTTCTCCCATTCTTCGCCTTTGAAAAAGTACTCTATCTCCATTTGTTCAAATTCACGAGTTCTAAAGAGAAAATCTCGCGCATTTATTTCATTTCTAAATGCTTTACCAATCTGTGCAATACCAAAAGGTAATCTCGGATGAAACGAATCAATAATATTTTTAAAGTTTACAAATATACCTTGAGCTGTCTCTGGACGTAAATATGCTACAGACGAAGAATCTTTTGATGCACCTACATTTGTCTCAAACATTTCATTAAACGATTGCTCTTCTTTTAATTCTCCTCCACATTTTGCACACTTGTTCTCTTTTAATTGATCTGCACGAAATTGAGCATTACATTTACTGCACTCAACGAGCTTTTCTGTAAAGTTTTTAAGATGTCCGCTTGCCTCCCATGTTTTTGAATTCATTATTATAGCTGCATCAAGTCCGTACATGTCTTCACGGTCATCAACGAACTTCTTCCACCAAGAATTCTTAATATTGTTTTTAAGTGTAACCCCAAGTGGTCCAAAGTCCCACATACCAGAAAGTCCTCCCCACACCTCAGAACCTTGATATACAAAACCGCGGCGTTTTGCTAGTGATACTATTTTTTCCATTTTTCCTTCTTCTTTTTTCATAATTTTATTATTCTACCACCCTTGCGTCTTCAGTTGCAAAGCTTGGGTCTGTAAAGAGTCGTGTTGTAAGCTCTTTCTTTATAGCTTGTATTGCTGTTTCGGAGAAGCGATCGTTGCCTGCTATTGTCTGCTCGTTTACAAGCACCGGCGTGTCGCCTATCTGACTCAAGCTCGGAAGGAGTGCGACCTGAAAAGCCACTTCTCTTTGCCCTGTACTTGAGACATCTGCTTTTGGCTTAATACTGCCAACATTCCACGTTATTTGACCACCGACGGAATTAAATGAAATATCTTCGTTTATTGGACTTGTCTGCCCTACCCAGCGCACATACGAAGGCAGAGTTGCTGTTACAATAGTATTATCAACTGTATTTGAGGAATTATTAATAGTCCATATGACAGTATATGTGGTTTCACTTTCAACCTTAGGAGGCATTGGCCCTGTATTTGTAAATGGTCCTGCAAAATACAAAGACCTTGATGTAAGCAGTAAGTCAGATGCAAGCTTTATCGTCTTCTTTAAAGATGAGTTTATAATCTGTGGTACCTGACTTTCTGATATACGTTTACCTTTTACGGTAATATCAAATAATATTTCTGGGTTTTTGAATATGTTCCCAGAGGATTGTCCTAGAGAAGCAAAAGAGAATTTTGTCTGCCCTGATTCTCCTGGACTGAGGCTTGCGAGGTCACTATTTGTCTCTCTGCTAAATGTAAGTGTGTTTGTAGATGAATCGTAAAAGCCACGGTCAGCTGAGATTGATAATTTGTCCAAAGGTGCACCGAAGAATTTAACTTCTATCTCAATGTCAGCCACACTCACTGGCATATTGTTTACCCATGTTACATCAGCGCGTATTTCATTACCAAGCGCAGATACATATTCTGAAGACCTGTCTCCGTTTAGAGCTAGATCAACTTCTATAAATGATTTCTTAACAATAACTGACCTTAGTGAAGTAATAAATGCAACACCAATCTCTTTTTCGTCTCTTTCGTTTTTTATACCACTTGAGAACCTAAACACTCTCTCTTCCTCGTTTTCTCCTACTATGACCCCTCTTAATCTTATTTTCCTACTACCCTCTGGCTGTATATCTCCTAAGTCCCATACACTGTCTGTAAAAGCTGGTCCAGGAGTTGATGATATAAATTCAAAACCAAATGGATATTCAACTGAGAGTAATGCACCTTTTATTATTGTATTGGAATTTGAGGTAATCTCTACATCAAATTCCACCTCTTGTCCTGAAGTTACTTCATTTATATTTGAAACGGCAAGACTAAGTGGGGCAGAAACTAAAGTCACGTCATATATCTTTTCCGTAAAGAAGATAGCATTTGAGCCGTCTATCCTGTACTCAACAGTAACCTTAACCTTCTGTTGTGTATCCTCAGAGCCAAGCAGTATTGCCTTTACTGTTTTTTGAATTATTTCCCCTTGAGCGACAGTGCCAATAGTCTCTCTGTATCTTGGAAGGGCTTTTGATATATTGGACGCACTACGAGTACCATCTGGATATTCAATAAGTAAATCTGCAAGCTTTATAGCAACATTATTTTTATTTGTCACAGCAATTTGCAAAGAAAGTTCTTCTCCACCGCTTATTGTAGTAGGTCCTTGTATTTCTATATCAATATTTTGAGATGATACGACATTTGAACCACCAAAAACAAAGAATGCCGATATGGCTATAGCTAATAGAAAAAAGACAACAGAAGCGATGAGAAGTATCGATAGCATAGAGCGAGATTTCTTTTTCTTTTCTTTAAAGAGAGGTTTCGCACCCTGATCATCCCACCCTGACTTTGCCCCATAATCAATAGGGTTTAGTTCTCTGCGTTTTTTACTATCAGACCCCTTGCTACGAGAGTAGAGTCGTTTGCGCATATCTTCTATACTACTTCTGTCTCTTCCTTTTGACATATATTTAAGTATATCACAATGTTTTGTTTACAAATGCGCTTCTTTCAATGCCCTGTTTATAGCAAAGATAATATTTTTTCTTTTTGACTTCGTCTCTTTTAGCGATTCTGCATTTATTTTAGTTGATAGAAGCAATTCTGCAAAATTATTCTCCTTTGCAATGTATCCAAGCGAGTAAAGAATTCGTAATACTACAAGATGCTCAAAGTTCTTCAAATCTCCCTCGTTCATTTCATTAGAACGTAAATACCCTAGACCGTCTGAAAGAGAGTCAAATAAATAATCGTTCTTTTCTTCTCCATGCACAAGCCTTTGAAGTAAGTTTAATATTTGTGTAGCAACAAACAGCTTTCCATTTTCATCTTTAAGTTCTTGATGCAAACTATACCTCTCCTCTGCCCCTGTTATCCTCCATACTTCCCTTCCTCGTACTAAAGTTGCATCTGTAAATGAAAAATCTTGTAGGCAGTAGCGTAGTTTTGACTTTTCTTCACGTACACTCCTTGCAACAGCATGCACAAGACCAATCTCCCTTGTAAATAAGGATATATACCTATTTGCCTCTCCAGAATCACGACTCCCTAAAACTATGCATTCTGTAGTATATAGAGTATGTGACATTTTACTTTTCTACTTTAAATTTGAACTTATATGGGTCAACTTTTATTTCCTCATCATCAACATTAACAAAATTAATTTCTTTTATAAGAGCTCCTGTTTTTATAGCGTCTGCAAACTTTGCTATGAATTCTTTTCCGATATCATTTGCTTCAACATTTAAGTTGATAAAGTCTTGCGGTGTTAACTTTGCATCTTTTCTTTTGCTCTGTATTGCACGAGTAATTTCACGCACTGCACCCTCTTCTTTAAGTTCTTGAGTTAGGTTTGTGTCTAGCTCAACACCCTCTTCCATACTTTCATCAAATACAACTTCCTTCACATTTATTTCATCTTTTATTAACTGTAACAAGTCTGTACCTAATTTTTTACCTTCGTCTTTTACTTTCAATGTTTGGAGTGGTTGACGCACCTTAATGTTTACACTTGAGCGTGCTTCGAGTCCGAGAGAGACAATCTTCCTTACTTCTACCATATCATCTAATAATTTCTTCTCATATTTATCTGCTTTGGGCCACTCTACAAGATGTACACTCTCTTCCATATCTATACCTCTCACTTTCTGATACACCTGCTCGGCTATGAATGGTGTAAATGGTGCCATAAGTTTTGAAAGTTCTAGGAGTACATATCTAGTCGTCGCAAGTGCGTTTTCTCTATCTTCACTTTCCATCTTAAATCTATCGCGGGAACGACGAATGTACCACTGAGAAAAGCCTGCTATGAATTCCCTTATCTCGCGAGCAGGTTCAAACAAATGATACTCGTCCATATGTTTTGTATTATCTTCTATAAGTTTATTTAATTTCGTAAGCATCCATTTGTCTAAAACATTTTCACTCTTTAAATGCTTGTCGTCCATAACCTGCCCACTTGTTCTATAGAGTTCGTAGAACTTAACTATATTAGTTAATAGATTAAACACCTTCTTCACTACTTCATCCACACTTCGCTCTTCAAAGTTTTTAGAGTCCCCTGGCTGGTTAACTGTATACATCCAAAAACGTAAAGCATCTACTCCATATTTGTCTGTCATTTCCCAAGGATCTACTACATTACCTACTGATTTGGACATTTTCTTTCCTTTGCTATCTAGTATATGCCCTAAAGATATAACATTTTTATATGCTTTACCCTTACCCATAAGAGCCCCTATAGCGTGAAGTGTATAAAACCAACCGCGTGTCTGGTCTATAGCTTCTGATATAAAGTCAGCAGGATAGCCTTTTCCTTCAACTAATTCCTTGTTCTCAAACGGATAATGGTCTTGTGCAAATGGCATAGCACCAGAGTCAAACCACACGTCCATAACTTCTTTTACTCTCGTAAGCTTATTCCCCTTTTCGTCTACAAGCTCTATTTCATCAATATATGGTCTGTGTAAATCAAGTTCGTAGTTTTCATTATGTGGAAGAGGTGTATAAAATAACTCTTCTATACCAGCTGTTGCTAGATTACCGTCTATCTCTTCTAAAGAGTCGTGCATTCTTACTGATGTATCTATATCAGCACCTTTGCTTCCAGCAAACAAAAGCCACGCTGGATGTTCATGTGTCACAATTAAAATATTTTTGTTTTCATATTTTTTATCAATCTCCGAAATAAAATCCATCATTCTGTTTTTTACTTGCAAGATATTCTCACCATTTGAAGGTGCTGTAGTAAATTTATCTTTTAAGGACGACACCATCTTACTATATGTCTTATGATCCTTGCCATCGAGATCACCAAAATCATGTTCTTTGATTCTCTCGTCATAAATAATATCTTTTATACCAATACCAAGTTCATTAGATACTATTTCTGCTGTTTCTTTTGTTCGTACAAGTGGTGACGCAAATACAAAATCTATTTTTTTATTTTTTAATTCTTTTGATGCTTTTTTAGTATCTTCTATTCCTTTCTCTGTAACATGATGTGGATTATCAACTTTAGAACTTAAGATATTTTTTACATTATGTTCTGCTTCGCCGTGGCGCATTACAAAATATTTATTTCCAGATTTTTTTGTATATTTTTTGAGTTCTTCTACTGAACCGATTACTGTATTATCACCACTTTCATTTTGCCAGACAGGAAGTGGTGTCGCCCAATAGCGCTCTCTTGAGATCGCCCAGTCTTTCACTTCACGCAACCACTCACCAAACCGCCCCTCTTTTATATGTTCTGGTTCCCAGTTTATAGTACTATTCTCCTTCACTAATTTGTCGCGCAGATCAGACATACGTATATACCAAGAATCCCTTGCGTAGTAGAGTAAAGCGGTATTACAGCGCCAACAATGAGGATATGTATGTTTTATGCGTTCACTCTTAAATACCTTATCTCCTAAATCCTTTATTATTTCATCATTTGCACCTCTTACTTTCTTACCCTCTAAAAAGCCTGTGCCTTCTACAAATCTGCCGCTTTCATTAACTATGTGGTGTTTCGGTAAATCTTTTTCTGTACCGAGGACAAAGTCATCCGCACCGTACATTACAGCAGTGTGGACTATCCCTGTGCCGTCTTCAGTATTTACAAAATCTGCAGAATAAACTTTGTATGCGTTCTTAAGTTTTTTAGATTCACTTTCTGGAAGTGTGTCTTTTAAATATGGATAAAGAGGTTCATACTCCAGACCAACAACATCTTTGCTTTTTAAATCTTCTATTACTTCATAGTCTTTACCTTTCATTACATCTTCCACTCTATCCTCTGCAACAATAAAATTCTCATTGTCGCTTTTCAACATCTTATATTTAATCTTCTCCCCCACTGCAAGAGCAACGTTCCCAGGAAGTGTCCACGGTGTTGTAGTCCATGCAAGCAAATATGTATTTTCTTTACCAACAACTTTAAACTTCACGTATACAGACATGTCGTGAACGTCTTTATATCCTTGCGCAAGTTCATGACTTGAAAGCCCCGTCCCACAACGAGGACACCAGTTTACTATCCTATAATCTTTATATAAAAGCTTCTGATCATTAACCTTTTTGACAACATTCCACACTGACTCCATATACTCCGGCTCGTATGTAATATATGGATTTTCATAATCAATCCAAAAGCCAATCCTGTCTGTAAACTTTTCCCATTCATCAACATGCTTCCATACACTTTCTTTACATTTTTTATTAAACTCAGCAATACCGTATTCTTCGATGTCTTTTTTAGAGTGTAGCTCAAGCTCCTTTTCAACAGCTATCTCTACTGGAAGTCCGTGAGTATCCCAACCTGCTTTTCTGCGCACATGAAAGCCTTGCATAGTCTTATACCTAGGAATTGCGTCTTTAAAAGCTCGTGCCTCCATATGGTGGATACCTGGCTTGCCGTTGGCAGTTGGAGGGCCTTCATAGAATATATACTCGCCGTTTGGGGCTTCTTTTTGGTCGGATTTCTTGAAAATCCCATTGTCTTCCCAAAACTTCAGAATTTCTTCCTCTTTCTCTGCAATCTCGTTTTTCTCTATATTTTCTTTATTTTCGCTGTTTTTCTCTTCCATATTTATCCTTTAAATATAGCACTTTTAAGGCTTTTATAAAATCTCT
>Ga0233430_1000820_pt1 | contig 51047 bp, 45 predicted proteins | sample SI_118_April2016_2_FD_179883 | JGI IMG/M metagenome (GOLD analysis project Ga0233430, IMG submission 179883) | Seawater microbial communities from Saanich Inlet, British Columbia, Canada - SI_118_April2016_150_MG | ecosystem: Environmental > Aquatic > Marine > Inlet | place: Canada: British... | reverse complement strand
ACGGCCAGTACCTCACTGGCTTGCCCTAATATCCTATCTGAGGGTTACCTAGGGGAGGTAACACATGGCAACTAATACCAAGCCTAACAAGAAACCTGCCAAAAGAGCTAATTCAAAAAAGAACTTTACAAAAAGGATATCACAGGCTGAGTGGTTGTTGATTGTTGGAGGTAGTGATACCGATCGTAGGGATAAAGCAGGCAGGTTACAATATGAACACTTGCTGAAAGTTACAAAACAATATAATCCTACAGTTCAACAAATCAGAATGAGAACAAACAATAAACCTTCAACTATAGATATCGCTGGTTATGACAAGACCATGTTGAGGAATTTGCTACTGGGAAATATAGAAGATTTGGATATTTCTGGAAACCCCTATTCTTGGCTTAGTAAGACAAAAGGACGCTTACTAAATTTATACGGCTTGAATGGATTAGTTCTTAACAATATCAATTATAGTAGGCATGCAGACACATTAGAGTTAATAGTAAATATTTTGAGAATGATAAAGGTAAGCACAGAAGCACTGCTCGCACCTTATGGGATGTTTATCATTACTTTGCAGAATGATAAAGATTTGGAGAAAATACCAGATAGATTCAGGGATTTATTCAAAATAATTTCACTTGATGGAGAGAACGCTATTAAAGAATCTGTTGCAGAAATAGCAGAATCGAAGAAATTCCATGAGGAAGAGGTTGAGGACAAACAAGGAATTACACTTAAACTACTTTTCACGGATGATAAAAAAAATATTTTATATTTCGATAAGAAGAAAACAGTTGCTTTAAAACCTGAAGAATTAAAACTTATAGAATACTTGCGCAGGCAGGACGCATTCGAACTAGAACAGATACTGACTGAGCATTTTATGATAAAGCTTAGAGGAACCGGTAGGACAATTTATAAGGAAGAGAGAACTATATTTGATACATACAAATCAAATATAAACAAGAAATGTCAACCTTTAGGGATAGGAGACTTAATAGTAAAGCATGGAGACATAAAGAAAGCATTTAAGCTTTCAGTAGGAATTACGAAAAAAACTTTACAGCTATAACGTTGCTTAACAGAAATCTTAATTATAAAAAGATTTGTTCGCATAAGTTGTACGAATATATAGTCTTGCAAAATTAAGAAAAACGTTAAGATTTTCGTTATGTTTTAATCGTTCAGCCAATTAACTAAAAGAGGGTCATAGGAGCAAACAATACCGTTTGCCTTTTGTGACCCTTTTTTTATTGGAGGAGGATTTAATATGAAGGAACCAAGCAGATTTTTTAATTTTCAGATGCCTTACAAAAGGTATGCAGAGCTGGAAGCAATAAGCAAGCAACACAATTGTTCAATAGCTGAGATTGTGCGTCAAGCTATAACCTTGTTTTTTGATAAGCTCAATAATTCCAAGGGGAGTACCACAAAATGGTGAAACACACAATAAGATCAAAAGACGGGGGAACTAGAGAAGTTTCATTAACACCAATAAAAGCAATCAGGCATCAATGCCTAGAATGCTTGGGCTGGTCTGCATATGAAGTTAAAAAATGCACAGGTAAATTCTGCTCTTTATATCCGTATAGGCTGGGAACAAATCCTGAACGTAAAGGAATAGGCAACAAATTCCCTTATAAATAAACCGTTGAGTTGATGATTTTAGACCTAGAAATGACGAAAAGTATAAACAGGTATTAGGAGAATGGAATGAGTAATAACCCATTGAAAAAGTTTGTTGAAGAAATAGGATTCCCCTCAAGCATAGAGCATGAAAAAGCCGTTTCGAGTGCATTGATTCATGATAAGACCGTTATTAATCTATTAACGGAGAGAGGTGTAGATGAAGAGTATTTTTATTCACCTGTAATGAGAAGTGTTTATTTAGCGTGTAAAGACTTAGTAGATCAAGGCAGAGATATTGATATCTTAAGTATTAAGGCTTATTTAAAACAAAACCATTCTGATGAAAATGTAATTAATACTTTAATGGAACTTGAAGGAATGGCGGTTTTTACTTTGCAAATATCTTCTCATATAGATGGACTTGTTGAGTTTTACCAGAGAAGAGAGCAGGTGTTACAGGCAGTCAAATCTTCTAATGAAGCATACAATGGTAAATTTACAATATTGAGAAATGAAAACATTTTGTCCAGCTTGGAATCATGGGAACAGATTAAGAACATGGACATAAAGATGGAGTGGGTTATAGACAGGATTATACCGAAGGGAGGAATAACATTAGTCTTTGGTAAGGGTGGAGTTGGAAAAACATGGTTGCTTATGGATATTGCCAGGTGTGTCGGGAGTGGTGTACCTTGGCAGGGTTTTGATACAAAGCAGATACCTGTTATTTTTATTGATTTTGAGAATCCGCTTACAGTTCTTAATAGCCGAATGCAAAATATGGAATGTGCAGAGAATGTATTTTTCTGGCGTGCGCATAATGACAATCTGAAAGCTCCAAAACTGGATAGTAATGAATGGGTGCAATATAAGCATCTACCGAAAGGATCTGTTTTAGTATTTGATACTCTACGAGCATCCCAGAGTAAAGACGAAAATGCGTCAAATGATATGAGCTTAATAATGGGCAGGCTAAAAGAGCTCAGAGACTTAGGTTTTACTATTGTTCTGCTGCATCACACGCCCAAAAATTCAGACAAAACACCAAAAGGTTCAACGGCTATTGTAGACCTTGCAGATCATATTCTGGGCTTAACACGTGTCAAAAAGAAACAGAATGGTGAAGAAGAAGTTATAGAAGACGATGAGGACGATGAAGAAACAATCTATCACTTTGGAGTGCGTGAGAAGACCCGCTACGAGCCTTATCATGTATATCTCACCCTAAACCCTGACAAGGGTTTTGAGCTTGCACCAGATCCACAAGAGAACACCTTGAAGGACATGTACAAGCTTCTTACTGAACATGTTGCTGAACATGGAACCATAATGAAAACATTCTTTATTGAAAACTGTAAATGCGCTTTGGGTGTCTCAATTAATAAACTGAGGAAATTGGTTGATGTTGGGCAGGGTAGGTACTGGGATATTGAAAACCGTCCTGAAGAAAAAAATGCGAAATTTATAATGCCAAAATCAGTTATTTAGTTTTCCAACCCTATATAGGGGTAAAAAACTGGAAAACTGAAATGGACTACTTGAAAATACAAATATCAAGATAGTCCTTTAGCCCTTGGAAACACTAAGTTTGCCAGTTTTCCAGAGAGTGCTTAGAAAACTGAATAACTGAATTGTAAAACAAAGCACATCGTTTTTATGATTACTTATGCTATCAGAACAAGCAATTGAAGAATTTAAAGTAATTTATCGTAATCAATACGGAATAGAGTTATCCCTTGCAGAAGCGACAAAGCAGGCGAACTGTTTAATCCGATTGTATAAAGCGGTATTACCGCCATTAAAGAATGAAACTTCAATAGTTAAAGATACTAATCTTAAAAATACAGCTTGATTTATAATTTATCATGTGAATAATCTACATTGTTATGATAGAAAAGGTTAAAAGTCCAATAAAGTATTTTCTCTATGCTCGAAAATCTTCTGAAAGTGAAGATAAACAGGTTGCCTCAGTTCCTGCACAGATCAAAGAACTAAAAGATTTGGCAAAACAAAGAAACCTTAATGTTCTTGACGTTTTAACAGAGGAAAAATCTGCTAAGGCTCCGGGAAGACCTGTTTTTAATCAGATGATGGAAGATATTCATCAGGGGAAGGCTCAGGGTATTATCTGCTGGAAATTGGACAGGCTGGCAAGAAATCCTGTTGATGGAGGGCAGATTGGATGGTTACTCCAGCAATCTATCATTAAACACATTCATACTTATCAGAGAGAATACTTTCCAACAGATAATGTCTTGATGATGAATTTGGAGTTTGGAATGGCTAACCAATTCATTCTTGACCTTAGTGTAAATACAAAACGAGGTCTAAGGAATAAAGCTGAGGAAGGCTGGCTACCTAATAAACCTCCATTAGGTTATCTGAACAACAAATATAACTTACCTGAGCTCCCACCCATATACAATGATCCTGAGAGGTTCTCCTTGATGAAGCAGTTGTGGGATATTCTATTAAAAAGGCAATGTTCGATTAATACTCTTTATCAGAAGGCAATTGAAATTGGTTTGGTAACTGATAAGGGAAAACCCATCGCTAGAAGCAAGTTTTACTTATTGTTCAAGAATCCATTCTATTACGGTTGTTTTTACTGGAAAGATAGGCTTTATTCTGGAAAGCATAACCCTATGATCAACAAAGCAGAATATGATCTTGCGCAAGTAATTATCAGCGGAAATAAACCATCCTTTTACCATAATCATGTTTTTGCGTTTACCGGTATGATTAAATGTGGGGAGTGCGGTGCTGGTATTACCGCAGAGAATAAAACAAAACACCAAAAGAATGGAAATGTTCATCACTACATATATTATCATTGTACTAAAAAGATTAATCCAAATTGTTCACAGAAGACAATCAGAGACACAGAACTTGAAAGACAAATAATAGATATACTAGATAAAATTGAAATCCCTTCCATGTTTCATCAATGGGCAATCAAATACCTGAAAGAAGAGCAAAGTAAGGAAACTGTGGATAGGGAAGAGATATTATGTTCACAGCAGAAGAGACTTGATGTTTGCAAAAGGAAGCTCAATTCACTCTTTGAAATGCGTATAAATGATGAGATGGATGCAAGTGAGTATATGCAAAGGAAAGAAAAACTTGCTGAGGAGAAACAAAGGTTTGAACAGTTGATAGCTGACAATAATCACAGATTTGACACTTGGTTGGATAATGCAGAAAAACTCTTTTCTTTCGCTGAAACAGCAAAGAAGCGATTTGAGTCTGGTAATTTGGTAGTCAAGAGGGAAATACTGGCCTGCTTAGGTTCGAACCTCATATTATTGGACAGGAAACTTAGTATACAGTTACAAGAACCACTTTCGATCTTTACTAAATACTCTCCAGAACTAAAAGTACTTCATAATAGGTTAGAACCTCTTCAAGATAAATCAGAACAAGAGGTTATGGAGGTTATATCTACTGGAAATGAAATATGGGGTGAGTGAGGGGATTCGAACCCCCGACCCCCAGGACCACAACCTGGTGCTCTAACCAACTGAGCTACACCCACCACATTATTATTTAGAATTGACGACTATACGCCAGGGAGGATTCGAACCTCCGACCCTCAGATTAGAAATCTGATGCTCTATCCGGCTGAGCTACTGGCGCTTAGTTCGCAAATGACTTATAGGTCAATGACTTATGAGCTAAACACTTCTTTTAGTAGCCCACCAAAGAACCCTCACAAACGCTGTTTTTACGGTAAATCCTGCAAAAGCAGGGTAAAAACACGATAAATCGAAAGGGAATTATATATCTGCAAAAACAAAATTGCAAGAGGAATAATACCGCGCCTAATTCAGATAAATATCGTACTTAATTGTTCACACTACTCATTACATTGCCAACGTCTACTTTCCCAATCAAGACTTTCTCTTCTCTCCTCTTTCCACTGTTTCAATAACTCAGGATCAAAAATCTTCCATGCTGTTACCGCACTTCCATGTGATCGTCCGGGCAAAAAAGAGAAACTCATCGGTATGTAGCCTACGGCTTTATAATCTCTTCTATAAAGAAACTTCTGAGAATGGGTATAAGCCAGGGTAGCATCCGCTCTAAAAATCCTTATTCCATTTTTAAGAGCGGTTTTTTCAAATTCAGCATGTATTTTATCACCGATACCTTGTTTTCGATATTCAGGATTAACACATATCCATCCTTCATGTGAACCATGAATTGGCTCGTAGTACAACGCTAATAAGCCGGTAATATTATCGTTCTCCTTTGCAATGAGAAGTTTAAACCAATCATGTTTCTCATAAATCTTTGCCACCTCAACTAATTTATTTGCCCCCGCTTCACCGATCAATGTCGATAGAAACCCTACAAAGGCAGTTTCAGCTTGTTGATCAAGAATATTCTTCCACTCAAAGATTAATTCCATTCAAGATTCCTTTGACCAGATTTAATAATTGCTTACTATTATGATTATTTCTACGCTAACAACTTCTTCTGCCGTTTCTGTACCGTAACGGATTTTATAGTATAACTGAATTGTTTCAAGTGTTTTGTTAAAAGTTGAGACCTGGCCTCGGTACTTCATGATCGTCCTGGTTATTTTCTGTTTCTCATTATAGTATTATTGCGTATGCATTCGTTCAGATGGTCATAGTCAAAAGGTTTGGTTATGTACTCGTTAGCGCCATTTTCCAGGGTTTTTTTACGATATACTTCGTCTATTAAGGCAGAGATCATTATAATGCATATTTTATTATCAAACTGCCTTACACGTCTCAGGATTTCCATACCGCCCATCCCTCCCTCAATTATCATATCGAGAAGCATGATATTGGGTTTTAGATTCTTTACTTTTTCCATCGCATCAATTCCGTAGTGTGACACGATGACGTCGTGGCCCATTTCTTCCAGGAAGCTTTTAACCAGGAAACACGTGTTAACATTATCGTCTACAATTAATATTTTGCTCATATTTTCTCTTTCAGTATTGTCTGGGACAGCCTCTATTCCCTACTTGTTTTTTTTTATCAGATAAGCAAGAGAACGCCTTGATCAGAATGTGACACAAAATCGGTCTGGGCTTCGGTGTATCTGCCTCGTAAAACCATTAAATACTTTTCTGTATACATTTTCTATTTTTCATAAGGTATTATATACACAAACTACATGCCGGGAAATAGGGGATGTAAGGGACTGTCTGTGTTATAGGTCAGGTATCTTGCATGGAACAATTTATAAATATCTCCATTCACTCTCCATGCAACATCTGGTGTATTAATAGATGGAAATTGTTTTTAAGAGTGGTATGAAACCAAGTGAAAACCATCATGTCTTAACCAACAAATATGTGCCATGGCGCATATTTGTGACGGCACACTTTTGCGCCTTTGGCACAAGCTTCTTAATCGTAGGACACTATACCTGGTTTTTTCGGTATTAGCATTCTTATTTTTGAGGATATAAGTATGGTGTTCCCAAATTTTCTGTTATTGATGTAGTAGCGTCCAGATTCCGGACTTCTTGTTGTCTCCATTTGGTTTTTGGCTTTTATCCGAAAACTATTTTGAGATGGGTATAAATAAAATATTTATTGTTCATTGCAACCCTCTTTCTGGAACAGATAACGAGCCGTCACTGTTTTTTGATTAATTCTTCCAGGTGATTTGTTAAATATTGAGACCAACCTCAGTACTTCTTAACAGCCTTAATCCTCGTCCTTCAGTTTTTCTTCATCTTCACAAAGATCAGGGTACAGTTTTCTGATACAATCCGGACAGATCCCATGGCTTAATTCTGCTTCTGTATTAGCATGGACAAAGTCTTCTACCTGTTGCCAAAATCCCTTATCGTCCCTGATGTTTTTACATGACGCGCAAATTGGAATTATTCCTTTCAATTGTTTTATTTCAGCAGACGCTTTCTGAAGCTCTCTCCACCGTCGAATTGAGAATAATGCTAGTGCTGCCACAAGAAAGATAGACACGGTAATGATTTCATCTAGTTCAGCGTTTTCATGTTGCCTTGAAAATTCTACAATTTTTTCCAGAATATCGTAATATGCTGCTAGTATTTAAACCGCAACACTAGAGAGAAGAATAATGAAAAGCTCTAACACTAACTTTTGTTTTACACTTTTCTCAGGAGTCTCGTTTTGTTTCCCATTCATGTTTTCTGCTTTACATGTAAGTTCGCAACTTCGCTTAATGGTTAGCACATTTTTCTGCCAGACCATCTTCAGCGATTTGTAGGATTCTTTTGTTTCTGAATTATGCCAAAGTTTAAGCGCATTGATGTGTGTGTATTGTTCTGTTTTGTGGGTGGAATGTCAAGGCTAAGATTTTAACGAAGAGTCTCTGAGTGCTCAAAGAAGAAAGGATCAAGGTGTTGAAATTTGAAGAAATAATGAGGCGCAGATAAAATGCTGATTAAAGGAAGAAGGTTTTGGATAATAGTAGCTTTTTGTGTGTTACGTGTGTGAATTGGGATTTCTACTAATCCCACGAAATACCCGTCCGAACGGCTTGGCCGGGCGGGCACAAAATATACAAAAGAATACTTTTGTGACATTTCGTGATATTTCGTGGGAAATAGAAGTTATCGGATATTATCCATTCTTGGTATCATTGAAGATGTCATTAGCTTCCTTAGGTGTTGCATCCTTGTGGATAATGGCATGCAGGGCCTTGGCCATAGCAACAGGGTGCTTATGCTGCCAGATGTTCCTTCCAAGATTCAAGCCGATAGCTCCTTTTGTCATACCGTCATGGACGAACTCAAATACCGGAAGTTCGGTATCAAACTTTGGTCCGCCTGCAATAACAACAGGTACAGGACAGCCTTCGGTAACCTTTTCAAACTCTTCACACCAGTAGGTTTTCACCATCTTAGCGCCAATCTCTGCGGCAATACGGCAACAGAGTGCTAAATACCTTGCATCACGCTTTTCCAGCTCTTTTCCAACAGCCGTAACTGCCATTACCGGAATACCATACTCTTCACATTCGTCTACAAGTTTTCCAAGATTGAGAAGTGTTTGACGTTCATAACTGCTGCCGATAAAGACTGACAGGCCTACTCCGGAGACATTGAGCCTTACGGCGTCTTTTATCGAAGTCGTAAGCCCCTCATTTGCCAGATCTCCTCCAACCACGCTGGTACCACCGGATACACGAAGGATGATCGGTTTGCTACCAACCGGGTCTATGGCTGCGCGCAAAACACCTCTTGTGACAAAAAGCGCGTCACAGTATTCAATAATCGGCTTGATTGTCTCACCAGGCTTCTCCAGATTATTTGTGGGGCCCAGGAAATATCCATGATCTATCGGCATGAACATACATTTGCCATCAGAACCCATTATTGATGAGAGCCTATTTTTCATTCCCCAATCCATCTTTACACCTCCATTTTTAAAATGTTATTTCGTATATTAATTAGTTTAAATATATATGAAATCCAAAGTTATTGTCGGGTAAGAAACCCGACCTACGGGTAGAAATTTAATTTTTTTGTAGGTCGGGTTTCTTACCCGACAATTCTTACCTATTTTCCATTACAATTAGGAGAGATAGCATAGGAAATTCAATTTGTTATGTCAACGGAAAATGTCAATAGGTAGTAAAGTGGTTAAATATTCATAAAGATATCTTTTCCCGACTGATTGAGCGAAAAAATCGAATCCGCTCTTTTCTGCTTTTCGGCGGTGGGCCTTGAGGAGACGGATAGTATCTCAAAGGTTCATCACACTGCCGGCAGACAGGGAAAGGCATAGAGTCCTTCAGGGTATTTTGCTTCCTTTCGGCAATGACAGAAACAGTATCATTGACCAGATTTCCGATGCTTGTAGCACCGGTCAGGTCGTGACAACATGCCAGCACGTCTGCTTCCCATGTTACAAAGGTGTGGAATTGAAATAGACCGCACATTTCGGAGTCTAATCCAAAGGCTTTTGGTCCGTATATATCCGAATCTTTTAAGTTTCCACCCCGTCCGTGACATATCGTCATATCAGCTCTGATATCCAGTTCATTCCAGAAACCGGCAAATTGCTCCGATTCATCACTGTTGATATCTGTCTTTATACCCGCTATCCTCACACCTGCATTTTCGCGAGATAGATCAACCAATTCCTGTGTCCGTTTCAAAGCGTCCTCAAAAGTTATCGTTGGGCATAGTTTTTCAAATATCTCTTTATGTATGCTGGGAAATGAAATGGTAATGGAATTTGGCCGCGATTCAATAAGCCTTTGTGAAATTCTTTCGTGTAATGATGCAGGATTTATCACTATTCCCACATCACCATTTTTTTTGCGGATGTCAGCTATCCATTCGAAAACTTTTGGATGTGAAAGTGGGTCTCCCATTCCGGAAAACGTAATGAGGCTTCCTTCTCTGATAAGTTTAGCTGAAACGGTATTGAATACATCTTCCGACATCATGCCTTCCTGTCTGGTTATCGCATCACGTGGACACATGAGACATTCACTGCCGCACTGGTTGGTGAGTTCCATGTCTACGGATACAAATGTCCAGTCAGAGGGCATCCAGTTTCTCCTTCCTGACCGCCTCCAGCCACGCGGTGCCAAAGCGTTTGTCCGGTTCCAGATAATGGCCTTCGCTCCACTCATTCCACGATGCAATGAAGGAGAGTTGTGGGTTGTTGGATTTCTTTGTATAGCTGATTGCACGGCCAAGAAAATCGGAAAAGAGTGCGGGATCTTCGTTTATCACAACAGGCCACCATGGATAACGTTCAGTCATATAGTACCCTTTTACGGCGGCTCGTGGTGTAGCATCCCATCCGGGCGATACGGATGGGAAGTACGTAAGCTCTGATTTATCAGCAAAGCCTTTCCATTCGCGGCTTCGCTTCTTTACCAACTCGCCATAATCCTGCTGGTACTTACCCTTCCAGTCAGGAAGCCAGACATAGTGGCTTACACTGTCAAACCCTGCCTTCTTAAACTCTCCTATCGTTGCAGGTGCCGGATTGATAGCCATCAGATGAAGACCGGGATATCCTTTTTTTCTTAGATAATCCTTTGCTTTATGGATTGCCAGGGATGCAAGCCCTTCGCCCAACTGCCGTAGAAAAAAGGTGCTGTCAAATATGGAGAGCAGAGGCATTTCGTTTACGCGAAGGTAGTTTGGCCTTGAAAAATATCTTTCCTCAAGAAATTTTATCAACTCCACAAAATCATCCGGGTCAGTGTAGACAAGTCTGCCCGGACCAATGTTATGACCGGTTTTGTGTTTTACCGGGAGTATTCCCCGGGGCATACGGTTTGCCCACATCAGGGAGAACGGAAAGTCACCGCCGCCATCCGTACCGAGAAATCCCTTGTCCAGCGCTGACTCAAAGACCCGTTTCCCCCGTGACCAGAAAACACTATGCACAAAGAAATCCACGCCATATTCGCGGGCAAGCTCGACCTGCCTCTGAGCGGTTGAAGGGGCGGAATCATCATACGTTCCATCAAGAGGTAGCCTTGGTTGATTGTGACCTGAAAACCGGGGTGGCGCATTCAGAACAAGGTCCCATTCACTCCAACCCGGCTGGAATTTACTGTCCCGTTCTGCACACGCATGCCAGCCAGGATACACATACGCGCCGATTTTTATATTATTGTCAGGATCATTCACTATATTATTTCCTATATTTGTTGGTCGGGTTTCTTACCCGATATTTTCTATTAGACTAGAATGTAACGTCAAATGTCATTTTTGCAAGTGGTTTTAATTTGTATCATTATACCGGTTTTTACCACACAAAGTTTCTAAAGAATAGTGAGACAAATACTGATAAGTGAGTACAGAGAAACCAGCTAAGAGTACATTATGGTTTTTTTTCATGGTTGACAAACAAACAGGCAGCAAATAAAATAGTGTGAAGTGTAAGGCTTTACGCTTGTTCAGGCATATGAGTTTGTATGTCAGTTTGTTTTCATGAAGAGGTTTGTTATTCTTTTTAATATAAATGGGGTGTTGGTGTCGGGGAAAAGCCTTGATGGTAAATTACCTAGTTTTGGGCTTATCTGGGTAGCTTCGCCACCAAACACCCCTTTTTAGTTCTTCTGAAAGTAAGTTTTCGATACATTTGTTTATTACCAACTCTTTACTCATTCTTTGACCAGTACTGTTTATATTTCGATATACCGGTGCTTCACCACTTGTAGAAACTTCTCGTGAACAACATAAAACTTGTTATAGAGTATGATGGTACGAATTATGCCGGTTGGCAACAGCAGAAGAATGGTATAACAATTCATGGAAAGCTGACTAAGGCGATAGAGAGAGTTGTTAATGAAGAGGTGACGCTTCTTGGTGCGGGAAGGACAGATGCCGGTACTCACGCAATTGGTCAGGTTGCCAATTTCAAAACAAAATCAAGTATTCCTATCTATAATTTAGTCAAGGCAATAAATTCTTATCTTCCGAAAGATATCGTAGTCAGATCTGCTAAAAAAGTCCCTGAGAAGTTTCATTCCCGATATAGTGCACAATCAAAGATCTACTGTTACACTATTTTAAACAGCAATATGAGAGATGCAATCGGCAGAAATTATTGTCTTCATTACAGTATGCATTTAGATATTGAAAAAATGCAGAAGGGTGCAAAGGTCTTAGTTGGTAAACACGATTTCAGCGCTTTTAAGTCAAAATCAGATGTTATCAGTAGTGTAAGGACTATAATGAAACTGGAGATTAAGAAGAGGGGAAAGTTTCTAATATTTACGGTAGAGGCAGACGGTTTTCTGTATAAAATGGTCAGATCAATTGTCGGAACGCTGATTGAAATTGGCAGGGGGAAGATGACGATAACAGAATTTAAGAAGATAGTTAAATCGGGGGTCAGGGCAAAGGCCGGGAATACTGTTCCTGCATATGGTTTATGCCTTTTAAAGGTCAAGTATTGACGATACAGTTTTAACTTGCTAATCAAGAAAGACATTTGTTAAAATGCAACGTTATTCAAAAAGTGAAATATAATGACGAACAGCGAGGTTAATATGTCGATTAGTATTCAAGATTTTTCTGAAATAGATTTAAGGGTAGCGGTGATAACGGCCGCTGAAGAGCATCCGAATGCGGATAAACTGCTGGTACTAAGGGTTGACGCAGGGGATGGAGAGAAACAACTGGTTGCTGGCATAAAGGGCCATTACAGTACGGAAGAACTGATTGGCAGGAAAATCGTTGTTGTCAACAATCTTGCACCGGCTGTTTTAAGAGGTGTAGAAAGCCAGGGTATGCTTCTTGCCGCAAGGGATGGCGATCAAGTGGTATTGCTTACCACAGAGAAAGACGTAGGGCCCGGTTCCAGGGTACAGTAAAAGTAACTAGAATAGAGCGGATATTCCTTTATTTTCTATATAACAAATCATGGAAAGACTACACAAATTTCTTGCAGAGGCAGGGCTTGGTTCCCGGCGTAAATGTGAAAGTTTGATAACATCAGGACGTGTATCAATTGATGGTAAACGTGTAACTAAGTTAGGTCAGATGGTAGATCCGGCTAGGAATAGTATCTCTTGTGACGGCGAGTCTATAAAAAGACAGAAAAAAATATATTTCCTGGTCAATAAGCCTAGAGGATATGTTTGTACAAATGTCGCACACTCTAATGATCCAAGGGCCATCGATTTATTAAACTATATAGAGCAGAGAGTATATACGGTAGGCAGGCTGGATAAAGATAGCGAAGGGCTTATTATCATAACAAATGATGGTGAACTGGCAAATCTGCTTTCTCATCCAAGATATGGTGTTGAAAAGACCTATTTGGTGGTAGTTAAAGGAAGAGTATCAGACGCAACGATACGAGTTCTCAAACGGGGTATCTGGATTTCTGAGGGTAAGGCATCGCCTGCCAGCGTCAAAATTATTTCCAGGAGATCCAAACACAGTACATTGGAGATAGGACTGAAAGAAGGAAAGAATAGAGAAATCAGACGCATACTCGCTAAAATAGACCATCCGGTAATTTCATTGAAAAGAACTAAAATCGGACCTTTGAAAATGCACTACAGCCTAAGGGTCGGAAAATACAGGGCGCTAAGCAAGGAAGAGGTTGAGAGTTTGTACGCGCTTGCAGTTTCCTGTTAATTTTTTAGTAGATCACAAAAAAAGACGGAGATATATAAATGACGCAGTTAAAGCAGGCACGGTTAAACAAAATAACACCTGAGATGGAGCGGGTTGCACAGCTTGAGGACTGTGATGTTGAAACATTAAGGTCGAACATGGCTGAAGGAAAGGCTGTAATTCCATGCAATAAGAAGCATTCGATAAAGAAAATCTGTGGTATCGGCAAGGATCTCAGGACTAAAGTAAACGCAAACATTGGTACATCAGCAGACTATCATGGAGTGGAAGAAGAGCTGGAAAAACTTCGTGCCGCTGAAGACGCACAGGCAGACACGGTGATGGACCTCAGTACGGGGGGAGATCTTCGTGAAGTCAGGCTGAGGATAATGGAAAACTGTTCGATTACTGTCGGTAGTGTCCCGATCTATGAAGCTGCGGTTGATGCTGTTACGCAGAAACATTCCGTCAGAGATATGACTGCTACGAGTATGATTGACGCGATAAAGCGTCATTGCGAGGATGGGGTCGATTATATTACTGTTCATTGCGGCGCGACACATGGCGTCTTGAAACATCTGATTAATCAGAAAAGGGTATGCGGTGTTGTTAGCAGGGGGGGGTCTTTTCTTGTAGATTGGATGTCTTTTCATAAGAAAGAGAACCCGCTTTACGAACAGTTTGATGAGATATTATCAATTGCACATGAATACGATGTGACCTTGAGCTTGGGAGATGCATTGAGGCCGGGCGCATTAGTGGATGCTTGTGACAGGGCTCAGATTTATGAATTGAATGTATTAGCTGAGCTTACCCAGAGGGCGTGGGATGCGGACGTACAGGTAATAGTAGAAGGTCCTGGACACGTTCCCCTTAATCAGATTCAGTCTCAGATCCAGTTACAGAAGGAGCTTTGCAAAGGTGCACCTTTTTACGTTCTTGGACCAATTGTAACAGATATTGCTCCAGGATATGATCATATTACCTCTGCAATAGGAGGTGCCATTGCGGCATCCGCAGGAGCTGATTTTCTGTGCTATGTCACTCCGACAGAACACCTTGGTCTGCCGAAGCCTCAAGATGTGCATGATGGTGTCATTGCAGTACGTATCGCAGCTCATGCTGCTGATATTGCAAAAGGGATAAAATCGGCCTGGGAATGGGACAAAACCATGTCTCAACTTAGACGAAAGCGTGACTGGGAAGGACAATTTTCAACGTGTATAGATCCGGCACATGCAAGAAAAATTAGAGAAAAAGGCACACCACAGAATGCTGACGTTTGCTCAATGTGTGCTGAATTTTGTGTTTTTAAGGTGGCAGATGACAGTAACAATAATTAAACATATTGATATTGAAGGGCCTGGTACTTTTGGCGATTTTCTAAATGACGACGGCATCTCTTATGATGTAATAGACGTCTTCAACGGAGAACCTCTGCCAGGTTCCCTGTCTGATACCTCTGCAGTCATTGTACTCGGGGGGCCGATGAACGTGTATGAAGAGGATAAACATCCTTTTCTTAAACAAGAAAATGAATTTTTGAAAGAAGTTATCGAAAATGGGTTACCAACATTAGGTTTTTGCCTTGGTGCTCAATTGATTGCAAAGGCAAAAGGGGCATTAGTAAAGAAAAACCCTCAAAAAGAGATCGGTTGGTTTGACGTGTCGTTGACAGAGAACGGTTTGAGTGATCCCTTGTTCCAAGGGTTTCAGGGAGTGTTTGATGTATTTCAGTGGCATGGGGATACGTTTGATATTCCTGATGGGGCTGTTAGACTTGCAGAGTCAGATCTTTGTCCAAATCAGGCGTATAGGATAGGTAACAACATATATGGCCTGCAGTTTCATGTTGAGGTAACCGACAAAATGATTTATCAATGGATTGATGCTTATAGAGATGAGGTTGATTCTTTAAAAGGCATAGTAGATCCTGATCAGATTATTGCTGATACGAAAACAAAATCAGAGAGCTACAAGGCACAGGCAAGACTGTTTTGTGCAAACTTTGTTAAGCTGATCTAAATTGCTTTTTCTCCACTCCTATTAATAATGTCCAAAACACCAGAAATAACCAGACTTATTCCCAAAGAGAAAAAAGGCCTTATTGTGGTCATTACTGGCAACGGCAAGGGGAAGACGACTTCCGCTCTTGGTATGGCCGTCAGGGCTTGCGGTTACGATATGAGTGTCTCTATTATACAGTTTATGAAGGGAGACCTCTATGCCGGTGAGTGGGATGGTATAAAGAAGTTGGGTAAGAAAGTGGAGCTGATATCCACAGGTAAGGGATTCTGTGGTATACAGGGGAATCCGTATTCCCATGGAGAGCATAGAGAGAATGCTCAGGATGCTATTCAGCTTGCCAGCCAGAAGATGGAATCTGGCAAAGTTGACATTCTTATTCTTGATGAGATAAACAATGCCGTTAAACTTCGTTTAGTTGATGTAGAACAAGTCCTCGCAATTATTAAAAGTAAACCTCCCCTTGTGCATCTGGTACTAACCGGACGTGACGCTCACCCTGAAATAATTGAACTAGCTGATACGGTAAGTGAAGTTAACGAAATTAAGCACGCCTACAGAAAAGACATTGAACCCCAACCGGGAATTGATTACTAAAAGAGAATGAAACGATACCCAGAATTATTGGGTTACAACTATTTTCCCCTTGCATTTGGTATTTTACATTTCTACTATAAACCGTTTTCTATACCGTTTGCAGATTTGTACAGTTATAAACTCCATTGATTTATAGGCAATCAACCGATACTGAAATAGTGTGGGATTTCATAAGTTTAGGTGATTGCCTTTGTGGTAAATCCAGGACAGTAATATTTCAGGCAGGAAGCCTTGTTAATTATTCGAATGATAATATAAGGAAGGCCTATTTATGGAAATTATACGAAATGCGATTTTGAAATGTTTGGATGATTTTTCTTCTGATGATGATAAGCTTATCTCAGAGCTCAATTGCATTATCGAAGAAGTGGGTGCCGAGGTTTGTCAGGTTATTTTCAAAGTATTAACACATATTAATTTAGCACCTGATCAGGCAGAAGATCACTGGGAACAGGTTATCTCTCATAGAAATAAGATGAGTGAGTTGTTGGGCAGGGATTTCAATTTGAGAACAGCAATATGTGACTACTATTGCACAATCAATAAATCCATGAAGAATCCCATTGTAATTGAGCATCGTGTCCTGGAAGATGTGCTTTATTCTTTGAGATACGACAGTCCTACAGGCCTCTATTCTCGACATACGTTTTATGAAATGTGTTCGCGAGAAACAGCACTTGCAAATCGCTATGGTAGGGAATTATCTGTTCTGTTTTTTGACCTTGATGATTTTAAAGAGGTAAATGATACATTTGGTCATTTGGCGGGTGACTATGCCCTGGAACATGTTGCCCGGATAGTTATGGAGGAAATAAGAGTTGTGGATATTGCTTCGCGGTATGGGGGTGAAGAGATCGTGGTTGTACTTCCTGAAACGGGAAAAGCTGAGGCTTTTTTAGTGGCAGAAAGAATCCGTGAGAAAGTGGAAAATATGAAACTTGACTATAGTGGTCAAATAATCAATTTGACTGTTAGTGGAGGTATAGCAACCTTACCATTAGATGCAACTGATACGGAAGGTCTGTTAAGAAATTCTGATATTGCGGTTTATAAAGCCAAAGAATCGGGTAAAAATAATATTGTAATTTACTCTGATAACAGACGACGTTTCATTCGAGTAGATTTTGCCACGGATATTCGTGTTAAGGAAGTTTATTCCAAAGAGAAGATTGATACTTGGGAAACAGAAAGTGAAGACCTGAGTACGGGGGGGATTCTTTTTAAGTGTGATCATTATGTAGATCTAGGTACTGAAGTACAACTTCGAATACCCACTGATATGGCTGTTGAGCCATTATTGATTGTTGGGACAGTTGTTCGTGTTGAGAAATTAGGCTCCAATCAATTTGGCATTGGAATATCATTTATTAACGTAGAGAATACTGCCAAATACGAACTTTCAAAATGTATTAGGAAGTGTATATGTGAGAAAAAAGCTATCCGATAGATAAATTAATAATAAGCAATGATAATCATTGACATTATGACATATCGCATTTAGTATAATTACGTGAAACTTACACATTTTGTGATTGACGATAGCATAGCTATAACATTAAGAGTCTAATTGAAGTATTATTTGTTTATCAGAGTTGACTCGAACAGCGCCTGCGCTGATAGGTATTGGCTGGCGTGCGTGCAGGTGAAACAAACTTGTCATATCCAGACAGATTCGCTTCGGCGAACACCGTTACCAATAATTTAAATTAAATTACTTCTATTGTTAAGGATTGTTCCCGTTTGTGATATGTATGGATGTTATTTTTGTATGCGTAAACTATAATTCTGTGAGTAAGTGAAGACTGAAAGGTTACAATGATTAGTAAACCAAAGACTATGGAAGGCAGTTCACCGAGGGTATATATCAAAACTTTTGGTTGCCAGATGAATAAGCTGGATACAGAGTTGTCAATAGGTTCTCTTGCTAAGAGGGGTTACTCGTTTGCCGAAGATGAGAATGATGCAGACGTTATCCTCTTGAACACTTGCAGTGTACGTGATAAGGCTGAACATAAAGTATATTCACAACTCGGCAGTTTAAGATATCAAAAGGAGAGGAATCCGGAATTAATTCTTGGTGTCCTGGGCTGTATGGCACAAAATGAAGGAGAGAAGATTTTCAAACGTATGCCTCACGTTAATCTTGTTTGCGGAACAAGGATGTTTTCCAAACTTCCTGAATTACTCGAAAAAATTACTGAAAGTAATAAACAGATTCTGGCTATTGATGAAGACGGAGAAGTAAATTTTGACAGATTGGTTACTCAGAGACAAAATCAATACAGCGCTTTTGTCTCCATCATGAGGGGATGCGATAACTATTGTTCTTATTGCATTGTACCATATGTTAGGGGGAGAGAATTTAGCAGATCTGTTACTGATATCGTAGACGAGGTTAAGGGCCTTGTGGATGATGGATGTAAAGAGATTACTCTATTGGGCCAGAATGTAAATTCTTATGGAAAGGGGCTGACGGGAAAAGTTACTTTGGCTACCTTGCTGAGAGAACTTGATCCAATAGAAGGTCTGGAAAGAATCCATTTTCTTACCTCTCATCCGAAGGATATGACCAGAGAAATTTTAGAGGCTGTTGGAGAATTGCCAGGGGTTTGTGAATATTTGCACATGCCGGCACAGTCCGGTTCAGATAAAATCTTGAAGAAAATGAGACGGCAGTATACTTCAGCACACTATAGAGAACTTGTTGAAATGGCCAAGTCAATAGTGCCGGGTATTAAGCTTGCGGGTGACTTTATTGTAGGTTTTCCAGGCGAAACAGAAGAAGACTTTGAGGAGACAGTTAAACTGTTGAATGATGTTCGTTGTCAAAATAGTTTTATTTTCAAATATTCACCACGAACGGGAACCTCAGCTACAGAATTAATTGATGATGTGATAGAAGAAACAAAAAAAAGTAGAAATAATATTTTGTTAGAGTTACAGAAAAGAATAAGTACTGAAGAGAACAAGAAAATGCATGGGAAATCTGTCGAGGTCTTAGTGGAAGGTGAAAGTAAAACTAATGCAGGCAGATTAATTGGAAGGACGCGGCAAAACCAAATTGTTGTCTTTAATCAGCCTGAAGGAATTAATCAAGCCGGCACATCTTCTTCTCTGTCGGGCAAGCTAGTCAATATCGAAATTGTAGATTCAACGGACTTAACACTTTTCGGGGATTTAAGGGATTTTTCCTTCAATGAAATGGCCCATTAGTTGATGTCCTTTTTTTACCCTCAAACCGGTCTGTTCTGCATTTGATTCCGAGAAAGCTAATCCACTTTTATCTCCTGAAACAGCACCGCAAATGGTAAAAGGTACTGGCTCTGAAGTATGAGTTCTTTTACTTATTGGTGTATAATGGTCGGGAAGGATAAGAATACGAAATTCATCGTGCTTATTTAGCGCATCAAAAACAGGGCCGACAATTTTCTTGTCAATATTTTCAATCGCCCGAATCTTTTCATGAATATTGCCCTCGTGGCCTGCTTCATCCGGTGCTTCAATATGTATTAAAACCAGATCATGTGTCTCTATTGCGTCAATTGCATATTGCGCTTTAGCATCATAGTCCGTGTCTAAATAGGCAGTAGCACCAGGAACGTCTATAATGTCCCAGCCAATATAAGTTGCCAGGCCTCTTAATAAATCAACACCTGTAATGACTGCACCTGAGATTCCGTGTAATTTCTCAAAAGGTACTAATGCAGGCTGTTTTCCCTGCCCCCACAACCAGATCATGTTTGCGGGGTTTTCACCAAGATCTACCCTTACTTTGTTTATCTCATGATTTTCAAGCAAATGGTAAGAACTCTTCATTAAGTCTATTAATATTTCACTACCCTTTCCCTTTGGTAGATTTTGCGTTATTGATTTACCTATGATGTCATGAGGTGGGGTGCAATCCGCTTCTATCTTGATATCTCCGTTGTAAACCATTATATTGCGATAACTTTTGCCACCATAGAATGTTACGTTGTTGTCTGCCAATCTTTCGTTCAGCATTGACATGATTAACTTAGCTTCTTCATCTGATATATGGCCTGCACTGAAGTCTTCCAGTATACCATCATTTGCAGTAATAAGATTACAACGAACAGCCCAATCCTTTTCTCCCAGTTCGATACCTAAGCTTGCAGATTCAAGCGGCGCTCTTCCCGTATAATAGACTTCCGGGTCGTAACCCAATACAGAAAGGCATGCAATATCGCTTCCGGGTTTAAATTTTTTCGGTACGGTATTGACGACTCCTAATACTCCGTTGGAGGATATATTATCCATATTTGGTGTTCTTGCAGCTTCCAGAGGCGTTCTTCCGCTTAGTTTCTCAAGTTTGTAATCGGCCATTCCGTCCGGTATGATAACACATAATTTCATTTAATTTTGCCTTTCTACCTCTGTGACCTTGTGGGATTGGTTATTGCCTCTTTAATCAAGGGTGTTGTCTCTTTATGAGTTTAATTGTTTTTGTGATCTAAAATGAAGGATTTCAATGAAGATTCAATATAACAGACACCTGCGATTATATCAATACAATTTGAGTGTAAATGTCTATAAAAACACCACTTGCCATTATCATTCCCTATGTTTTTTTCTTGTCATGTTAAACCCACTTTGATAATATCATTTGTTGATTATAAGTAGACAGATTAATGCTGAAAAATGATAAGCCTAAACGACAAAGATATAATCTCTATTTTAGACTTTACGAAGGAAGAGATATTATATGTTTTGGAAATGTCAGGGAGGATGGAAAATGAAGATTATCCTGATATATTAAGAGGAAAGATACTTGCAAACCTGTTTTTTGAGCCTTCCACACGGACTAGATTAAGTTTTGATGCAGCAATGAAGCGGTTGGGTGGACAGGTTATAGGTTTTGATGAATTAGGTACAACGTCTACGGTAAAAGGTGAATCGTTAAGAGATTCTGTTAAAATTATTGAGGGTTATTGTGATATTATTGTTTTAAGACATTTTCTTGAAGGTGCTTCCCGGCTTACGGCGGATTCCGTGGGCATACCGGTTATTAATGCCGGTGATGGGGCGAGTCAACATCCGACTCAGACCTTCGTAGATCTTTATACTATTATGAAGGCAAAAGGTGGAATTGAGAATTTGTCGATTGGTTTTCTGGGTGATCTAAAGTATGGCAGGACCGCCCACTCGCTGGCATACGCTCTTGCTCATTTTAATACTGATATGTCCTTTATTTCACCTCCAAGTCTCAGAATGCCTAAAGACTATATTGAGGAATTAGCAATAAGAAATGTTTCATATAAGGAAGTTGAATCTATAACTGAAGTCAGTAATAAGCTTGATATCCTTTATTGTACAAGGATACAGAAGGAGCGATTTGCTGAGCCTGTGGAGTATGAAAAAGTGAAAGGACTTTATAAACTCAGCAAATCAGTTATGGATGAACTTAAGGTTAAAGATGATCTTAAAATCCTTCACCCACTTCCACGAGTGGATGAGATGGATGAAAGCCTGGACGCAACAGAATATGCTATGTATTTTCAGCAGGCTCACAGTGGTATTCCGGTAAGGAAAGCGCTTTTAGCCTCTATACTAGGTGCCATACAATGAAAAAACTAGAGGTTTCCGCAATTGAAGAAGGTACAGTTATTGACCAGATTGCAAATAAAAGTACATTCAAGGTTGCCAATATATTGAACATCCAGGACATAGAGCAGGTGGTGTTGATTGGTTTTAATTTGTCTAGTAAGAAATTAGGCAAAAAAGGCATTATAAAGATTGGTGGTAAACTCCTCACGCAGGAGGAAGTAAATAAGATTTCACTGATCGCACCGGATGCTACGGTGAATATTATCAAAGATTCGGAAGTTGTAAAAAAATTCACAGTGGATATTCCGGATTCTATAGAAGAGTTTATGAAATGTTTTAACCCGAATTGCGTAAGCAATCATCAGAATATTCTAAGCAGGTTCCATGTAATAAGTAAGAATCCTATAAGGATAAGATGTCACTATTGTGAACGTCACATGGGTGTGGATGATATAGAGTTGGTTTAAATGTTAACCAGGCTTTCGTATAAGACAGAAGAAAAGTTAGAAATTAAAATTAGTTTTAGAGAATGGAGAGAAAGATATGGTAGAAACAACAATTGAGAAAAAACTGAACAATGATATTCTTCAAAAGAATACATTAAGAAATGAAATTGAGGGATATGTGCGAACTGTTTCTCAATGGAGAGACAAGCTTGTTAATTTGAAAAATTTCCAAGGGCAGACAAAATATGCTGATTCAATTAAACGCTATGTTACCAGGATAGAGGGTCTTCGCGTAGAATTTAACCAGATGAATGAAGAGGTGGAGAAAAATATCCGTGAGACGGGAAAGTTTGCTGACGCGGATGTAAAGGCATTCTCCTCTCAGCTGGAGCAGGAAGCTAGTAAGTACATAGGCGAGACCGAAAAAAACGTACCTAAGAAAAAATTTAAAATAAAAATAAATCCTGCTCAGGCTAAGAAGAAAACAAAGGCAAAGTCAAAGGGGACGGGAAAAGGAGTAGGCAGTTTAGAGCAGAAGGTAGAAAAGGCGATTGGAAGAGTTAGTGAAGGGCTGGAAGAGGCGGAACGTATTGCAGGGAAAATGATAATATTGAATAGGAATCTAAAAAAGGTTGATGGGTCAGCTTCGGAAGATTCTTATACTCAGGAACTGAAACGTATTGCACGTGAAAAAGCTATTTATAGTTAGTCTCTTAGCTTGAGATTTCTATGCTGTATAAGGGGTGGCATGGGCAAACTTGCTCGCCGTGGCGAGTCTGCCTTGGGTACACGATTTGCCCGTGCTATTCAGAGAATTTGTGATAGTATTCAATTGGTGGGCGGAGAGGGAGTCGAACCCTCACCTCCTTGCGGAGAAGGGATTTTAAGTCCCTCGTGTCTGCCATTCCACCACCCGCCCATCCAAATACAAAAAATGGAGGCGGCACAGGGATTCGAACCCTGGATAACGGATTTGCAATCCGCTGCCTTAGTCCACTTGGCCATGCCGCCTCATATGATGATCATCTATTAAGTTGTGCTATTATAATAAGTTACACAATCCATACAGTTGCTACTCTATATATTTGAATCCGCATAACACCTTAAAAGTAACGCTCTTCTTACGGTAAATTATACGGTAATTTGAAACATGCGATTATATATCCAATTGCTCAAATTGCAAGGGGAATAATGTGGATTTGAACATAATCATCTATTCCTGTTCGATATAAATCTGGAGTGACTTTGAGAAGGTAAAAAAACAGCAAAGATACTAGATTTTTTTCAGCCGGAATAAGTCTTTAAAGAGCTGGGAATATGACTCTTCGAGGTTGACAAATGGGTGGATGGTTGTATAAAATCCTGAAAAAGAAAGATTTTAATGAAATGAGTAGTGATTCATTTTTATAAAGAATATTTTAAGTGGTATTTACCAAGATTAAAGACCTGTCCCCAGGACCTTTGGAGGAGTCATGAACATAGAAGAAATAATGAGCAAGGATCTTGTCACCATCGGAATGGATGATTCGTTAAAGACCGTTAAAGCAATTTTCGATAATGCGAGTATTCACCATCTTCTTGTGGTCGAATCAGATAAACTGTTTGGGGTCATCTCGGATAGAGACCTGCTAAAGGCCTTAAGCCCAAACATTGGAACACTTGCTGAAACCAACAGGGATACGATAACCCTCAATAAAAGAGTACATCAGCTAATGACAAGTAAACTTGTCACTTTAACACCCGACGCTGAAATCTCTGACGTAATTGAAATTTTCAACAATCATGATGTCTCCTGCATACCTGTTGTCGATGACAAGGACAAACCTGTTGGAATAATAAGTTGGCGAGATATACTAAAAGCGATTAAGCTAGAGTGAGGTAAATTGACCGGCAATGCAAATCAAAAGAGCGCATTTTCTGGGGCCATACCTTGATTAGACAGGTAGGGTGAGCTGCTTTCCAGTTTTCAAAAGAAGTAATCTCGTCTAATTATCTTCCTCGATTTTCAAGTCTCCGATTACCATCAGGGAAGACAAAGGCATTTACACATTTTACTTTTGTGTTTGGTCCAGTTGGTTCTCAATTGATTTAATCATCTCCTTCGCTTTTGGTGCTTCTTTAAATCTTCCTGATATTTTTAATGAATGTTTATATTCGTTTAAAGCATTTTTGAGATTACCGTTTTTATAATATGCCATTCCAAGATGGAACCTTATTGTGGGTGAATTTGGTCTTGATTCGACTGCGGATTTCAGACTTTCGATGGCTTTATTAAAATTGTCTTTTTTATAGTACACCCAGCCCAAAGTGTCCAGGATTGATGCATCCTTTGGGGCCAATTTTGCAGCTTTCAGAGCATATTCCAGGCCTTCATCAAGATTAGTTTTACTTTCAGCATAGTTATAGGCCAGTTCATTGTATCCAACGGGTGAATCAGGTGCTAACGCAATAACCTGCTTATATTCATTTATGGCTTGATCAATTTCTCCCTGTCTGGAATAGATATTTCCTATTGAGAGGCGGACAGACGCATTCTTTGGGTCTAAATCTGACAATTTTTTGTATTCTTCAATAGACTTTTCTGTTTCGCCCATTATCAGATAAAGTTTTGCCAAATCATTGTGTGGAGATAAGAAGTCCGGTTGTATTTCAACTATTTTCTTAAGTTGTGTAAACGCTTGACTAAAGTCCTTATTGTCTATAAGTGTTCTACCTTTCACATACAAAGTAATAGGATTGTCCGGATGGAGCACTAATGCGGCATCGCACATCTTAATTGCCTTGTCATACCATTTATTCAGATAGAAAAAGATTGCAAGATTTGTGTGGGCAAAAGATTCTCTTTCTTCACCAACAGGTTTTAAATCGAGGTTTTTAGACCGGAACCCGTTTATAAAATTATCTGATGTTGTTAAACTCTCCTTTGCCGATTTATACTTTCCTTGTGATAAGTAAAGGTTTGTCAAGAAAATGTTGATCATCGGGTGGTGGATTTCCGGGGTTAATTCCTGTGCTTTTTTAAGATAAACTTCTGCTGTATTATTGTCACCTTCAATGTGATTTATTAGAGCGCTGGCGATCATCATGTTACCTCTTTTTGCATCAATACTTCTGGCTTTTTCTATTGCGCTTTTTGATGATTTAATATCGCCACTTGCCATTTGGAAGGTACTTAAAAGATAATTTCCTTCAAAGGAAGACTCCTCTATATCTATATACTTTTTAATGCTTTTGACAGCATCGTCGAAGTTGTCTATAAAAGAATAAGATCTGGCCAGTATCAAATATGCAGGCGCAATGTTCGCATCAATTTTCAGAATTTCATGAGATTGCTCAATGGCGTCTTTAAACCTTCCCAGTTGAAGATAAAGTGCCGCCAGGCTCTGACGAGCCCTGATAAAAGTAGGTATTTTCTTAATTACCAGTTTAAACTGTTCTATCGCATTATCGTAACCCTTCAATCCTATGAATATTGTAGCAAGGCCCATTCGTGCCATATGCTCGTCCTGATCAATTTCAAGGGCTTTATTATAGTTTTTGAAAGACTCGCCAACATTTCCTTGAAGCAAGTAGTTTATGCCTAGACCCGTGTAAGCCGAAGCGAGTTCCGGTTCACCATCAATTGCCTTCCTGAAGTATTCGTCCGCTTTTTCGAACTCCTTCTTGTCAGTATATATCCTTCCGAGGTAATAGAGTGCGAGAGGGTTGTCTGCATCTATGGTTATAGATTTCTGACACTCTTCAACTGCCTTATCAAATTTCTTTTGAGAAAGTAAAATTATTCCATTAGATAGATGTGTAAGCGATGAATTTTTAGAGACATCTTTTAAAGAGTCAATTAGCTCTTGTGCTCTGTCAAAGTTTCCGATTCCGGCATATGAAACTTGAAGTAGCTCGTAGGCAAGAATACTCTTTTTGTTGATTGTCAGTAATTCTTCGCAGGTTTTGAAAACCTCAAGAAATTTTGCTCTCCTTAAATTATAAAAGGCCTGGTTTTGGAGTTCAATTACTGACGGTTCAACTCTTAAAATAGAAACAGCAGAGGATGGAGTGCTTTTCTGTACTATAAACAGGCATATTATTGAAAAGATCAAAAACTTTCTGATAGATAATAATGGAAGCTGTTTTGTGTTTGATAAAAGTTTAATTTTCATAATTTAGTTGTTTAAAACCCTAACCTTTCTTCCCTCAATTTTTAATCTTCCTTCGGCAAAGAGTTGTATCGCTTCAGGATACGCTATGCATTCTTCTTTAAAGATCTTTTGTGCAAGTGTGTCCGGTGAGTCATCAACGTGTACGTGAACAGTTCTCTGGACAATTATTGGTCCACGATCATATTCGTTATTAACAAAATGAACGGTACAGCCTGAGATTTTGACACCACTTTCAATCGCAGCTTTATGGACATGATGACCATAATATCCTTTGCCACAGAATGCGGGAATCAGGCCCGGGTGAATGTTCATCACCTTGCCCGTATATTTATCCGGTATTTTAAAAAGGTGCAGGAAGCCGGCAAGTATTATCAGATCTACAGAATATTTTTCAATCTCCTTGATTATTGTATTACTGAAAGTTTCTGATTGGTTATAGTCTTTCTGTTGTACTATAGTGACTGGAATGCTGTTTTGTTCTGCTCTCTTTATACCATATGCATCCGGAGAACTGCAGATTACCATTTGAATTTTGGCATTAAGGGTGTTGTCGTTAATTTTATCAATAATGTTCTGGAGTGTTGTTCCGCTTCCGGAAACAAGTATTGCTAAATTAAGAGTTTCAGATATAGACATATATTGTTTTTCGGTTATAAATCAAAAAATTGCAAATCCGCTACTCATAAGTATTACACTCTGGTTCAGTTACTTTCCTTTGTGTTGGATGACCTTGACCCAGATTGGTGTATCAGAAAGGGATTCTTCCTGAACGTGTTTAATGATTTCTGTTGTATGTTCTATGATTTGTTCTCTTTTGCAATTTGACGGGAAGAAATGGAGAATTTCTGTTTCAATTTCACTTCCTTCTTCTGCATGAGCTTTGTCCGGGATAATATCTGTTGAATAGTCCAGCGGTATTATTCCACGATATTTACGGAGTAGTTCATCATAATCGTTATAAAAATTTTGTATGAGAAGTCTCAAATCTTCTGTTTCGTGATGTTCTTTCTCAAGGATGCTTTTATGTAAATCAATCAAATACTCCCGTTCTTTACCAAACTGTGTATAATTATGCTCATATGTACATGAACTGGTTTCCTCATAGGATTCTTTGATCGAGGTTAGTACTTCGAACTTACTCTTAAACCACTCTTCGAAACTTTTTTGTAACTGATTAACATTGAAGCTAACTCTTTTTGCGATATCTAATAATATTTCTCTCATAATCTTATTCCTTTTTTAAATTAATCAATTTACAACTTACTTTCCAGGTTTAAGAGAACTTTCCATCTACCTTCTTCATTTACCAGTGTAAAAGTGCCTCTTTCTTTCACCATAGGTACATTACCTTTTTTCAGGTATTGTTTCAGCATATATCTGGTTGCTTCCTGTGGGTTTTTCATGCTTTTTGGGCCGTGAAAAGGCCCGAATATCTCTCCCATAACTTTGGACATGTCCGGGGAGGTTACGGTAATATTTACGGTTGCACTGTCTTCATTTATTATTGTTTCATTTACCTTGTACTTGCGTAGCGAAGAGACTGTCTTCGCAATCTCTTGAGTAAAAGGATCGTCAAGGCTGTTTTGCTTTATAAATTCATTTTTGCTTATTGTATTCTTGTCTGCTTTCGAAATATAGCTGTATGTCTCTTTGAGATTATTTGAATAGAGGGATTTCAGGTATTTTATCAGTATTCGATCAGGTGTATGCTTTCCAAATCCAAAGACCGGACTGGTAATCAGAAGAACCAGAATTATCGTCGTAAGTTTTCTCAAGAAAAATTTTTTCTTGCTCGCCAAAATGAATATCGGGCTGGTCATAAAAGTAAAAGTACCTAATCGGCCTTTTTTCAACTTTAGTCACTTTAAAACTTGTCGGACGGTTATGTCACGCTATGGTATTTCAGTAACCATTGCCTTCACCGCCCAGGAAACGGCCAATTTTTCTATATTTTTTGTATCTTTTCTCGATTAATTTGTCTATAGGTACAGCATGGAGTTCTTCGATATATCGAACAATCGTTTCCTTTAATATCCTACTCATTTCTTCCGGACTATTGTGTGCTGCTCCTATTGGTTCAGGGATGATTTCGTCTACTATTTTCAGTTTGTATAACTCTTTTGCCGTCAAATGCAGAGCATTTGCAGCCTCTTCTGTACTATCTTTACTTTTCCACAAGATAGCCGCACAACCCTCAGGTGAGATAACAGAGCAATAAGCATATTCAAGGATCGAAAATTTGTCACCCACACCGATTCCCAGTGCGCCACCGCTTCCTCCTTCTCCAATGACAATACAGATTATGGGCGTTCTGAGCTTGCTCATTTCTGCAATGTTTATGGCGATTGCATGTGCCTGGCCCCGCTCCTCAGCTCCTATATCAGGATTTGCTCCCGGTGTATCGATTAGCGTAACTATAGGTAAGTTGAATTTTTCTGCCAGTTTCATTTTTTGTAATGCTTTTCTATACCCTTCCGGATTAGGCATCCCAAAATTGCTGTCGATTCTCTCTTTTGTTGTTTTTCCTTTGTGTTGACCAATAATCAGGGCTTTTTTCCCACCAATAGTACCAAAACCTGTAACTATTGCGTTGTCGTCCCCGAAATTACGATCTCCATGCAGTTCTATAAAATCGTCAACCATCAACTTTAGATGATCAGAAAAGGGAGGCCTAAGGTGGTGACGTGCTATTTTTACTATTTCATAAGGGGTAAGGTTGGAATACATCTCTTTCTGGAGATCGGTTTTCTCTTTTTCCAGTTTCTCTATTTGAGCAGGTGCGTCGTCTTGTTTCGTATCATCTTTTAGTTCCTGGATACGTTGTTCTAATTCAAGAATAGTATCTTCGATAGTTTGTGCGCCTTTGGTCATAACAAATTCCACGTTTAAAATCTATAAAGTTTCAATAATCTAGCTGTCGTAGCAAACTTCTCTCAATTTTAGCAATTTTTTTAAGCAAATCAAGGGAATATAGACTAATTAAAATTGACAAAATTCTTTTACAAGGTTAACATCGCCATGTAAAATTTACCATGGATTTGCTATACTAAATTTAAGTTTTTTTTGGAAAAACATAACGAATGAACTTTGGAGTTGTTGCCATTGTAGGGACGGGTTTGATAGGCGGTTCAATAGGACTTGGCCTGAAAGAGAGAGGTTTGGCAACGACAATTATAGGTGTTGGATATCGTAAAGTCTCAATAAATAAAGCACTTAAGATCAATGCCATAGACGAAGGCACACTTAAAGTTGAAGATGCCGTAAAACAGGCAGACATTATAATATTAGCAACTTCCGTAAATCTCATACCTGAATATGCAAAGAAAATAATCCCTCTTATGAAAAAATCGGCAATTCTTACCGATGTAGGAAGTACCAAGGATTATATTGTTTCTCAGGTAAACAATGAGATAAAGAGTACGTGTGATGGGGAAAAACCGAATTTTATAGGTGCGCATCCTCTTGCGGGTTCAGAGCAGAGAGGTATAGAATCTGCCAGGCCAGACCTTTTTGAAGGAAGTGTTTGTGTGCTTACACCAACAAGCCTTAATTCAAAAAAAAGTATAACAAGGTTGTCAAATATGTGGAAAGCATTGGGTGCAAAAATAAGTGTTTTGACCCCTTCTAAACATGATGAGGTACTGGCACTTGTCAGCCATTTACCTCATTTCGTTGCATCCAGTCTTGCCGGTGTTATTGATGAGAAACATTGGAAATTTGCAGCCAGCGGATTGAGAGATACTACAAGGATCGCTTCAGGTGACCCTGAGCTTTGGTTAAGTATAAGCAAACAGAATAAGAAGGAGTTAATTGAAGCATTGAGATGCTTTTCTGAAGAGGTAGAGTGTATGATAAATGACCTGGAGAAGGGAAATGATAAGAAGCTTTTAGGCCGATTGAAAAAGGCAAAAACAGTACGTGATAAGAGAAAATGGAAACAAGAATAGAGGTTTTTACTAAAGAACATTTCCCCGATTCCATCGGAAATGAAATAGCTTCAGAGATTGTGCATATTGGGATTACATCTGTAGATGAGATCAGAATGGTGCAGGTGTACCTGGTAGAAGGAGACCTGTCCAGCGAAGATATTCGAAGGATCTGTGGCGAACTGTTAATAGACGGACTGACGCAGGATTATATCTGCATTGATGGCTCACCAAATGTACAGGCAGGAAAAATCAAGCTTGGCCCCAAGTGGCAAGGTAATAATGTTCATGCGATTGAGGTGACCCGTAAACTGGGTGTAATGGATCCGGTGGAATCTACTGTGGTCAAGGGAATTAAAGATTTAGGTCTGAATGCAAGTTCGGTAAAGACTGCAAAAAAATTTCTGATAGCCGGTCAGCTTACGACTGGTCAACTTGAAACTATCGCAAATAAAGTACTTGCTAACAAAATTATAGAAGATGTCTTCATCGATAAAGATAATCTATTTTATGAGGGTAAAAATGAAACAGTAGATTACGTCTTTCGTAAGCAGGAGCTTGACATACTGGATGCAGATGATGAGCAACTTCTGGCAGTTAGTGAGAAAGGGCAGATGTATTTAACGGTTGAGGAGATGAAGGCTGTCCAGAAGTATTTTACCACACTGGGTAGAAAACCTACCGACGTTGAACTAGAAACAGTTGCTCAGACATGGTCAGAACATTGTATGCATAAAACATTTAAGGGGATAATAGATTATAATGGAGAGCATATTGATAATCTCCTCGCCAATACAGTAATGAAAGCCACTTCAGAATTGGATAAGCCATGGTGTGTTTCTGTATTTAAAGATAATGCCGGTATAATTGAATTTGATGAAGACTATAATATCTGCTTCAAAGTAGAGACACACAATCATCCATCTGCGATCGAACCTTATGGTGGTGCTAACACAGGAATTGGTGGTGTTATAAGAGACACTTTAGGTACTGGTCTGGGAGCTAAGCCGATTTTGAATACAGATGTTTTCTGCTTTGGCCCTCTGGATATGCCCCAGGAAATGATTCCGAAAGGAGTGCTTCATCCAAAAAGAATTTTTAAAGGTGTCGTCTCTGGCGTCAGGGATTATGGTAATCGCATGGGGATACCTACCGCGAACGGTGCGATTTTCTTCGATGAAAGGTATACAGGTAATCCACTTGTTTATTGTGGAAATGTAGGATTGATAGCAAAGGACAAGTGTGAAAAGGAGTCGTACAAGGGTGACTTGATTTTGGTAGTGGGTGGCAGAACCGGAAGGGACGGTATACACGGAGCGACATTTTCGTCTGTAGAATTGACGCATGAATCTGAAATGGCATCAGGGGGTGCAGTTCAGATTGGTGATCCGATAATGGAGAGGAAGGTTACGGACGCACTCTTAATAGCATTGGATCGTGGTTTGTATAATAATATTACTGATTGCGGTGCCGGAGGTCTCTCTTCTGCCGTGGGTGAGATGGGAGAAAAGCTTGGGGCTGTAGTTGACCTTGAAAAAGTGCCTCTTAAATACGATGGGTTGTCTTATTCAGAGATCTGGATTTCCGAGGCCCAGGAAAGAATGGTTCTTTCTGTACCACCGGAAAACAGGGAAGAGATCAGAGAGGTTTTTGAAGGGGAAGATGTAGAGGCTACATTTATTGGAGAGTTTACGGGAGACAAAAGATTACACTTGAGATATAACGGCGAGACGGTTGCCGACATTGAAATGGCATTTCTGCATGATGGCGTACCCAGGACCACACGAAAGGCGACGTGGCATCTGCCGACTCATAAAGAACCTGATATAAAAGAGAAGACAGATTACGGTGAAGATTTGAAAAGAATCCTCTCTTCATGGAATGTCTGCAGCAAAGAGTGGGTAATCCGGCAGTATGATCATGAGGTACAGGGCGGAAGCGTATTGAAACCTTTAGTGGGAGTAGATAACGATGGCCCCGGTGATGCGTGCATAGTCCGGCCCGTTTTAGGCTCTAACAAAGGAGTAATTGTATCGAATGGTATGAATCCTAAATATGGTGACATAGATCCTTATCATATGGCCTCTTCGGCAATTGACGAGGCCTTACGACAAGTTGTATCTGTGGGTGGCAGTCTGGAAGAGGTTGCTCTTTTAGACAACTTCAGCTGGGGTAATACCAGCAAGCCTGAGTGTCTGGGAGGTCTGGTAAGGGCGTCAAGAGGCTGTTATGACATCGCATTATATTACGGAACTCCGTTTATATCCGGTAAGGATAGCTTGAATAATGAGTTCAAGGCCGGAGATAAAACTATTGCAATACCACCAACTCTGCTGATTTCTGCCATATGTGTAATGCCGGATGTTACCAGGGCAATTTCAATGGATGTAAAATCACCCGGTAATCTCATCTATATTATAGGTATGACAAAAAATGAACTTGGTGGCTCTCACTATTATTATACACACGGTTTTATAGGAAATTCCGTTCCTAAAGTAGACACAGAGATCGCAAAGAGGACGATGGATTTACTTGCAAATGCGACAGGAAAGGGTTTGGTCAGATCATGTCATGACTGTTCGGAGGGTGGACTTGCTGTTACGGCAGCTGAAATGAGCTTTGCGGGCGGATATGGAATGGCACTCGATCTGTCTCAAGTCCCAGTAGAAGAAGAAGTTATCCGTGATGATACAATTCTTTTTTCAGAATCCAATACACGATTTGTTGTAGAAGTTGAGCAGCAACAACAGAATGAATTTGAGGCGGCAATTGAAGGCATTTCGTATGGTTGTATAGGGGAAGTTGTAGAAAACGATATGTTTACCGTCTTATCTCTAACCAGCGAAAAGGTGATCTCGGAAAAGATCTCTGATCTTAAAGAGGCATGGCAGGCAACCCTTACTTTGTAATATGAAATTATAACGATGGCAGTTGAAAATAATAATAATAAACCAAGAGCCGTAATACTTCGTACGGCTGGAACTAATTGCGCTTACGAAACGCAGTATGCACTTGAAAAAGCGGGTGCCGACGTGGATCTAATGCATGTTAATCAATTGGTCAAGGGAAAAGGCTTATTAAGCCCTTATCATATCTTTGTTTTGCCTGGTGGATTTACCTATGGGGATGACATTGCCGCAGGAAAGGTTCTGGCAAATCAGCTCAGGCAGCAGGTACTGGATGAACTTACGAGATTTATCGATGATGGTAAGCTGATAATTGGTATCTGTAATGGCTTCCAGGTTTTAATGAAAATGGGACTATTGCCGGAGGTGAAGGGGGCTCAGACATCTTTGACCGGTGATAAACAGCGATTCACTTTGACTTACAATGACTCAAATAAATTTGAAGATAGATGGGTTTATTTGAAGTCAGCTTCAAATAAGTCTGTTTTTGTTGATAATGATAGTTTCATGTATGTTCCAATAGCCCATGCTGAGGGGAAATTTGTTGCAGAGAACCAGGAAGACGTAGAGAAACTTGATAAATCCGGGCAAATAGTATTTAAATATGTTGATAAAGATGGTAATATGTCTGATTATCCATGGAATCCAAACGGTTCTTCGGGTAATATTGCAGGAGTTTGCGATTCAACGGGAAGGGTTCTTGGCATGATGCCGCATCCTGAACGTCATATTGATCCGACACAGCATCCAAGATGGACCAGGGAAGGGTTAAAAACCGAAGGTGATGGGATCGCTATATTTAGAAATGCCGTAAATTATATCAGCAGGACATTTAGTTCATGATATTAAGGAGGAGTTGTGGAAGATAAACCCATAGATCTAACGCCAGTGGCCGGGATTGTTTCAGCATATGTTCATGACTATGAATCTAACTTGATAGCAATCTTGCAGCAAACGCAGGATGAATATGGATACTTACCGAAATCTGTAATGAAGGAGATCACAAAGTTAACGGATGTGCCACTGACAAGAATCTTTGGCGTTGTCACATTTTATTCACAGTTTACTCTTACACCACGTGGCAAGCACGCGATAAAAATTTGTAACGGTACAGCCTGTCATGTAAGAGGTGTGGATGAAGTTAAAGAAAAGGTAAAGGAACATTTAAGTGTGACTGAAGGGGAGACTACGGCAGATTTTCAATTTACGTTGGAAACAGTTGCCTGCATTGGAACATGCTTTCTTGCACCGGTAATGATGGTAGATGATAGATATTTTGGTAAGTTGACTACAGATTCGGTGACGGATATTGTTAAAGAATATTCTAACTAATACTTAGGGATAGAAGATGCTAAAAAGATTAAATTCGTATGATGACCTTATTACCATGAGACAATCTGGTGATAAGAAGATTAAGCAGGATAAGGTCAAAGTCTCTATTTGTATGACCGGCTGCAGGGCTCTGGGCGCTCAGGAAGTTTATGAAGAGTTCAGTAAGCAGATTAAGAAACAGAAACTACAGGATAAAGTTGAGGTTATAGAGACCGGATGCCAGGGCCTCTGTGCAAGGGCTCCGGTTATGACGATAGACCCTCCTGATGCTCCTAGTATTTTTTACGGCAGGGTTACCGTAGATATTGTGCCGGATGTTATTTCCAGCACAATTCTAAAAGGAGAGGTTATCAAGAAGCTCTGTTATGCAGAAGCCGGTAAGAAAATACCTTATATGAAGGACATACCGTTTTATAGCAGACAGAATAAAATTGTTCTGAGAAATTGTGGAATTATTGATCCGAATAGTATCGAACAATATATAGAAAGAAAAGGATATGATGCGTTCGCAAAGGCGCTTTTTGAATTTGATCCGGAAAGGATAATCAGCGAAATTACTCACTCAGGTATAAGAGGTCGTGGAGGTGCCGGCTTCCCCACAGGGCTTAAGTGGGGATTTTGCAGAAAGGCGAAAGGCGATACTAAATATTTAATATGTAATGCCGATGAAGGTGACCCTGGGGCTTTTATGGATAGAGCTATCTTGGAAGGTGATCCTCATGCGGTGATTGAGGGGATGCTGATTGCTGCGCGTGCAATTGGTTCTGGAAAAGGTTTTGTTTACGTAAGGGCTGAGTATCCAATTGCAGTTAATCATCTCAGGAATGCGATTGCACAGGCCAAAAAACTCAATTTGCTAGGCAATAATATTCTTGGTTCCGGGTTCAATTTTGATCTGGAAATTAAAATGGGAGCAGGCGCTTTTGTCTGTGGAGAAGAGACTGCCCTCATTGCATCTATTGAAGGTAAAAGGGGAATGCCGCGTCCTCGGCCTCCTTTTCCTGCAAATTCCGGATTGTGGAGTAAACCTACTAATATTAACAATGTAGAGACCTTGGCTAATATACCGGTGATAATTGCTGAAGGTGCCGATTGGTATAAGCAGCTTGGCACAAAGAATGGTGCAGGTACCAAAATATTTGCACTGGCAGGTAAGGTGAAGAATACCGGTTTGGTGGAAGTACCAATGGGAACTACACTGAGAGAGATTGTTTTTGATATAGGAGGAGGTGTACCAGGTCGTAGTGGGTTTAAGGCGGCACAGATGGGAGGCCCTTCTGGTGGTTGCGTGCCTGAGGAACACCTGGATCTACCAATAGATTATGAATCGGTAAAGGCTGTTGGTGCTATCATGGGGTCTGGTGGTTTGATAGTTATGGACCATGATACTTCGATGGTTGATATTTCGAGATATTTTATGGAGTTTGTACAGGAAGAATCATGTGGCAAATGTGTGCCTTGTAGAGTCGGTACAAGAAAGATGCTGGATATATTGACAAGGATAACCAAAGGAGACGGTTGCAGAAGTGATATAGAAGATCTAAAAGAAATGGCATATGTTACACAGACGGCTTCTTTATGTGGGCTTGGACAAACAGCGCCAAACCCCGTGTTATCTACAATCAGGTATTTCATAAACGAATATGAAGCCCTAATAAAATGAAGAAAATTGTAGTTGCTGGAACGTCAAGTGGAGTAGGCAAAACTACTGTAGCATCGTTTCTTTTAAGTAGTTTGCCTGGTCTAACACCGTTATTTAACAAAAACAGTGAGGAAATAGTCAATCATAGGCGTATATTGCAGCATGCGGGTAGTACTTCTAATGGGGCTATAGAACACTCTCCTGGCTTATTTCTCCCTGAAAGCTTATGGGGCGCTTTAAAAATTACCATAAGGCATGAAGGTTCTTGTCCCAGACACACGGACTGTCATACGTGTGATGACGGATATGAGCCTTTTACGATTGTAACAAGTGATAGCATTTTAAGGGAAAAAGGAAAAGATACTGATTTGTTGTCAAGGGCAGGAGCCGGTAAAGTTGTCTGGCTACAATCTGATGCGAATGTAGAAAAAGCCGGAATTGAGGCGGGGTTGGATTGTTTTGACAAAGAACATAATTTGGTAATTGAAGGCAATAGTTTTCTTCGTGTTCAAAGTGCGGATGTAGCGATTTTGGTTGTATCTCCCTCGGTAGACAAAATAAAGAGATCTGCCAGACTATTGTTGAATAAGATAGACTTTGTTGTTATTAACATCCAAAAAAATCATACAACTGCAGAGATTGAGGTATGCAAAGAAAGAATGCTTGCTTTTGGATTTAATGTGCCATTTTATGTAGTCAATCCTTGTTTGGGAACAGATTATTCCAACCAAGTGTTTATTGAAAAGATACAGGATATGTTGTTTAAAACATAGTGCTGCAAAGTCGCAGCCAAGTTTAAAGTGACTAAAGTTTGAAGTGCCTAAAGTTATGGCGTTTTCTTATTTATTTAACTTTAGCCTACCTGCCGAAGGTGATAATTAAAGAAACACCTTTACTTTAGGCACTTTAGCTCACTTCATACTTTAGTCACTTCTTTAGTTCGCTTCCCGCCCAAGCCGTTCGGACGGGTAGTCACTTTTAACTTTTAATAAACTGAATGACCATTCAAGAGTTGTCCCAAAAGAAATGGATATTCCCACCTTTGAATATAAATCTCCAGACAGAGATTTCTAATGCACTTCGTATTTCTCCATTATTATCACAGTTATTGATTAATAGAGGTCTTACAGATGTGGAATCTGCCAAAATATTTTTAGATTCAACTCTGTCTCTACTTAGCGACCCTATGTTGCTGCCTGATATCGAAAAATCAAGTGAGAGGATTATTGACGCATTAAGTCGAGGTGAGAAAATCACGGTGTATGGTGATTATGATGTTGATGGGATTTCTTCTACAGCATTGATGGTGCAGTGCCTTGAGACCCTTTCCCGGTTATATTGGAACCAGAAATCCATAATCGATTATTACATACCGGACCGTTTAAAAGAGGGGTATGGTCTAAGCGTTGAGGCGATCAAGACACTAAGTGAAATGGGTACAAAGGTTATTATCACGGTTGATTGTGGCGTTAACGCTTTTAAGGAGGCTAAATTAGCCAGAGAAGAGGGTATTGATCTTATTATCACGGATCATCATGAGCCTGGAGACAAATCGTTAGATAGCGATAAAGATACGGAGAAGCAAAGCTCGGTATCCTGTGGCTGTGACGCCGCTTTTGGGCTGATTAACCCGAAACTGACAACCTCAAATTATCCTTTCAGGGAGCTTGCTGGTGTCGGAGTTGCTTTTATGCTTGCGTGGGCATTAGGGCAAATTGCTGCTACCCGTTCCGATCATTCGACTGTCCGTCCACAGAAGAAGAAGGTTGCAAATGAGTTTAAAGATTTTCTTATGGAAGCGATAGGGTTAGCTGCTTTAGGTACAATTGCTGATGTTGTTCCTTTAAAACAGGAAAACAGGATATTGGCGAAATACGGTCTGAGTTCACTGCAGAATTCTGGAAATCCTGGAATTATGGCATTAAAAGAAGTTGCAGGACTTAAAGACAAAACAATTCATTCATCTCATGTGGGATTTAATTTAGGACCAAGAATCAATGCTGCCGGTAGAGTGGGAAATGCAAAAAAGGGTGTAGAACTATTGACTGCAAAGTGTGAGAATAAAGCGAAGGAGTTGGCCGAATATTTAGAAAGTGAAAACAAGAGAAGGCAGAAAATACAAAGTGATATATTGCAATCGGCGAGGAAGAAGGTATTAGAGGAAGTGGATGTCGACTCGGAAATGGCAATTATAGTATCTGATGATAGCTGGCACCAGGGGGTAATAGGTGTTGTTGCCTCAAGGCTTGCGTCAGAATTTTACCGGCCGGTCATTATAATTGCGACTGATGGCAAGATAGGGCACGGTTCAGCACGATCAATACCTGATTTCAACTTATATAGCGCCCTGGTAAAATGCCAGGAATATTCCACGGACAGGAAGATACTGATTTCATTTGGGGGGCATGCACAAGCTGCTGGATTGAAACTATTAAAAAATGATATTTCTAAGTTTAAGGAAATTTTTAATACCGTTTCAAGAGAGCAGATGGAATGGGATGATATGACACCGACACTGAATGTAGACCTTGAAGTTAAATTGTCGTCAATTTCAAGCTCTCTATTTAAAGAATTAAAATGTTTGTTTCCTCATGGAGAAGGTAATCAGGTTCCTGTCTTTGCTACCAGAAATGTAAAGGCTGTTGGTCAGATACGCCGTTTTGGAGTAAGTGGTAAACATTTGGGTTTCTTTGTGAGGCAGGGAGATGTTTCGTTCAAGGCAGTCGGATTTGGCTTGGGGGATAAAATTGATGCCCTTAAACAAAACAATGGAAATTGCTCTATTGTCTATGTGCTCAGACAGCCGTTTCGGAAAGAAACAAATAGTCGGTATAACAATAACGATATGAAGTATAAAGAAGATATAGAGCTTGAGTTAAAAGATATTTCTACTTGAAAACGATATAACGTTCTATTAACATAACTCACAATCCAGAAAGTGGAATACTTGAACTTACAGGGAGTTTTAATTCAACTATGGGTCTTTGGCCTGGGACTCGTTTTCGGCAGTTTCTTAAATGTTTGTATTTATAGAATTCCCGAGAGGATTTCATTGTTATGGCCGGCTTCTTCATGTGTTAACTGTAGCAACCGTATAGTGTGGTATGATAATATTCCCGTTTTAAGCTATCTTTTTCTCAGAGGAAAATGCAGGCATTGTCAACATAAGATTTCAGCATTATATCCAATAATAGAGGTAATTACCGGTCTTGTTTTTCTGCTTCTATTCCATAGTGTTTTGATAGTAAACGGTGATTCGATTTGTGCTTATATCTTTTACTTGATCTTTTGTTGTCTTCTTATTGTCGGATCTTTCGTAGATTTGCAGCTTTACATTATTCCTAATGAAATTACGTATACCGGATTGATTTTGGCGCCAATTGCGGGTCTTTTGTGTACGGGGTTTCATAATTTGAATAGCGCACTCGGGTATTTTGATAATAGCGCCAACCAATTGGTAGCGTCCCTGCAGGCATCAATGATAGGGATTCTTGTTTCCGGTGGAATGATTTATCTCTGTGGCGTCATTGGCAAGCTGATCCTGAGAAAAGATGCAATGGGCTTCGGTGATGTTAAGCTCATGGGCGTAATAGGTGGTTTTTTAGGATGGAAACTTGCGGTTGGGACTTTTTTCCTGGCCCCGTTTTTTGGATTATTGTTTGGGATACCCAGGCTTATTTCAAAGAAGGGTAAGATGATTCCTTACGGCCCATTTTTATCACTGGCAGCTTTTATATGTTTATTGTTTAAAGATGATTCTGTTAAGATAATAGATAATTATTTAGGTATTTATGTAAGCCTTTTTTCACATTTTTTTTGATATTTTTCACTTTTAATAAGTTAAGAGCAATAAATTTAGGCGTAAGTAGGCAAGGCTATATAAGGAATTTTTAACTCTTGAGGTTTCAATTTTAGAGAATGGAGGTGTTTATGGGTTTTAAGTCAGGATTGGTAAGATGTTTCTTTTTGTCATTGATAATTCTTTCTGTAGGATGTGCAGAGTTGAGGGGTCTCCGGGAAGAAAAAATATTGATGACTCAAAGGATAGAAGAGTTGGAAAGTGAAAACATTGATTTGGATTCTAAATATGCAGTAAGCGAGAGTGAAAAAGCGAGATTACTTCAAGAGAAGAACAGATTAGAGCGTGCAAGGCAAAGTATGGAAGGAAGGCTGAGAGGGACAGGTGTAAGTGTCAAGATCAAGGAAGGCCATATTTCCGTTGTCCTCCCTTCGTCAATTTTATTTAATTCAGGGCAGACTAAACTGAAGAAACAGGCAACAAGTAGTCTGTCTAAAGTATGTAAAGTGCTTAAAAAAGATTTCCCAAATGATACTATCAGGATTGAGGGACATACCGACAGTGATCCAATTAAACGTACAAAACAGGTTTACAAGACTAATTGGGAACTTTCAGCGAAGAGGGCTACAACGGTACTTCATTATCTAATAGACAATTGTCATTTGGATCCTAAAAAGTTATATCTTGCCGGTTTCGGAAAATATCAACCTGTTGCAAGCAACAAAGACAAGAGTAGTAAGAAGAAAAATCGACGAGTGGAGATAGTTGTTTTAACAGACTGATGATAGCGATTATTGACTACGGAATGGGCAATCTGCGGAGTGTAGAAAAGGCATTTGAAAAAGTTGGCTTTGGTGCGGTTGTAACTGATAAACCTGAAATTATAACAAATGCCGATAAAATTGTATTGCCGGGTGTTGGCGCCTTTAAAGATGCGATAGATGGTTTGCGTGAAAGAAATTTAATTGAGCCGATAAAAACCCATATAAAGCAAAATAAGCTTTTTCTTGGGATTTGTCTTGGTCTTCACCTGCTCTTTACAAGAAGTTATGAGGATGGGGAGCATGACGGCTTGAATATAATTCCTGGTAAGGTCGTTAGATTTAAAGCTGACAGACTCAATAAAAACAATACAGGTGACCATAAAGAGGAGGTAGAAACGTTTAAGGCACTGTCCGTTGTGAACAGCCAAAAGCTAAAAATCCCTCACATGGGTTGGAACACAATACAAGCGAAGAAAGAGGTGCCTATCTTAAAAGGTTTGCCGGTTGATCCATATATGTACTTTGTACACTCTTATTATGTGGTTCCTGACAGAGATGAAGTTGTTGCTGCCGAGACGGAGTACGGTGTACCGTTTGTTTCAATGATTTCAATGGAAAATATCTTTGCAATGCAATTTCATCCTGAAAAAAGTCAGCATTACGGTTTGATGATTCTCAAGAATTTTGGTGAATTATAATTTGAAAGAATTGCTAATAGTGGACTCTCTAAGGAGGCAACGATGGGGCAATATGAAACGAAAGATATTAGAAACGTGGCATTTGTTGGACATGGTGCGTCAGGAAAGACTTCGCTGGTTGAAGGGATTTTGTTTAAGGCCGGAGCTACAAAGCGTTTAGGTTGTGTTGATGAAGGTACTTCCATTTCAGATTTTGATTCGGAAGAAAAAAAAAGAAAGACTACCATTGACTCTTCAGTGTTACATTGCAATTGGCAGGGCAAAGAGATCACTGTAATTGACACGCCTGGATATCCTGACTTTATAAGCGGTTCAATAAGCTCTTTAAATGCCGTAGAAACCGCAATAATAGTAATTGCTGCTACAAGCGGAATCCAGGTAAACACTCAAAAAATGTGGGATATTGCCGGTGATGCAGGGCTGGCCAGAGTGATCGTAATTACAAAGATGGATGGTGATAATGTTGACTTTCCTGCACTTCTGGATTCTATTCAAAATGCATTTGGTGAAGAGTGTCTACCATTAATGTTGCCGGTAGGTCATGGATCAGGATTTAATGGAGTGGTAGATATCTTCAATCTGCCGGAAGAAGTTCCGGCAGATGTTATAGGTGACGTTGATGAATGCCGTGAGAAGTTTCTTGAAGGAATTGTTTGTGTATGTGATGAGACAATGGAAAAGTATTTGGATGGACAGGAGATAGAGATTGAAAAACTTCATGGGTGCTTTACTACGGCAGTTGCTTCGGGTAGTGTTGTACCAATCTTATGTTGCGACAATAAGAAGGGTATCGGTATTGAAGAGATTGTTGATGTAATTTCAAAATATACTCCATCGCCGGAAAAGGGCCTGGCCCGGAAGAGTGTTGGAATGGAAGGGGATGAAGTTGCGACAGAAGAAAAAGATGTGGAGGTTTCGAAGAATGCCCCATTCAGCGCACAGGTGTTCAAGTCAATAACGGATCCTTTTGTTGGTAAACTGAGTTTCTTCAGAGTCTATTCAGGGGAGTTGAAACACCATCAGGAAGTTTATAACGTACGTGCGAAAAAGAATGAAAAGATCGGACATATGTTTAAAACTTTCGGGAAAGAGCAGCAGGAAGTTGATGGGGCCATACCTGGTGACATTGTTACCATATCGAAAATTGAAGATATATCGGTATCAGATACATTATGTGATCCACACGCAAAAGTTAAGTTTAAAGACATTAAATTTCCGAATCCTATGGCTTCTCTGGCTATTGAACCTAAGAGTAGCGGGGCGGAACAAAAGATTAGTGAAACGCTACACAGGCTGGTAGATGAAGACAGTACATTTAAGGTTTCAAGAGACGTCCAGACGCATGAATTGGTTGTTACGGGGATGAGTAATCTACACCTGGATGTAATCCTGAGTAGATTAAAGAGCCGTTATGGCATTGATGTTGAGTCAAGACAACCAAAGATTCCTCATAAAGAAACGATTACAACGAAAGCAAGCGCGCAATATAAACATAAAAAACAGACTGGCGGTAAGGGGCAATATGGAGAGGTTTATTTGCGTATAGAACCGCTGGAAAGGGGTGGCGGTTTTCAATTCGTAAGTAAAATTGTTGGAGGAGCAATTCCATCTCAGTATATTCCGGCTGTAGAAAAGGGTTTAAGAGAAACAATAGCTAAGGGGATTCTCAGTAATAATCCGATAGTAGACGTGAAAGTCGAGCTATACGACGGCACTTTTCATAATGTTGATTCTTCTGAAGCGGCTTTCAAGGTGGCAGCTTCAAAGGCATTCCATCTGGCATTTGATGATGCGAAACCTGTTTTACTGGAACCTGTGGTTAACATCGAGGTAACTATCCCTTCTGAGTTTATGGGTGAAATAACAGGTAATCTCTCTTCCAGGAGAGGTCGGGTGCAGGGTATGGACTCTTTTGGAGACCTCCAGGTTATTCAGGCAAGTATTCCTATGGAAGAAGTAAAAAACTACGAAACAGAACTGAAATCAATGACAGGTGGTAGAGGCTCATATACTATGGCACTTTCACATTATGATGTAGTCCCATCACACCTTGTACCGTTGATCATTGCACAAGCAAAGAAGGAGACTGAGAAAGCAGATAAATAGAGAAAAAATTGTTTTTAATATTTTATTAAAATGAGAAGAAAGATTTGACAATCTAAAGTATTAGAACATAGTAAGGGTGCCCTCGGAAGGACAGCTTTTTTTTGTAATGATGTACTGGAGAGGGGATTGTTCAGTTAGGTATTGACATCCATTTATCACTTAGATTCTCTCCATAATTATTATTTGTTTCTCACGCTTTTTTCCGTTCTAAAGAATTTCAGGAATGCTATAAAGCTAATCTCTTTGTAATCTATTCCATAGACATAAAATTTTGAATAAGTTCTTTAGTTACGATTCTTCAAACTACATATCTTCGGAATTAATTAAACAGTTATTGCTTTTAACAGGCTACCCAAGCCAGGCATTTAGCAAATTTACGAGTCATAAGGTCCTTTAAAATCTATGTGCGATTTTTTGTGATTTTGCGTTTTCAGGTAACCGGTTAAGTACTGACATAATGTCCTTCTTTTTCATGTATTACAATGCGAATTGACAGGTTGTCAAGGTGGGCATGGAAAGAGACGGAGAACGGCTTACTATAGCAAAAGCCAAGGCTTATAAGTACTTGCTGTTTTTGCGTTTAGGTTAATACATCTGTTTTGTTTATCTTTTTGTCTGTGGCACTTCTTTTGCTCGATTTATAGAGCGCATTACGTAAGCATATTATCATAGGCAGAAAAAAGTTCGTATAGAATAAGTAGTTTAGTTTTGGAAATTAAGCAAAAATTAGAGCATAAATAAAGGATAGTATCAATTTGCAAATTAGAATATTAATGCTAGTTTATCTACAAAAAATTATTTAATATTAGCTCTGATAAAATTTTGTTGCTTATTATGTGCTTTACGGGTTAGCGGTTTATTTTATGGGACAATGAGAATCCATGATAGACAAAGCGACTGGCTTGCATGTAGAAATATGGCTTGTCCAGAAAGTTCGTTGAGCATGGAATCTATGTATTAAATATTACCTTTTTGACGCTTTTGTACCATGGCCAGAAAAGGAGATATTTTTATCAAATTCAATTTCATGGAGGTTAAAGTTATGCGAGGATTTACAATTGCAATTATGTTAGTCGTAGCTTTTATGGTAGGTAGTATCCAGCTGGTAGTTGCAGAGGAAGTTAAGGCAGAAGAGAAAGCAAAAGTGGAGTCTGAGGTTGCATCGGAGACGGAGATTGTTCTTACTCCTGAAGAGTTTGAAAAATGCAGGGTGATATACTTCGACCGCTGTGCAGGCTGCCATGGTGTTTTACGAAAAGGAGCCACTGGGCCAGATCTTACTCCAGGCAAGATGAAAGCCAAAGGATCAAAAAAGCTCAGAGAGTTTATATGGTTTGGGACCGGTGGTGGTATGCCTGGCTGGGGGAAAATGGGTACTATTACCAGTGAAGAGACCGATCTCTTGACGAAGTACATTCAAAACAAGCCTCCTGTTCCGCCTCAATGGGATATGAAGAAGGTTAAAGGGAGTTGGAAAGTATTGGTCCAGCCGGAAGAACGTCCTACAAAGCCGGAGCACGATCGTAACGTGGATAATATGTTCGCCGTGATCCTGCGAGATGCTGGTCAGATAGCGATTATTGATGGTGACACTAAAGAAATAATAAGCACGGTTGACTCTGGCTATGCGGTACACATCGTAAGGATGTCAATGTCAGGAAGATATGTTTATTCCATAGGTAGGGATGGCAAGTGTACAATAATAGACCTCTGGATGAAAAAGCCTGACACCGTAGCAGAGATCCGATGTGCACTTGACGCTCGATCCGTCGATGTAAGCAAGTTCAAAGGTTTCGAAGACAAGTTCGCCGTAGTCGGTGGTTACTGGCCACCCCAGTTTGTGATACTGGACGGTGCGACCCTTGAGCCCATTAAAATTGTAAGTACTCTGAGCTACACTTACGATACAGAAGAGTTTCACCCGGAGCCGCGCGTAGCCAGTATTGTAGCATCGCACTTCGCGCCTGAATGGGTCTTGAACATTAAAGAGACAGGACAGGTATGGCTCGTGAATTATTCTGATCCAAGCAACCCCGCAATTAAAATGATTGAGGCTGAACGTTTCCTGCATGACGGAGGCTGGGATTCAACCAAGCGATACTTCCTCGTGGCAGCAAATGCGAGAAATAAGATATCCGTAATAGATGCCAAGGAGCAAAAACTCGTTAAAAATATTGATACTGGTGGCATTAAACCGCATCCTGGAAGAGGGGCAAACTGGGTTGATCCGGAGTTTGGTCCGGTATGGGCCACGGGGCACATTGGTGATAGTGTGGTGTCAGTAATAGGCACGGATCCGGTGGATCATCCGGAAAGTGCCTGGAAAGTGGTCAGAAAAATAAATTCGCTTAGTTCCGGTAATCTGTTTATTAAGACCCATCCGAATAGCAAATGGGTTTGGCTTGACACTCCTCTTAGTAAGAAAAAGAAATATCGAACAACTGTTGCAGTCTATGATAAGGCAAACATGGCAGCTGGGATATTCAGGGAATTGAAGGTCGCAGACTATGGCAAGGCTGTACACATGGAGTATAATAAAGCAGGAGACGAAGTTTGGATAAGCATCTGGGGTAATTTGGGAGATGCCGAGAAGGGCCAGGCAGGCGAGATAGTGATTTTTGATGACAAGACCCTAACAGAGAAAGCAAGGATAAAGAACCTTCTCACTCCTACGGGTAAGTTCAATGTGTACAACACCGTATATGACATATATTAATATGTTTTCCGGATTATTTCAGTAGTTTACAGGAAGGCACGGACAAATTCTATTTGTTCGTGCCTGTTTTATTTTTTGTTTTTCTAAGATTGAAAGGTGCGGTGTTCGGGTGATAAATTGTTCGAAGCTTCTACAAAGCACAAATACGCTGAAAGAATTAAAAAGGTACTCAGCGGTTAAGAAGGAGACACCAAAATGGATGCTTCGCTTCTCTAAGACGACCTCACCTATCGTGGTTTGGAATATAACCTTGAAGTGTAATCTGAGCTGCGCCCACTGCTATATTAGCGCAGTGGGGCCGGAGGCAGAGTCTGAGGCAGTGTCTGCGGCAGATATGGAGGAACTCACAACCAGAGAGGCGATGGATATGATCGATGACCTGGTGTCAATAAAATCACCCATGCTCGTTTTCTCTGGCGGTGAACCATTACTGCGAAACGATTTGTATGAGCTTAATGTTTATGCCATGAAGCAAGGACTCAGGACCATACTGTCGACCAACAGCACGCTTATAACTAAGGAAGTGGCGAGTAAAATCAAGAAAGCGGGATTTGTTTATGTAGGCGTTAGCCTGGATGGTACCGAAGAGGTACATGACCGATTTCGGGGGGCAAAAGGGGCATTTGAGAAGTCGCTTCAGGGGTTGAGAAACCTCATGGAGGTCGGGGTTAGTACCGGTGTGAGATTTGCCATTACCAATCAGAATTACGATGAGTTGTCCAAAGTCCTTGAGATAACCAGACGTGAAAAAATACCAAGGTTCTCACTCTTTCAGCTTGTGTATGGGGGTAGAGGGAAGGAGATTATTGACTGGGACATCTTCAACGAGCAGCGGAGAGAGGTAATGGATTACATAATAAAGGAAGCCAAAGTGAGTGACGGTATGAACATTGTGACTGCCGATAATTACGCCGACGGTATTTATCTGCTGCAAGATGTCACAGAGCATGACCCGGAGCGAGCTGTTGAGGTGGAACGGCTCCTTGCTATGCAGAGTGGCTGTCCGGCAGGGGACGGGCTTGCGAACGTGGACAATCGGGGAGATGTGCACCTCTGCCCCTACTGGCAGAGTCGGACAATAGGCAATATTCGGGAGAAGAAGTTCAGCGAGATATGGTTTGACGAAGAAAATGAAATCCTTGCCAAGATGAGAGACAAAACACGCTATCTTAAGGACAAGTGCGGGAGGTGTAAGCTCAGTCACCTATGCATGGGATGCAGGGTCAGGGCAGAGGTGGCTTGTGGTGATCCTTTCGGGGAAGACCCAGCGTGCTACCTGACAGAGGAGGAGATTAGCGGGGCAAAGGTTAGATTACATGATAGAAGTTAGCAGGATACTGGTATCGGAGAAACTTGAAAACAAGGCACTTCGCCACAAACGCAGTGAAGGCTCGGCTCCGGTTGTAGTGTGGTGCACAACGAAGAGGTGTAATCTAAACTGCATGCACTGCTATTCCGGTGGCAATACAGCCTCTGATGGCGAACTATCTACCGATGAAGCAAAAAGAATGCTTGATGAACTGAAGGACTGTGGTTCTCCATTCATGATACTCTCCGGCGGAGAGCCCTTTTTGCGGGCGGATGTTTTCGAGTTGGGAAGCTATGCCAGGGAGATAGGTTTGATGGTCATAGTCTCTTCCAATGGTACTATAGTTACCCCGGAGATAGCGGCAAAGGCGGCAGATGCCGGCTTTGGATATGTTGGTGTCAGCCTGGATGGCCTGTCCGAGACGAACAACTACTTCAGGGGCAGTGAAGATGCTTACAGCAATGCTCTTCAGGGAATGCGGAACCTTCGTGATGCCGGGATAAAAACAGGGTTGCGGTTTACCATAACACGGCTCAACTGCCACGAGCTTCCGGGGATTATGGATCTCCTGGTTAAGGAAGGTTTTCACCGTCTCTGTGTCTATCATCTTGAGTATGCCGGTCGTGGACGAGAGCTCATGAATGATGACTTGTCGCCCGATGATCGCCGAAGGGCAATGGACAGCCTATTTAAAAAAACTGTTGAGATAAACCGCCACAACCACGATCTTGAGGTCCTTACCGTCGGAAACTACTCTGACGCTGCTTACATTTACATGAAGGTATTGAAGGAAGACCCGCAAAAAGCTGAGGCAACGTATGAACATTTTCTCCGTAACGGCGGTGAAGGTTGTGGTGAAAAGCTCGCTTACATAGACGAAGTGGGAAATGTTTATGCCAGTCAGCACCTGAAAACAGAATTGGGGAACATCAGGGAGAAAAGCTTTAAAGATATCTGGAACAGTGATAATGAGTTCCTGTGGAAGCTGAGAAACAGGGAAAGTCTGTTCCATGGCAAGTGTGCGAATTGCAGATTTCTGGAAATCTGCAGGGGCGGCTCAAGGGCCAGGGCCCTTGCGGTTTATGATGATTTTAGTGCACCTGACCCTAGCTGCTATTTAACCGAAGAGGAAATCACTAAGCCAGTGCAGGAGGAGACCCTGCATGATTAACTTCAGCCGGCTGCTCAAGGTAAGGGAGACTGCCCTCGATGTAAAAAAACACCACAACAAGAGGGCCGATGAGGTGCCAAAACATCTCATTAGATACGCAAATGTTAAAGCCCCCATGGTTGCCTGGAATATTACCAGAAAGTGTAACTTCTCCTGCGATATATGTCACCTTGACTCTGCTCTTGAGGCGGAGAGTGACGAGTTGACTACACAGGAGGCTTTAGAGTTTATTGACCAGATGGCTTCAATAAAGGTGCCCATGATTTCTGTCTACGGGGGGGAGCCCTTAACGAGGGATGATTTTTTCATACTTGCAGGACACGCCCATAATAAGGGGCTGAGGGTTATTTTATCCAGCAATGCCGTCCTTATAACAGAGGACACTGCCAGGGAAATTGCGGAATCCGGAATTTCCTATGTAGGAATTGATATGGACGGATTTTCCCAGATAGGCGGCGTTATGGACGTTGTTGCAGGGTTGGAAAAAGCGTTGCCTGCTATGAAGTATCTCCGAGATGCGGGGGTAGGATGTGGTGTGAGAATAACGATTGGAGACTTCAATCTGTCTGAAATGCCGTCTATAGTAAAGACTATAGAAAAAGCGGGGCTGAAAAGATTTGCGGTTTGTCAGCACTTTGGAGACAGAGCCTGGAAGACGGTGAAAGAAGAAAGACGGGAAATCATTGATTTCCTCATTGATTATGCGATGAAAAATCCCGAGATGGAGGTTGTTACCGAACAATTATATGATGACGGTGTTTACCTGATGCAACGTGTTGCGGAGCGTGAGCCGGAGCTCGCTGCCGAAATGGAGAAACTCCTTGCCAGGCAGGGAGGCTGTCCGGCAGGGGACAGGATTGTTAACGTGGACTACCGGGGTAATGTGCATCTCTGTCCCTACTGGAAGAGCCGGACAATAGGTAATATTAGGGAGCAGAAACTCAGCGATATCTGTTTTGATAAAGGAAACGAGGTCCTCATCAAGTTGAGTGATAAAACACAATATCTCAAGGGTAGGTGTGGGAGATGCATGTATAAACACCTTTGCAGGGGATGCGGAGCCAGGGCAGATGAAATGTGCGGCGATCCTTTCGCAGCGGATCCTGCGTGCTACCTGACTGAGGAGGAAATTACAGTGGCATGATAGAAATATCATTGAATGTGTATGTGCACCCAAGTCTATTGTATCCTGAAATATCGTAAGTCAGAGGCCATGCCCAACCCAATATAACGTCACCATCTGTCATTCCCGAATTCATCTATCGGGAATCCAGGTGGCTCGAAGTTGTAATATATTGTAACCGGGTACAGAGCATTATCAGTATAAAATCAGGGGAATGATTATGTCAGAAGATAAACAGATGAAAAATGAATACGAAGCGTTCCTAATGAATTACGGGAAAGACGTTTCTCCTCAGGAAGCGAAACAGGCCCTGTATGATTCCCAAATCAAGAATATGAGCTTGGGCATTACAACTATTGTCAATTCATCAGATAAGGGAACAATCCTGGATATTGGATGTGGAAAAGGAATTATCTTAGAGCGGTTAAATAAAACAGAAACATTTCTTAAGAACACAGGTTGGAAATATTTAGGAATTGATGTTGAAGAGTATGAAAAAACGTTGCTTATTTTGGCAGCAAAATTAAGGTTACATACTCGTGTTGACTTTGTACAATTAAAGGATTTTCAGGAGATGGATATATCCGAAGAGAGCTGCCCTCTTCCTTTTTTCACAATTATACGAAATGTCTTTCACAAACTAGATATTAATAAAACCTCTGAACTTGTTTCAGATTTAAGTGGAAATGTTTGGGAGTGGTGTAAGGACAAGTACAAAGAAGGTAGTTCGCGCCGTGTGTTGCGTGGTGGCGGTTGGTACGACTACGTGCGGGGCTGTCGTTCCGCTTATCGCTCTCCCTGAGTACCGCAACAGTGGTATTGGCTTCCGCCTTGTCTTCGTCCCGTAGTCAGTTGGCAGATCATACTGACTTTGCCTATGAGTGTCGGGGAATACTTTACTGTTAAGAACATTTTTAAAAATGGGTTATCTCCTTGATATTTGATATTTTGTTTAAATAGTTTCTGTACGGGAATTCCTAAGCGTAATAATAGTCGTATGTTATGTATAGTATGAGGCAGTAGAAACCCTTGCAAATTGGGAGTAAACTGATACAATTCAATTCCTTAAGTTGTTGTAC